>LSQX01380975.1_pt2 | contig 16535 bp, 11 predicted proteins | sample 654561 | NCBI WGS metagenome assembly LSQX01 (sample SAMN04489861, study PRJNA283612) | anaerobic digester metagenome | isolation source: 4 biogas reactors fed with cattle manure at either 37C or 55C with and... | place: Denmark: Kongens Lyngby | collected 2014 | reverse complement strand
TGCCTTCTACTCCGACTCAACCGAACTCTTCAACAACGTCTTTACCAACAACACGGCGACGTCCGGTGGCGGCGGCGCCGTCGCAATCAACAAGTTACCGTCAACCATCCAAAACTGCGTCTTCGTCGGAAACACATGCACCAACGGCACGGATTCCAAGTACAACGGCGGCGCGGCGCTCCGCAACGGCTGGGCCATCGGCTGCGAATTCCGCGGGAATGCCACGCCCGACAACGGTGGCGCCTACTATGGATACGTGTCGGGCAATGTCGTCTCGAACTGCATCTTTGGGGCCAACTCCGCGACGAACTACGGCGTTGCGTACAATGCGACGATGTTTGGTTGTCTGGCCACCGGGAACAGTTCTTCGACCGAGGGTGGTGTGCTCGTCGGCGGTGGCGGTACCCGCATCAACTGCACCTTTGTCGGCAACCTCGCCAACGAGGGTGCCGTCACGGATGAGGCCTCCGTAAACTGCCTCTGCGCCAATTTGGGGGTCGAATCCCACCAGCCAGATATCGCCCCGTGCGGGCGACACGGCTTGAGCTGACGCGGCAATCATGCGCATCCTCCTTCGCCATCCTCATCAAAGGCTTCAAAGGCGGTCAGTTCCGGATCGCTCGCATAGTAGGCGGCCATCTCTTCAGCCACCTTGGCAAGCCGCGCGTCGCGCTGATCGGGCGGCATGGCACGCAGGGCAGCGACTTGTGAACCGGTCGTTTCGAAGTCCGTCGATGCGTAACCGAGTTGCGGGCAGAGAGTTTGAGCTTGTTTTCGGCTCAGCAACCCTTCGGCTAGGGCACGCGAGACCATCTGCAGGAACCGTTGCGGTCGCTCGCGTCCTTTGTACTCCACAGGTTCCTTTCGCCGCATTCCTAACCGACTCATCTGATCGAAAAGGAAACGCCGGTGACCGTCTGCGATTATGCCGCACTCATGTGCCCGCATAATCCAGGCTTGCATGCTCAAACCGTATTTCAGCTTGAGAATCTTCAGTTCTTCCAGCGAAAGGCGTGTGCGCTTAACTCCCAACTCCTTGACCGCAACCGCTTTCGGCACTAGAAAAGCGGATGCAAACCGATTGGCCATGCGCTCCGCCTCGGTTTCATTTGCGGGCGCATCTTTGTCCATCAGTAAGTGTCCAAGTTCATGCGCCATTGTGAATCGTTTGCGGTCGTCCGCAACCGTAGGATCTACGATGACCACCGCATGTTGTCCATTGGCGATCCCTGCCAACCCGTCGACGGCATCCCCGGCACCCTCGAACTCGACCACCACCCCTTCCCGATCCTCGATTAGACCAGTCAGGCTCACAATTGGCAAATCATCCAGATTCCATGCTTTACGCAAACGACCGGCGGCCTTCTCCGCATCGTCCAGAGTGGCAAAAGGGCTGCAATCCGGAAAAGGAGCGGCCTCTTCAAGGGTCAGGCTTTTCCTGAGCTTGACATAGGTCTCCACCCGTTCGGCTGCCACCGCCTTTACTTTTTTCTGTTCACGCGTACCTACCGAGGCACGCTTGCGGAAGGCGATCCAGGTGATTGAGACGGTGGGCTCGTGCAGGAAATAGTCCGCTGGTACCTGCAGAACCTCGCCCAGCCGCTTTAACAAGGAGGCACGGGGCACGCTGGCACCGCGTTCATACTTCGAGAGTGCTGCCTTGGTCAGGGTGATGCCGCGCTCGCCGAGAGCCTGCACAACCTGATCCTGACTCAAACCTGCAATGGTTCGTGCTTGGCGAATCCGTTGTCCAATCATGGTGTCTCCCTTCGTGTAGAACTGCTTAAAGTGTAACAAAACGGAAGCTTGTTGACAAGACACAAGATGTTATGGTAAAAATCAACGCGTACACAACAAATAGTGCCGACTACGCTGAAACACAGTCGGCACACACCTCCCGAACCTGCCCTATGAGGAGGGACGAAGACCGGGCTGTGATTAGAAGGTAAAGCCATCATAGCCAGATACGGTTCAGAGTCAAGCGTAAGTTCGCGCTCCGGGCATAAACAACAACAACGCATGAAAAGGATAGAACAATGAGTTCAAAGAACCATCATGTTGTGCCACATGGAAACGGTTGGGCCGTTCGCAGGGCTGGAGCATCTCGCGTGTCGTCTACGCACAACACGCAGGATGAGGCAGCTCGTGAAGCGCGCCGGACTGCGAGCCGGGAGGGCGGTGAGACTTTCATCCACCGTCCTGACGGAAGAATCCGTGACCGCAACAGTTATGGCAACGACCCGTTCCCGCCTCGCGGCTGAATGGGCTAAGCCTACGCCCCGTTTGCCGATAGGCGACGGGGCGTTTTCTCAATCCATCAAGTACCCGATGGTGGCGCGGAAGAAGGCGTCGAGTTCCTCGACATCCCTGGTGTCCGCCTTGGGAAGTTGCTGGGTGTTTTGCGCCAGCCGTGAAAGCTGGGCTTCTAGAAACTCGTTGAAGGCCGGGATCGGGGAACCATCGGCCACTTCGCGGTCATTCTGCTTGCGCTCCGCCAGCTCGTTGATCGTATCCCGGAGCGCGCCGGCAGGGACAAGCGTCTCCACCAGTGTTTTGGAAGAGGGTTGGCACGGGGCCGCGTCCCTGCTCGATCCAGAGGCAGGCGAGGACGGGGCGCAGCGCGTAGAAGTATTATGCGGAGGGAAACCCCCACGCGCGGCTGCCAGATTCACAGGCGTAGAGGATGCGGACATTTTCGGCGCGCCCGATCTCGCGGAGCTGCGCCCTGATGGTTTCCTGCAAGGTGTCTGTAACTAATGGCTGCATGTCGCGTTCCGGTTTTATGCGGGGAAAGTGTGCCCCGTGAACATTGGGGGATAATAGCGGGAGCGTGCGGTGATGGCAAGGCACAGATAATCGGGTGGTGACAGGGGAGGCATGGAGGGTGGGCGAGGGGGCAGACAAGTGGTTGCGATCATCCTCATCCTCGACAAACCACGACTGCTATTTATCAGGAACTCATGAACTCAGGAATGGTTTGAACCGCCAAGGGACGGCAGGTAGTGTGGGGCGGGCAGGCATTCCTGCCTGCCCGCGCAGACATGCGCGGACAGGAATGTCCGCGCCACATTGGGACGGCATAAATGGATGGCGGGAACCTCACTGGCGGTGCCGCCGCTGCCGGTATCCGCCTGGTAGGCGCGGCGTCCCCGCCAGAACCGCGGAGACCGCAGACTCCAAAGGCATCTGAAGCGAACGGGAGACCGGCACATTAACTTGGCGCATAAGGCGACAAAGCGTAGGAACAATATAGTCGGGGGAAAGGGCAAAAAAAGTGACCGATCTCCTGACGTGGAATTACCACAAAGGCTATGAACTTAATCATGCCTAAGCTTATTAGACACACAAAGGTGTAAAGCTAAACGCACTCGAGGTGCAAAAAGAGGAGATCGATCAGTATGGATATTAGCAGAGTTGGGATAGTTGTGGAAGCATAAAGTGCATTGCCCCATTCCGGCACTTGCCTTTTTGGATTGATTCCACGGCGGGGATAGTCCAACATACTTGCATGTCCGGGGATGAGCCCCCGCACGAGTTTCCAAGTCATTCAGGAGCAGAGCATGTCAAATCCAGTCACCGTTATTATTGTCGGCGCCGGCTCGCGAGGCTCGGGCTACGCAACCTACGCGGAGCACTGCCCGGAGCAGATGAAGGTCGTCGGCGTGGCCGAACCGCGCGCATTCTTCCGTCAGCGTATCGTCAAGACGCACAAGGTCGCCCGCGAGATGACCTTCCGCAACTGGCAGGCGCTCGCGCGGCAGCCCAAGCTGGCCGATGCCGTCCTGATCTGCACCCAGGACGCGATGCATGAGAAGCCGATGCTGGCCTTCGCCCGCCTGGGCTACCACATCCTGCTCGAGAAGCCGATGGCACCGACGGCCAGGGCCTGCCGCCGCATCGTCGAGGCCGCCCGCGAGGCCGGCACCGTCTTTGCCGTCTGCCACGTCATGCGCTACACGAAATACACCCAGATCCTCAAGAAGATGCTGGATGATGGCGCGGTCGGTGACATCGTCAACATCCAGCACTACGAGCCGGTGGGCTACTGGCACCAGGCGCACTCCTTCGTGCGCGGCAACTGGCGCAACGAGAAGGAGAGCTCCTTCATGCTGCTGGCCAAGAGCTGCCACGATATCGACTGGCTCAGCTACATCGTCGGCCAGCCCTGCAAGCTCGTCTCCTCCTTCGGCACGCTGCGCCACTTCCGCCGCTCCGAGCAGCCCGCCGGCGCCGCCGACCGCTGCATGGATTGCCAGTTCGCCGATAGCTGCGTCTACTCCGCGAAGAAGTTCTACTTCGACAAGCTGGAGAAGAAGGAGTTGGGCTGGCCGCTGGATGTGGCCGACCCCGAGATGACCGCCCCGACCCTCGAGCGCGCGCTGCGCGAGGGCCCCTACGGGCGCTGCGTCTATGCCTGCGACAACGACGTCGTCGACAACCAGGTCGTCAACCTCGAGTACGCCGACGGCTCCACTGCCAGCTTCACGATGACGGCCTTCAACCCCGGCGGCGGCCGCAAGACCCGCATCGGCGGCACCATGGGCTACATCGAGACCAACGACAGCTCGCTGATCCGGCACTACGATTTCGCCACCAGGGAGTGGAAGGAGATCGATACCGACGCCGCCGACGCCGGCATTCTCGGCGGGCACGGTGGTGGTGACGGCGGGATCATGAAGGCGTTTCTGCACGCCATCGCGACCGGCGACCGCTCCGCCATCCTCTCCGGGCCGGACGCGACCATCGAGTCGCACCTGACCGTCTTCGCGGCGGAAGAATCGCGGCGCAAGCACCGCGTCATCGAGATGGACAAGTTCAAGGGCTGATAAACAGGACAGTTATGCTCACCTACGCGCTTTCGGTCGCCTCGCTGGGCGGCCGCCTGACGGACGGGCTTACCGCAGCCCTGAAACAGCACCCCCCTTCACACGGCGGGATCTGGGATCTCGAGGTGCTGCCGGCCCAGTGGCAGTTGGATGGCGCGGATCCGGGGCGTCTGCACGACTACCTGCGCCTCGTCGAGGCGGGTGTCGTCCGCGCCGGCAGCATCCACCTGCCGTTCGGTGGCGTCTGGGACTTCTCGTCCCTCGACGAGGATGCGCGCCGGATGGCCATTGCGCGCCAGCGCATCATCATCGAGCAGTGCGCGCCGCTGGGCGCGCCGCAGCTCACGGTGCATGCCAGTGCCGAGCCGATCGAGCCCGAAGCCCGCGAGGCGCGCCTTAAGCAGGCGATCCGTTCCATCAAGGAGCTGCTGCCCTACGCCCGCTGTCACGGAATGCACATGGCTGTCGAATGGCTGCCGCGGACCTGCATCGGCAACAAGGAGGAGGAACTCTTCGCCATAGTCGAGCCCTTCTCCCCTGATGAGGTCGGCATCCTGCTGGACGTCAACCATGTGATGACGCGCTACGCCGAGCTGCCTGCCATCATCGGCACGCTGGCGCCGCGCCTCATTGCCTTCCATATTTCGGACTACGACGGCATCGACGAGCGCCACTGGGTGCCGGGGGACAGCCGGGGCGTCATCGACTGGCGCGGCGTCATGGAGGCCATCCGCGCCATCGGGCACGACGTGCGGCTGATCGTGGAGACGGGGCGGGCGGGGGCGGCGGACGACCCCGCCGGCATAGTGAGGCGCCTCGATGCCTCGCTTGCCTACATACGCGGGGATGGTCCGCGTCCCGAATGAGGGTGCCGCGGTACGGTGCCTTCCTGTTTTATGGAATAGGCTCTTGTAAAACCCCTCGTGGCATGGGCGTCCCGCCCATGAAACACGGGCAGGATGCCCGTGCCACGTATGCATGCAAGGGTTTTGCAAGAGCCTCGGTGAGTTAAAGCAACGGGAGAAGCGAAGATGATAAAAATCGGTCTGATCGGTCTGGGCGGCATCATGCGCGGCGTTCATGCGCCGGGCATCAAGGCCAGCGGTGCATTCGAAATCACAGCGGTATGCGATATCAACCGCGAGGCGCTCGATAAGTTCGGCGACGCATACGAGATTCCGGCGGAACGCCGTTTCACGGACTACCGCGACCTCATCGCCTGCCCCGATGTCGAGGTCGTTGACATTGCCACTCCCAACGATGTCCACGTGCCGATCGCCCTCGCCGCCGTGGCCGCCGGCAAGGCCTACTCCTGCGAGAAGCCGGTGGCTCTCAACGCCCCCGACGCGATCCGCCTGGAGGAGGCCACCCGTGCCGCCGGCCTGCCCAGCATGATCTGCTTCTCCTACCGCTTCGTGCCCGCCGCGCGCTTCGCGCGGGATCTGGTCCGCAGGGGCGACCTCGGCGAGATCCAGCACGTAGCGATACAATACCTGCAGGGCTGGGGGCTCCCCGATGTCGATTGCCCGCTGCGCTGGCGCTTCATCAAGGCGCGCAGCGGCTCGGGGGCGCTCGGCGACCTCGGTTCTCATGCCGTCGACCTTGTTTCATTCATCACCGGCCTTGGTGTCTGTCAGGTCGTCTCCCAGTGCGAGACGGTCGTGAAGGAGCGTAAGCTGCAGGAGGATCCCGCGAAGGTCGGTCCGGTGGACGTCGACGACTACGCCAACTTCATGGCGGAACTGGAAGGCGGCGCGACGTGCTGCTTCCAGATTTCACGGCTCGCCTTCGCGCGCGGCAACTACCAGCGCCTGGAGATCTACGGCACCCGCGGGGCGCTGGTCTACATGCTCGACGCCAATGCCGACAACCGCGGCACGCTCGACCTCTGCATCGGCAACGCCATGCGCAATAGCCGCTCCTTCGTGCGTACCGAAGTCCCCGCTTGCTACCACGCCTCGCAGATGAGCGCCTTCGCCGATATCCTCCTGAAGCGCGGCGACGGCCTCGCCGCCACGATCGAGGATGGTGCAGAGAACATGAAGGTGCTCGACGCCGTCCTTGCCTCCCAGGTCTCCGGACAGTGGGTGCCGGTGCAGTAGGAAGTTGCAGTAGGCAGTTGCAGTAGGCAGTTGCAGTAGGCAGTGGTAGGGACGATTATTGCGACCACACAGTGGCTCGCAATTTAGAGGGTAAAAGCGCTGCGCTGCCCTTCCGCCGCCCGGTGGCAAAACATCTCCCGCACTTTGTCTCCACACTTTGTCTCCCACACCTTGCCCCCACTCTTTGTCGAATGCGAGAGAGAGGGAGCGGCAGAGGTGGCTCTGACTAGGAATGCCGGCTCTTGAAATGACCGCCCGCTACGTCGACATCAAGCGCTTCGCCGTCCACGACGGCCCGGGCATACGGACGACGCTCTTCCTCAAGGGCTGCGCCCTCGGCTGCCTCTGGTGCCACAATCCCGAGAGCATCTCCCCGCGGCCGGAGCTGGCGATCCATTTTGCGAAGTGCCGGCTCTGCGGCGACTGCGCCGCCGCCTGCCCGAACCACGCCATCGCGGATGGCAGGCATCTTTTCAACCGCCAGGCCTGTAGCGCCTGCGGCAGATGTGTCGATGCCTGCCTCTTCCGCGCGCTGGAGCTGTACGGACGCAGGATAACCGTCGAGGAGGCCGCCGCACGGCTGCTGGAAGACCGTATCTTCTACCACGATACGGGCGGCGTCACACTCTCCGGCGGCGAACCGCTGCTCCAGGCCGCCTTCTGCGCCGAGCTCCTCGCGCGCCTCAAGGCCGAGGGCATCCACTGCGCGGTAGATACTTGCGGACACGTGTCCTGGGAGGCGTTCGGGCGGGTGCTGCCGCTGACTGATCTCTTCCTGTATGACTTCAAGGTCGCCTCCACCGCGAAGCACAAGGCCTGCACCGGGCAAGGCAACGAACTGATCCTGGAGAACCTACGCCGCCTTGATGCGAGCGGCAAGCTGATCGAGATCCGCATGATCCAGGTGCCGGGGTACAACATGGAGCCCGCCGATCTCCATGCCGCCGGCGAGTTCCTGGGGGCGCTCCGTAACGTGACGGCTGTCCGGCTGCTGGCCTACCACGGCCTGGCGCGCTCCAAGTACCAGACCGTCGGCCATACGGATACCATGCCGCAGGTTGACTCCCCGAGCGCCGAGGATCTCGATCGTTCCGCGGCGCTGCTTACCCCCTACGGGCTCAGGGTGATCAACTCGCTGCGGTAGGCGACCGGCCACTGCGGGGCGGGGGCGGCGACTGGTATTTTTTGACAGGATTACAGGATTGCAGGATTTCTCGCTGTGCGAACGCATGTTTGCAGGAATGGTTGTTGGGGTGCTGCGCGCGGGAGCATGCGCGGGGCATGTGCCGCGACTATTTTTTGAATCCGAAAAGCAGGAAAGCAGGAATTTTTTGTGGCTGGAGCTTCGCGCCAGCTCGTTCGCGATGCGGTGGCTGCGACTGGTATTTAGCTACGGATTTGCGCGGATTTGCGCGGAAGGCTGCGCGCTGGATCATGCGCGATGCGGGGGCTGCGACTGGTTTTTGAAGCAGGAAGGGTTTTGAACCGCCAAGACGCCAAGGACGCCAAGAATGAGGGGGCAGGGGACAGGAGACAGGGGAGTAGCAGTAGGCAGTGGCGGTAAGCAGTGGCAGGAGGCAGAGTTGATACCGTCGATAGCAAGCCCCGCTTGTCGTCGAAGTGTCGGCACCGTCGATAGCCAGTCTCAATGGGGGCGACGGGGGTCGGCGGGGGTCGATGGGGGTCGGGTGTCTAGGGCGTTGCAGTGCAGCCGCGAAGGCTTAAAAAAGGCGGGCAGAGTGGGGCAGGCATTCCTGCCTGCCCGCGCAGAATCGCGCAGACAGGAATGTCCGGCAACGAAGAGACAAATTGGAAGCTTGCTTTATCTTGCGGTACCGCTATAATACCGTTGTGTTACGGCACGGTATACCCCGCGCCGGAAGGCACTGTTCGTGAAACTCCCAAGGAAAGGAGAAGGCCATGAAAGTGTTCGCTGTACAGACTCAGGCGGGAACGCAGATGATCAACATCACCGATCAACTGCGTGAAGCCGTTGCGGAAACCGGTCTTGCGGACGGGGTGGTCACCGCCTTCACGCCGCATACCTCCTGCGGACTGACGATCACCGAGGGCAACGATCCCGACGTGGCGGATGATCTGCTCCGGCATCTTGACCGGCTCGTGCCCAAGGCCCAGCCGCACTACCGTCATGCAGGCGGCAATGCGGACGCGCATATCAAGACGTCGCTTGTTGGTTCCTCGCTCCAGTTCATCGTCAAGGGCGGTGTGCTGCAGCTCGGCCCCTGGCAGGGCGTCTTCCTCTGCGAGTTCGACGGCCCGCGCATCCGCCACGTATGGATCCGGTGACTGCGGCGTGGGAACAAAACACACTTTGTCTCGACACTTTGTCTTCGCACTTTGTCCATATTACGCTTCGTCTTTGCACTTTGTCTCAACACTTTGTCGAAAAATTAGCGGCTGAAGTGATTCCGACAAAGCGTAGAGTCAAAGTGATTGGACGAAGTGTAGCCGACAAGGCGTAGGGACAAAGTGTACGGACAAAGTGTTCGATCCATTCGGGAACACTCCCTGTAACTAGCCGCTTACGACTGAGAATGAATTGGACTTGAAAGGCAGGCCCATGCTGGCGTATGATTGTAGCCGAAACGTCATTCACGGGCCTATAGCTCAGTCGGTCAGAGCGGAGGACTCATAATCCTTTGGTCGCAGGTTCGAGTCCTGCTGGGCCCACCAGTTTGACGGTTCAGTCGCGTCGCCGCCCCTGCGGGGCAGTTGGATTTGGCCAGGGACGATACTTTGTCGCGAGCTTTGTCGTGAGCTTTGTCGAATGCGAAAGGCGAACGCGAAAGAAGGGCGCCTGTAGAGGTGTCTCAGGCTGGGTATTAGGCAGCTTCACCGCCGCTTGAGGCGTGGCTTGCGCGGCGGCGCGGTGGCAGATGGATGGCAGATGGCGCCGGTGGACGGCGCGGTTTTCTCGTTTATGAGAAATGGCGGTCGGTTTTAACGGCGGTTTTGGGGCTGCTGAGGGCATGACCGGCAGTTTCCGGCAAGCGGCATGTATTCTGCTGGAGTTATACTATGGCTTTGAATGCAGGAAAACAGCGTCAGCGCACCGGGCGGGATGGTATCGGCATTGTCGAGATCATGTTCGCCATGGCTCTGCTATTGACCGTCATGACGGCGGCGCTGCTCTTTTTGGATCAGATCATGTCGCGGTTCCAGACGGCACGTGACCACTATGTAGCCATAACGGTATGCCAGGGGCGCATCGAGCGCGCGCGCGCCATTCCCTATTCCGACCTGCCCCTGATGGCGGAGGACAAGCAGTTGGTCGATGACTTCGGCAATCCCGCGCCGGACGGGCGTTTCCGCCGCACTACCACGGTTGATGTCGACATGCCTTCCGAGGGTATGACCACCATGCTGGTAAAAACCGAGATTTGTGTCTGTTCGCGGTGGGGCTGGCGCAAGCGCTACCATCCGCTCAACCGCGGCCCCTATGTCTGCCGCTTCGAGGAAGAGAATCGCGAGCAGGCGCAGTTCATGTTCACCAACCTGAGGGGGGACTGATCATGCGCAGGGGCTTCTCACTGATCGAGATGATGATGGCTGTCGCCATCCTCGCGGTGGTGATCGCCATGGCCATGGGCGGATGGTCGCAGTTCAGCCACAAGGCCCACTACGCCAACACACAAGCGGCGCTCGATACCGATGTGCGGCGCACCATCGAGCGTTTCCGCTATGAGATGCGCAACTCGTCGCGCAAGACGATCATCTTCTATCCCGACGAGGAGCCCTATCAGGCCATCAGCTTCGCCCTGCCGGCCGATGCCGATGGCGATGGACTTATGGATATGGACGGCTCCAACCTCGTATGGCGGCAGAGTGTGGTGTACCACGTCTGGAACCACTCGCCGCATCAGATTCGTCGCACGCTCTTCAACAACCGCAACCAGGAGGCAAGCTATGATGATCGCTATGACCAGGTTGCCGCGGTTGTCAGCCAGGGCGATGGCAGCGGGGCATGCCTCGCCGGCGAGGACTCGTCCACCATGGTGCTCTTCGAGAATCTCTTCACGGGACGCCTCTGGCACGCCACTGCCCAGTACGACGGCTATGCGCCGGTACCGAACACGCGCCAGCGCGTCACCTTCGGCAGTCTGCCGCTCTCCGCCGGCGAGCACAAGATCAACTTCACCATCGTCGGCCGGAACTCGGCTGCGTCCGGGCGGCGGCTGCGCCTCGACCGCGTCGTTGCCAGCGTCGCCGGCTGGCCCTTCGAGGCCGAGCATCGCACCACCGAGGGCGTCGGCGGCACGGCGCCGGATTTTGTGGGGCAGGGGCTCGCCTCGGCCGCCTATGGCCTGATGGCACCGACGTCCTCCGAGGGCGACACGCTCTCGGTCACCGTCTATAACGATGCCATCGAGGAGTGCCTCTTCATCGGCGAGGGGCGCAATATCGCCGCATCGAACACTGTGGTGCGGTTCGATGAGACGTTCAAGCCCGCTGGCACTGATTTCCAGCAAGGGGTGATGTTGACCTGTCTGGATGGGCAGTTCGGCGACGGGACTTGGAAATACTTTGAGCAGACGGGCAAAACCCTTCCAGATGAATTTGCCGGTTCGTCAGGATTTGCTTATTTTAATAGCTGGCACTGGGCTCCGCCGTCCAACTGCGTAGTCCGCATCCCCATCATGTCGGATACGCAGCGCGATGCGGACGTCGTGCCTATAGGCTACGGAATTCGTTCCGACGGTTACGGACCGGTCTTCCGGCTCTATAAGTCGCCCGTGAACAACGGGCTGGAGGTGCTTAACCCATCGTTTGCGATCCTGGCGCCCGACGATGTGCCCACGGATGATAACAACAATTTGCAGCCTATTCTCAGACCCGAAGACCAGGTGCCGCTCCAATTCTGGCAGAATGGCGAGTTGAAGATTGGTGGCTGGAAAGATTGCAATCAATCGCCGCGTTATCTGGAGCTGCGCCCGGAGCACCTCGTGCAGATTCCCATGGGGGCGACGCTCATGCTCCAGTTTCAGGTGAAGGTGAACACTCCGAATATTGACAGGCTAGTAACTTGCAAAATGAAGGAAGACCGGCAATTGCCGGGCTGCTGGTCGATACCGGCGGATACGGCCGACCTGCTTGACGAGCCCAACTGGCATGGGCAGTCGGGACTTGTACGCCACGACTTTATCCCGGCGCTGATGTTCATGACCCTCAATCACGCCGACGGCGGTGAATACATCTCGCACATCTACGACACCAAGAGCCAGGCGCCCAAGACCTTCGAGTGGAGCGCCGATGTTCCCGCCGGCTCAACTCTGACCCTCTACGCGCGCTCGGGGCATGCATTGACGCCCGACGGCTTCAACATCGCCGGGGCGCTTGACTGGGCCAGCGTCTCGCCGGTCTCGAGCGGTGGCAGTTTCGTTGAGAACACCGGGCGCTATGTCCAGTTCCGCGCGGTCTTCACGTCACAGCCGTCCCGCTTCGATCCGGCCACGGGTATCAAAACTGGAACTGGCAACGACGGTCCCTACCGTACCGACACGCCGCGTCTGCTCAAGGCGTGCTTCAAGTGGGATGGCGAGGAGAAGTATGTCGATATCGCGGCGGATCTGCTCAAGTCGCCCGATTGCGGCATCTTCAAGGTGGATGTCGATGGGCGCGCACTGATCCAGGGCGTGACCATGGAGATCGAGATTTTCAAGGATGTGCGCTCGCAGGGCGGGCGCCCGGTGCGCCTGCGCTCGGCCATGGTGGCCGAGATCCACCCGCGCAACGAGAATCAATAGCCTGCGGGATGCCGTCCGCGGGTTTGTACGAAAGAGGCATAAGAAAGGAGACCGCCATGAAGAAAGCCGACCGCAAAGGATCCGCACTGCTGATCGTCATCGGCATCGTGCTCTTGATCAGCCTGGCGACTGCTGCACTGAGCTACCATGCGAGCCATCAGATGCACACGTCCAAGGTGACGCGCGAGCAGCTCAAGGCCCGGCTCATCGCCGAGTCGGGGCTCAACAAGGCCTTTCACGAGATCCGCCAGGATTTCGACCAGGTCCACAGCTACAGCGATACGGCCGAATTCGGCGATGGCGCGTTCGCCGTGACGAACGCCCCGCTATACGGCCCGGATGGTAGTGTGCTGGAGGATCGCGCCCAGCTCATCTCCCACGGTACCTGCGGCGGTGTCGGCAAGGCTGTGGTGAAAATTGACGTCGAGAGGCGTTCCAGCACGACCAGCCCGGACGGTGAACTGGCACGCAGATTCTTTGACCTGATATACAATCTGGCGGTGGACGGCCCGCTGACCCTGACGGGAAATTTCAAGGCGAATGTCGACAGGATTCATGCCAACGGAAATGTCGTACTCCAGAAAGGTAGCGTCACCGATACGACTACGGTTTCCGGCACCGGCAGCGTGACATGGAAAAACAAGAAAGGTGGAGAGGCGATCCTGCTCGACCACCAGTCGCCGGTGGAACTGCTCGCCCAGGCTCTGTTCGATGCCATCCAGACGCTTATAGATTACGCTACAAGTAACGGCCAAGTCTACGACAGCGCAAGCCAGCTTCCGGCCGCGCCCGAGGGCGGCGTCGCCTACTGCAAGGGCGATGGCCGTGGCTGGGACGGTGTTGGCAAAGGCTGTTACATCTTCGCCGGCGACGGCAATTTCCAGGGCAACAAATTCGATCTCGAGTCGGTCAACGGCTACCCGGCGCTCATAGTCCTCGGTGTGAACGAGACGAAGGTCAACGGGGGAAAAATTAAAGGCGCGTTCATAGTGCCCAACGGCTACGTCAAGCTCAACGGAAATGCCGAATTCCACGGTGCTATTTTGGTCGGACAGTACATGACGGGTACCGGCACGGCCGACATCTATGCCGGCGATGGAAAGGGCTTCTACCTGCCTTCCGGCGAGATCACCACCACCGAGGAGGTGGTCATCACGGCCTGGCACTAGACGGTTAACCATGAGCGACTCGCCCGTCTCCCTTGATCCCGCGCTCCCCTTCGTCTTCTACGCCGACCGGCCCGATGCGATGCTCGCGGCCATGCGCGAGATCAGGCGGACGACGGGTATCCGCCATTTCCTGCTCATCGCCCCGTCCAAGGTCATCCGCTTCACTGGATTCCCCGACGAAACCCTCTACGAGGCGATCGGCGACCTCGTCGACCGTGTGCGGACCGCCCTCGAGCCCGAGGGTTTCCGCATCTCGTGGTGGAATACTGCCACCCTGAAGGTCGGGTCGGGCGCGCCGTTCACGCCGATCACCGGACTGGGCGGCGCCACCACGCCCTTCTCCTACTGTCCGCTCGATCCCGGGTTCCGCCGCCGCTTCATCCGCCACTGCGAGATCGTCGCCGGGCGGGCGCGGCCATACATGATCCTCTTCGAGGACGACTACGAGTTCAGCAACCACGGCCGTGTCGGCTACGGCTGCTTCTGCAAGTACCATCTGGAGCGCTTCGCCGAAATCACCGGAAGGGCCTATACCCGCGAGGAGCTGGAGGCCTGTTTCCGCGAGGTCAATGACACCAGCATCGCCTTGCGGCGCCAATACGCCAAAATGATGCGCGAGACGCTGGCCTGCCTGGCCGCCGAGACCGCCGCCGCCGTCCAGGCCGTCTCGCCCGCTACGCGCCTGGGGCTTTGCCAGCCGGGATGCTGGGCGGTGGATGGCGACATGACCGAGGCCGTCACGCTGGCCTTCGGCGGTCGCAACCGTCCCTGGATCCGCATCTGCGGCGCCACCTACGACACCGACCATCCCGTCAGCCTCCCGTCCAGCATGCTGACGGCACTCTACACCGCGCAGCATCTACCCGGCAGCGTCGAGAAGTACCACGAGAGCGACACCTTCCCCCACAACCGCTTCTTCTGTTCGGCGGCGATGCTGGAGTCGATGATCACCCTCGCCCTGAGCTACGGCTGCCGCGACACCATGCTCTACGCCACGCACCATCTTCCTGAACTGCTCATCGAGCGCGGCTACCTTAATATGTACCGCGACAACCGCGCGCGGTTCGCCGCCCTGCGCGACTCCCTGGATGGTCATGAGGTGGTTGGGGTGGGGCTGGTCAGCCGTCCCGAATCGGCCTGCGCCGCACCCTGGACCGGCAGCGGCATAGCCGACAACGGACTGGGCGGCCCAGTGAATGCCAGCCGCCTTTTCGGGCGCTACGGTTTCCCCTATACCACGCTTCCCGCCGGAGTGCAGGTGCTCGTTGGCGAGCCCACCGCCCGAATACTCGCGGACGACGAGATCAGGCGTCTGCTGGCCGGATGCCTGCTGTTGGACGGCCCCGCCGCGCGTGTCCTGACGGAACGCGGCTACGCCGACCTGATCGGCGCGTCCGTCGGCGATGCCCCCTTCGCCAATTTCAACTCCGAGCAGGTGCAGGCGGTGGACGGCTTCGAGGATCTGGCCGGAAAGGCGCTCTACAGTTCGGCGCACTACCAGTGGGGCACCGAGTTCGATACGATCCACGCCGCCGACCCCCTGCCCGGCACAGAGCGGGTGACTAACTTCGTCTATCAGGGCCAGTCCGTGCTTGCGGAACGCGAACCGGCCATCCGCCGCCCCGGCCTGATGCGCTGCGTCAACCGCCTTGGCGGCCGGATCGTGCTTTCGCCCACCTCCTTCACCACGCGTTCGGCCAACTTCTTCGGCTACTACAAGCGCGAAGTGCTGCGGCGGCTGATCGCCTGGCTCTCGCCCGGGGCCATGCCGGCCGCCGTGCTGGAGGCGCCCAATGTCTCGCTTACGGTCAACCGCTCGGCCGACGGCACCTCGCTGATCCTGACCCTGATCAACCTTTGTACCGATCCGGTCCCGACGCTGAAGCTGGCGCTGGCGCCCGCTTATGCCGGCAGCAGGGTCGAGCGGCTGGAGGAGGCCGCCTGGCAGCCCGTTGAACATGCCTGGCACGATGCGGTGCTCGAGCTGCCGCTGGATCTGGAGCTTTTAAAGCCGCAAATCCTGCGCTGCCGTCGCTAACCGACGGCTTCTGTATTCCGAGTGCGCATCCACCATTGCGGATCGCACCCCGACGGCTTTAAATTTTCGACTTGGTAAATTTTCGACTTGGTATTGACAAACCCCGCTGAAATTTGAGACACTACCCGCCACGCGCGCCGTTATAGGCTCTGCGGCACTTATTACGGTGGGATACCGAAGTGGCCAACCGGGGCAGACTGTAAATCTGCTGGCAATGCCTTCCTTGGTTCGAATCCAAGTCCCACCACCATTTTGAATAAACCCCGTGAATCCTTGGATTTGCGGGGTTTTTCGTTATATTCCGGCCTTTTGCGCGGGTGTCCAAGTGTCCGCAAGTGTCTTCATCTGTTTCAAGTGATGTATCCCGAGTTAAGCCAATTACTCCAACTGCTTACTCTTTCCATTTCGACAAAGTTGATGATCAAGCTGATGCAAGCCCTGAAAGGGCGCGATATACCAGCCCAGGGCAACGCCCTGGGGAATGGAGCAAAAACAGACTAGTACATTGTTGCGCTTGTAAACCGACAAAATAAACGGCATACTATTCTTCGGGCGCGTGCCCTGTCCTTAAACACCGAACGCAACTGGAGACGCCATGCCGAAGATCAAATACCGTGTTGTATTGAGCGAAGATG
>LSQX01151044.1_pt1 | contig 16537 bp, 15 predicted proteins | sample 654561 | NCBI WGS metagenome assembly LSQX01 (sample SAMN04489861, study PRJNA283612) | anaerobic digester metagenome | isolation source: 4 biogas reactors fed with cattle manure at either 37C or 55C with and... | place: Denmark: Kongens Lyngby | collected 2014 | reverse complement strand
TGCCTGTGCTTGCTAAATCGTTAATCCCAATAATTTCAAAATCTTGACCGCGAGAAAAAGCTTCTCTCAGAACAAGCCTTCCAATACGACCAAAACCATTTATTGCAATTTTTAAAGACATTATTTCCCTCCAAAAAAATATTATAAAAGAAGCTAATCTATTCTTTTATTAAAAGTTTACAAACTTGAGACGTAAAGAAAAATTATTTATTTTTATTATTTATAAACAGCTTTCAATTTCATTTGCGACTATCTTCGCATTTTTTTCCCAAAGAAAGTCCCGAATGATTTTTTCATGAAGATTATTCGCAAGATTTTCCCTTAATTCTTCATTCATTATTAGCTTTACCATAGCATCTTTAAGTTCTTTTTTTAGCTCTTCACGGTTATTTGGCTTAATCAAAATTCCATAATCGCTATTTTCAATAATCTCGCTTGTTCCACCCATATCAGTTGCAATCACGGCGCAAGAGCAAGCCCCAGCCTCCAAAATAAGAGTAGGCAAGCCCTCTGGATAATAAGAAGGAATTACAACCACATCGGAACTTTGCAGCAAGCTCATAACTTTTTTATGCTCAATTTGTCCGGTTAATTTAATTTTTTCATTATTCTTAGTTTTTCTTTCTAATTGCTCGCCTAAGTCTCCATCGCCACAAATAGTTAAGAATATATTATCGTGATTTTTTTGCAAATCCATAAATATTTCGATTAGTAAATTTATTCCCTTGCTTTCAATCAAACGCCCAGCGAAAATAAAATTTATTTTGTCCTTACTTTTTAATGCTCTATTATTCTTTAATTCTATTGAATCTAAATTAACTCCATTATAAAATATGCCTTTAGCTTCAATCTTGAAATTACTAAGCCAGCGGGCGCAAGCCTTGGAAACTGCATAAAAAGCATTGACCCTTTTTCTCACAAAGCGAGAAACCCAATTTTCGTAAATTTTCCCAAGAAAATTGAAAAACTTGCTATCAATAGTCATATAGCCCGTTACATGCTCAACGATAAAAGAGGGTTTTTTCAGCTTTTTTGCAAGAACTGCACCAAGGATTGAGGTGGAGTAAAAGCGCATTTGTATTAAAAAAAAGTCAATATTTTCATTTTTCAATTGGCGAAGCAGTTTAACTGTTTTTCTTGATGGAATAATAATTGGGAAGCGTCTGTCTACAAGATTGATTACCGGAAGGCGATAGACGGTAAAACGTTCTAAATGCTCAAATTCTTTCACTTTTTCTGTATTTGCCGCAAGAATGATTATTCTGTAACCCAATTTATTCAAATGAATTGCTAAATTGTGTATATAGCTTTCCACACCCCCGGTATGCGGGAAATAAAGCCCGTTCACAATGCAAATTGTTTTCATAAAAAACGCTTAGTTAAATAATCTCGATTGCCTGGTCAGAAATCCAGCCAATATTTCCGTCTTCAATTCTAATTTTTTTCCAATTACCAAGTTCATCAAGAAGTTCTACCTTAGTGCCATCGTGCAAAATAAAAAGATCGCTTGCTCCAGCGTCCGGAGAGCTTTTTACGTAAGCACTTGGTATCATTATAATAGCGCTATTTCTTTTGCTTTCAATTTCATATTTTTGGCTTGCAAAAAAGATGGCGATCGCCGTTATTGAAAAAAATACAAGAGCAAAAATAAAGTTAAGTTTTTTTAGTGAATTTCTATAAGTAAAAAAGAAAACAGAAAGAGCGGCAAAGCCAAGCCAAACAGCAATTACAACAAAAATTCCCCAACTGCCCGATGAAAAGCTATTAAGCAAATCGTTCCACGCTTGAACGAGGAAAAATCTTTCTATTGGCTCGATTTTATCAACAATCTTTGTCCTTGCTATGCTTAAGTTGAATTTGATTTCCGAGTCCTCTGGAGAAAGCTTTGCAGCTCGCTCATAATTTAGTATTGCTCTTGCAAATTCCTCAGTCCGAAAGTATGCGTTTCCCAAATTATAATAAACTTCATAGCTGCAATTTCCTTTTTTCGCTATGCTTTCATAAAGCTCAACGGCGGCGAGATAATCTTCTTTTTGATAAAGCTGGTTTGCTTTTTTAAAAGCGGCGTCTGCGTCTTTTGCCATCAAAGAAATTGAGCTAAATAAAAATACAGCTATCAAAAAATATAATGCTTTTCTCATTTTAAGTTTGCCTCCATTTTTGCAATAAGCTCAGCTGCTCGGTCGTAAAGGTTTTTCATATTTTGGCTTAGCTGCGAGGGAGCAAAGCGCGCAAACTCGCATTCATCAATAATTCTAAAATAATCCCGCAAAAGAGTTTCTTCTACATCATACTTAATCAATTCAATTTCTGCTTTGTCTTTCGTTAAATCGGAAATCGCTATGCTCAATTTATCACTCAAATATCCCCATAAGGCGCGGGAGAGAGCTTCGTGAAAATTCTTTTCGTCTGCTTTTGATAAATATTTTTTAGACTTTTTCAAATGCTTTTGTGCCAAGCGCGATGCCCTTTTTGTCCGAAGCAGTGCTTTATTTCCTAAATTCTTTTTCCTTTTCGATAAAAAACTTAGAAGCAAAATAAAAAGAAGTGCTGGCAAAAAAACAAGAACGAAAAAAGAAGTGCCAGCCCAAAAAGAGCTTGATTCACTTTTTATACTCGTTTTCGGCGTTTTTATAAATAAAATATCTTTCCCAATAAATTCGATTTCTTCTTTCGAGGCGCCAGTAATTATTTGAGATGAACTTGTCCCAGTGCCTTTTTCCACATACAAAATATATTCATCGGACTGATAGCTCAAGTATTTTTTTTGATTCAAATCAAAATAAGAAAAGCTTAATGGCTTAATTTTATATTCACCCTCACGGCGTGGAATTAGCAAATATTCAAAAGTTTTGCTTCCGGAAACCCCGTTTGCACTAATAGAAATATTTTCACTTTGCTTCGGGTCAAAAGTTTGGACGTCCTTTGGAAGCTCAAGCGCTGGAGCAGAAATCAATTTTAAATTGCCGTTCCCCGAAACCGTTACTTTTAACGACACTGGCTCGTTTGCTTTGCTGCGAGTTTTATCGAGAGAAGAAGTGAATTTTAATGAGCCAACAGCGCCGGTGAAATCACTTGGCTTAGGCTCAGGGAGTTTGTTTACCGCGATTCGCTCTTTTGTCGAACTTATAGTGATTGGGAAATTTTGATAAGTAGTCCACCAGCCATCATTTACGGGCAGTGCAACTATATATTCCACCTCCAGTGGATCTATTGTTAGCTCACCAAATTGCTGAGGTATTAAAACGATTTTCTTAATTTCTTTTGTGAAAAAAGCGACACCGTTTATCGATTCGCGTTTGGGTGGGCTATCGTCAATTTTTAAGTCATATTTCCAAAAGCCAGAAAGCTCTGGCTCTTTCGATGATTTAATCCCGGCAAGCTGAACATCTGTTTTATAGAATAATTTATAGCTTGCAACAAGCTGCTCTCCTTGATAAACATTTCGCTTGGATACAGAAACTCGCATAAACAGTTTATCTTTAAGATATTCAGCAACTTGTGGATTTGAGCTGCGCGCTCTTCCAGAAGTGCTTGGGCGTCCCGTTTGCTGCTGCGACTGAGAAGAGCTGCCAGACTTTTCTACATTAATCGTCAAAGAATTGGATTGCAAGACTGAGCCGCCAGCAGTGATTTTAGCTGGGTTTATAGTAAATTTTCCTGTTTTGTCCGCTTGAAGAACATAAGTATAGGAAACCGAGCTTGACATCTTCCCATTAATAATTTGAGTGGAACGCATAGTGCTGGGTCCCATAAGAACGGAAAAGCCCGCAAAGTCCGGTTGTCTAAAGTTTGAGCCTTCAGCATTTGATAAAGTAAAAGTTGCCTGAAAACGTTCTCCAACTGAAACTGGATTTTTGCTTGTTGTCGCTGTAAAACTTGCATTATCAGCAAAGATCTTGAGAATGCTTGCAGATAACAGGACAAAAAGCAAAAATATAAATCTTAACCCTTTATTATTATTTTTAATGTAAAACAGTTTTTCCATTTTTATTTAAACGAATTAAATCACATTTTAAAAGAAACTGATAAACAAATTTTCCTACTTGTTTCTTTTCTACTATTTTAGCCAATATATTAAACTCTAAATAAATTTATGAATTCATTGAATATTTATTTTCCTNNGGTTTTTGCTGGTTCATTATCGAGTTTGCCTATTAAATTAAGCATATTGTATTTAGCTTCAATGTTTGCTTCCATAATAAATAAATCAAGGTCTATGCCAGCACCAAGTCCAAAGCCAACACGACTATCTTTAGGAGATTTATTTATTGGAACTGAAAGTTTTCCCTTATACACATCGACAGAGTTTAAAATATAATTATAGCTCAGCTCCCCTACTCCATAAACACTTATCAAAGACCTTGTTAAATAAAGATTTAAACCAGCTGAAATAGGAAATGCATTCTGCACCGTTGAAAGTCTTACAGCAGGTTCATCTGAATCTGGAAGAATAACATCGAGAAATGTTTCGGGAAAACGGTGCCAGCCCACTCCTCCAACAAAAGTAAAGCTCTCCGACACTGGATAGCGAAGCTTAGCAAAAAAGTGGTATCCGGTTTGCGTTCCCAAGCTCACAAACTCATCAATATCTTTAATGGTCTGTTCATTATAGACATCGTTAATTTTATCGTTCGGCGTTGAAGAGCCTGCAAAGAGTCCAATAGCTAATTGCGAATACGATGGCAATGCAGTAAAGACGATAAGCCCAATAATTGCTATTATCCTTTTCATTATACTATCTCCCAAATTTATAATAATATTAATATTAAATAATCGTTTTACGTTTAAGATGTAATACAAATCTAATAAAAAAAAATAATTATTTAATAAAATCCAAATACTATTTAATTGAGGTCATTATGATTAGAACTAAGTTTTCTGCCTTGGCAATCCTATTATTATTTGCTTTTCTCAATTTAAGCGAAGCTGAAGAAAGCAATTTTCGCCAGCCAATTAATATAGGACCAAGTTTAAATCTAAACTACAATATGCACTCCCCCTCTTTTTCCTATCCGATTGTAGGGGGAAGTCCTATTCTGTTTGACGAAAACGCAAATGGAATAGGCGCATCAGTCGGGCTGATTGGCAATTTTCCAATTAACGATATTATTACAATATCGGGGCGTTTAGCTTACAATATGCTTAATGGTGCATTAGAAAAAGAGAGCTATAAATTAAGCACTTCTCTTTCGAGCTTTGAAATCACCCCGGCAGTCCAGCTTTATAATCTTTTCCCTATCCGTCCTCTTTATCTAATGGGAGGACTTGAGCTTGGTATTCCATTTTCAAAAAGCTTTGATATTGAAAGCGATGGCTCGGAGCTTGTGGCTGAAAGCGACATTCCAGATGCAAGCTTTCGGGCTGCTCTTGGCTTAGGAGTTGGCTATACTTTTAAGCTGTCAGAAAAAGTATATCTTTCGCCAGAGCTTTCTTTACGCATTCCGCTCACATCAGTTTCCTCAAACGATAACTTTAAATCTTGGGATATTCCCCAGTTGCGACTCGGAGTGAATTTGACATTTGGAATTGGCGAAGAAAAAGAGGGCTCAATAGTTGAAGACGAAAAAACATTTTTAAACCTTGGAATGAACGCTGTTCGTTATTATGATGACAATGGAAACACGCAGCCAATCAAGAAAATAAAAGTTGAGGAAGTAAAATATTTAGAGCAATTCCCGCTTGTGCCATACATCTTTTTCCCAGAAAATCAAGCAACTACAACAAGCAAAACTCAGGTTATTTACGATCAAGCAACACCGGGTGAATTTGAAATCCAAAATTTAGAAGCAAGTGCAATGAAAATCAACCTTGCTACCCTTGATATTATTGGAACCAGAATGAAAGAACAAGAAAACTCGCAAATAACTATAACCGGAACCAATGACGGAAAAAAGGAAGGAAGCAATAAAAGTTTGTCTCTTGAAAGAGCAGAATATGCTAAAAATTATCTTGTAAGAAAATATAACATTTCAGCAAATCGCATTCAAATAAAAGAACTTGGTCTTCCCAGCAAACCCTCTTCAGTGAAAGTTGATGATGGAATAGAGGAAAACCGCAGAGTTGAATTTTCTTCGACAAACCCGGAAATACTTGCTCCAATTATTATTGACAGCGAGAGCCAAACCATTGCCGAACCAAACCTTGCTGAGTTTGATCCGATAATTGAATCAAGCGGGGCTGTAAGCCTTTGGACTCTTGAAATAAGCCAAGCTGGAAAAGAATTGCAAAAGTTCGAGGGAAGCGGAGAGCCTGTTCCATTGCAATGGTCTATTTATCCTAACCTACTGCAAAGCAATGAATTGCCTGTTGAATATAGATTCTATGCCGAAGCGGAATCGGGCTTAAAAAAATCTTTTACCGGAACGATTCCAATTGAATTTATTTCAAAATCAAAGAAAAAGACTGAGCAGATGCAAGACAAAATTATTTCTAAATTTAGCTTAGTTCTTTTCGATTTCGATAAAGCTGAAATTTCAAAGCCAGATTTGGAAATCTTAAATAAATATGTTATGCCAGAAATAAAATTCAACTCAACCGTTAAAATCTTTGGCTATACCGATAGAATTGGCGACAAAAACTATAACAAATCTTTAGCGGAGCGCCGGGCGAAAGAAGTTAAAAAATTCTTACTTTCAAAAGGAGTTAAAGACAACCAAACTGAGCTTATACCAATAGGCGAGGACATTCTAATTTTTGACAATAATAGTCCAATTGGGCGCCATCTTAGCAGAACGGTGCAAGTCCTTATAATTACTCCAATGTAGCTTTACCATTTAGTCAACCGATGAAATAAAATCATCGGTTGGCTTTCATTTTTCTAAAAATTACAAGCGCTTTTTTCCTGTTCTAATTGATTGTTCCAAATTCCTTTTATTCCTATTCTCTTTCTAAATTCATCAAAAAATAATTTGAGCTTAATTTCGTCATTTATCTGACTGTTCAATAATATTGAAATGTTATGATAAATTTAAATAAATTCTTTTTCAGCATACTTTTTCTATTCTTTTTTGCAAGCAATGTCTTTTCTTGCGATATATATTTTTCCGTATTAAACAATAAAAAAGCTGAATACAAAGCGGGAGAAGAGCTTGTTTTAAAAGTAAAAATCCACAATACACACAGGGTTTGCCCAGAAGATATTAATAAAGTCAAGTTTGAAGAAAAAGGAATTAAGATTTTAAGTGCAACACGCTGGTCGGAACCAAGTAGCGGAGTATTTGAAAGAAAGCTTAAATTAAAAATTGAGAACAGCAAAAGCAATCAAGCAACTATGCGGGTAATAAGAACTTGCGACAAAGAAGGCGGCAGAAAAACCTTTTCCGTTAAAGTAGCAAAGAGCTAAAATGAGTAAAAAGGCGATAGCACTGTTTTATTTAATTTTCCTTTTTTCAACTGCTTTACCCGTCTATTCAATAGAGAACTCTGAATTTGAGGACGAGTTTGAAGAATTTATTCCATACAGCGATAGCAGCGCCCAAAGCAGCTCTGCTTGTGAAAATTGCAATGGAAAAGACGGCGACTCATATTCAGACGCCCGCTTTTACAAGCGGCTAAACATCACCATTTTCGCATTAACGCTAACCGTTATTAGCGGTTTTCTACTCAGATTCGCCCCCACACGCAAGCTCAGATTTTTAATTCTATTAATATCACTTATTGTGCTGGGATTTTATAATGGCGCCTGTCCCTGCCCAATTTCAAGTATGAGCCAAATTTTCATTTATTTTGCTGGAGCTGAAAGCCATTTTGTGAATATGATTTGGTTTCTCGCTTTAATACCAATAACTTATATCTTTGGGAAAGTTTGGTGCGGTTGGGTTTGCCATCTCGGCGCTTTGCAAGAGTTTATTTATTCGCACAAAAAAATAGCATTTTTAGAAAGTCAAAAAACGCAAACGATATTAAAATACCTTCGTTATTTTTTCACTCTCGCCTTAATCGTTCAACTATTTATAGTTCCAGAATATCTTTGCAAAAAATTCGACCCTTTTCGCCTTGCGTTTAACTTAGGTTATGGAGCAAGCACATTGAACTGGGCTCTCTTAGCTATTTTGCTTCTTATTTCAGTTTTTTCGTATCGTCCATTTTGCAAGGGTGTTTGCCCAATAGGATTGTTCCTTGGCTGGGTTGCGAAAATACCGGGTGCTTCTATTCTCGGCTCAAGCGAAAATTGTATTGGCTGCAACTTAGCTTTGAAAAGCTGCGATATTCAAGCTATTTCCCAAATTGATAATCAAAAAATCTTGGACAATAAAGAATGTATTGCCTGCGGGAATTGCATTGATGCCTGCCCAAAAAGTGGAATGAAATTTTTTAGAAAAAGTGCTGCTCGAAGCGAAAAGCAAATTATATGCAAGAAATAAGAGTGCTTGTTCAGATTTTCTTGCATTCCTTTTTAAAACAAATCAAATTTTAAGTCAAATAAAAAAAATTCAACTATTTTTCTTAATTTTGCCTTAAAGTAGTTTGTAAATTTTCTTTCTAAAAAAAATGAGAAAAACTTCATTTCTTTTGATTTTTTTTATCTTTCTATCTTGCAGCTCTGTTGACACAAAAAAGAATCAAAGCGAGGAAGCAATGGAACTTGTTCCATCTATTTCACTTATGGACGATGGCGGCGCTGAGTTTTCACTTATTGCGACGCGCTTTGCTGATGTTCCAAATGAGTATTTGCCAAATTCAGAGGATTTTCGCGTAGAAATATTTTCCGCTAAGGGAAATCTTATTTGGAACTCAAATTTTGGAATGAACTATCTTCAAGTGATTATGAACGTAAAACCCGAAAAAGTAGGAGAAAACTATAAATACTCTATCGAATGGAATGGTCAAACAAACAGCGGCAGCAGAGCGGCAGCTGGTAACTACACTGCAAATTTAACCATACCAGCCAAGCCAAAGCACTATACATCGACAATTCAATTTCAATGGAAATGATATGACAAACGAAGAAGCGATGCAACTTGCTTTAAAACTTGCTATGAAAGGAAGCGGATATGTGAACCCAAACCCAAGGGTTGGGGCAGTCCTTTTGCGCGATGGCAAAATTATTTCAACTGGCTGGCATAAAAAATTTGGCGCCCCGCACGCCGAGCGCGAGGCAATTAAAAATGCGGAAATTGAAGATTTTTCCGACACAACTTTGCTGGTGAATTTAGAACCTTGCTCTCATCAAGGCAAAACGCCTCCTTGCACCGAACTTATTATTGAAAAAAAAATAAAAAAAGTCATAATTGGAATGCTCGATCCGAATCCAGAAGTGAATGGGAAAGGAGTGCAGGCGCTCCGCGATGCTGGAATTGAAGTTATAACAGATGTTTGCAAAAACGAGTGCCAATGGCTTAATCGCTTTTTCACCAAGCACATAAGAACCGGCTCTCCTTACATTATTCTTAAAGTTGCTCAATCTCTAAATGGCTGCATCGCAAGCTCCACAGGGAAATCAAAATGGATTACCGGGCAGGAAAGCAGAAAGAAAGTTCATCAGCTCCGTAGCGAGGTCGATGCCGTAATCATCGGAAAAAGAACGGCTTCTTTCGATGACCCAAAGCTCACGGTTCGTGCAGTAGAAGGGCGAAACCCGATCCGAGTAATTTTTGATACTGAGCTATCGCTTCCGCTTAGCTTAACAAATTTTATTGACAGCGAAAGAACGAAAACAGTTGTTTGCTGCAAAAAAGAGCTTGAGCACACAAGGAAAGCTGAAACGCTTCGAGTTGCCGGAATAAAAGTAGTTCCTTGCGAAACAAATAGGAATGGCTTCATTGAAGTGGGCGATGCAATCTCTAATTTAACTAAAATATACAATTTGTCTGTCATTATGGTTGAAGGTGGGGCAAAAATATTTTCTTCATTTTTAGAAAGCAATTTAGTCGATGAACTTCAACTATTTACCGCACCGATCATTATTGGAAATGGAATTAACGCATTTGGCAATTTAACAACAGATAGCTTGGAGGAAGCAAAGCAGTTCTCATTAGTTTATGCAACCAAAACAGGCAAGGATTTCTACATTATTTTAAGAAAAATTGAAAAGGATTATTATTCAAATTTTTAAAATTGAATAGCATTTTTAATTTGAGCGATTTGCCCGCTAATATACCATTTCGTAATCTGGCTTCGTTATTCCTTTGCGAATTTTATTCAGTTTCGATTTTGACAAAGTTTTGCGAATTGGGGTCAATCTTTCGTAAAATAAAATTCCATTCAAATGGTCGATTTCGTGCTGCATAACGCGTGCAAGCAGTTCGTCTGCTTCAAACTTATGTTCCTTCCCTTTCAAATCCCAATAACGAACCAGTATTTTTTTTGGTCTTATAACATTTTCAAAAAACTTTGGCACGCTCAGACAGCCCTCTTGAAACTCATTTTCTTCATCGGAAAAGGAAATTATTTCTGGATTAATTAAAACATGCTTTGGGTCTTCTTCATTCGTAGCAGCCGAGGTATCAATAATAACTAAGGATTTTGAAATACCCACCTGATTTGCCGCAAGTCCAATACCATCAGCGCTATACATAGTCTCAAACATATCATCGACAAGTTTTTTTATATCTCCGTCAATCTCCTTTACATCTTCTGTGCTTTGCTTCATTGTTGGGTGGTAACAATTATATATTGGTAAAAATGCCATTTTTTCAGTATTTTTAAATTAAATAAAAAACAAAATTAAATAATTTTATGTTTAAATAAAAATATGAATATCAGCGTAATCGGAGCAGGTAAAAGCGGTATATCAGCCGCCCTTTTAGCAAAAAGGAAAGGAAACAATGTTTTTTTAAGCGAATCAAATAGCAAAGAAAATTATGAAAAAGAGCAAGAAATTTTAAAAGAAAATAATATCGAATGTGAATTTGGGGCAAATACAGAAAAAGCGATTGAGTTTGCAGATTTTATAATTAGCTCGCCCGGCGTTCCGCCCAATGCTTGGATTATCCAGCAAGCTGAGAAAAAAAATATAAAAATTATTTCTGAATTGGAGTTCTCAACTCAATTTTTAAAAAATCCAAGTATAGCAATTACTGGCACAAACGGAAAAACAACGACAACAGAGCTAATTACTTTCATCTTAAATAATTCTGGACGAAAAGCCATTGCTTGCGGAAATATTGGGAAGCCCATTTCCGATTTAGTTGGAAATATAGATGAAGAGCAAATTTTAGTGATTGAAGCGAGTAGTTTTCAATTAGATAGAATAGAAAAATTTCGTCCAAACATAGCAATTATTTTAAATATTTCTCCCGACCACCTTTATTATCACGGCTCAATCGAAGAATATAAAAAAGCAAAATTTAAAATATTTTCTAATCAAAATGAAAAAGATTTGCTAATTTTGAATAATGATGATAAGCAAACATTAGAAGCGAGAGCGTTTGCGAGGGGACAACTTGACTATTTTTCAATAAACCCAATGCAGCATGGGATTTATTGTAAAGACTCAAGTTTAGCAATACGCTTTCCAAATAAGCATAAAGAGGAGAAAATAATGTTTTTAAATGAGTTATCCCTTGCGGGGGTTCATAACCGTTATAATGCTATGGCAGCAGGACTTGCCTGCCGAGCCTTTGAAGTGAAAAACGAGAATATTCGCGATTCACTTATGAAATTTCAAGGAGTTGAGCATAGACTTGAATTTGTTCGTAAGCTCAACGGCATTTCTTTTATTAACGATTCCAAAGCAACGAATATCAACGCAGCTTGGTATGCCCTATCCAGTTACGAAAAACCTATTGTCTGGATTGCAGGTGGGCGTGCCGATCTGAACGATTATTCAGCACTTGATGATTTAGTAAAACAAAGGGTGAAAGCGATTATTTGCATTGGTGAAGAAAAAGATAATATTTTCAATCACTACTGCACTTTCACAAAGTGCAAGCGCGAATATAGTTTTGAGGACGCAGTCAGCACAGCTTACAATGAAGCCGAGTCGGGTGATGTCGTGCTTTTTGCTCCAGCTTGCAAATCATTTGATATGTTTGCAAATTTTGAGCATAGGGGCGATGTTTTTAAGGAATTAGTAAATGAGCTGTGATTTTTAAAATGTTTATAAAAATAAATTCAAGCAAAGATGCTTGAACTACTAATAAGTAGGACAGGCTTCAGTGCCTGTTTCTATTCAACACCCAAATTATTTTACTTTTTAAAAATATAACAGAATAAACTTTTTTTGGGATATATCCCGAAAGGGATTAAATTATAAAAAACTACAATAATTTAATCCCAGCGGGATAAGTTGAATAATAGCACGCTTTAAATATACGAGCAATTGAACAGACTGTTTGACTAATTGCTAATACTTTAATAAATTCTTTAATATAAAAACCTTATAATTTAATTGGCTCCGGCGGATCGATAGAATAATCATAAAAACCCTTCCCGGACTTTCTACCTAAAAAGCCGGCGGCAACCATTTTTTTAAGCAGTGGCGAGGGCCTAAATCTTGGATCCCCAATGTCTTTATGAAGCACTTCAATTATAGCAAGCACAACGTCCAAGCCAATTAAATCAGCTAAAGCAAAGGGACCAAGCGGGTGCCCAAAGCCAAGTTTAGCGGCAGCGTCAATATCCTCAATAGTGCCAAGATTTTCCATTAAAGAAAAAATTGCCTCGTTTATAAAAGGCATCAATATCCTGTTTATAATAAAGCCCGGGTAGTCATTTGCAGAAACTGGAACTTTATCTAATTTTAAACAAAGCTTTTGCACGATTTCTTTAGTTTGCTCGCTTGTTTCCATTCCGCAAATCAGCTCCACTAACTTAATCATCGGCACGGGATTCATAAAGTGCATACCAATTACTTTATCGGGTTTAGCCGTTTTCGCTGCGATTTCAGTAATTGAAATAGTTGAAGTATTTGTTGCTAAAATAGTGCCTTTTTTCGCAATCCTGCTTAACTTTTTAAAAAGCTCGAATTTTATTTCCTTATCTTCTATTGCAGCCTCAATTACAAAGTCCGCATCTTTTGCACTGCTTAAATCGTTTGTCGTTTTAATTCTTTTGAGCGTAGCTTCAAATTCATTTTGAGTGATAGTGCCTTTTTTCAGCTGGCGACTTAAATTTTTTTCAATATTTGAGATCGCATTTTTAAGCGATTCCTCTTTTATATCGCATAAAAGGACCTCGAAGCCGTGCTGAGCAAAAGAATGGGCAATGCCATTCCCCATAGTCCCAGCGCCAAGGACAAAAACATTTTTTATTTCCATTTTCTTTTATCTTTAAAATCAAAAAAGCAATTAACCTGCAAATAATTTATCAAATTGCTCATTAATGACATTTGTTATAAGATTTTCAGAAACAAAAGATGAGACTATGCCTGGGAGTTGTGAGGTTAAGCTAACGCTATGCTCATCTACTTTGATTTGTCCCTCTATTGAAGCAGAGAAAAATCCCTTTTTTGCTTTAAATTTAAAGGACATAATATCGCCATTCCACTGTTTTACTGGCTCTTTTATTTTAATTCCGCCAGGAAAATCCTGCTGCATTAATTGATTTAAAAAGCTATCAATAGTTAAAATTGCTTTGTCTTTTGTGCTATTATGCTTGCGAATTATTTCTATCATAAATTTTGCTTTTCATTAAATAAATTTGAATTTTTTCAAGTATGGATTTTTGACCTTCCATATTTCTATTAATTGCTAAATAATTAAAGTCCGCTGCTATTCAGCTTATCCCTCGAGGATTAAATTATTTCTTCATTTTTTAAAATTTAATCCTCGCGGGATATACTGCAAAAAAATACTACTTTGTTGACTTCTGCAAAACTATTCTTCTATTTCCTCCAAAAAATTAGTTAACTTTTCATAGCCAGCCCCTTGCCTGAAAATGCTAAATTCGTCTGTTGTCATATCTATAACCGAGGACTCACCAACAAAGCTGTATGAATCTGAACGAACTGCCACATCAACGTGCTTTGAAAAAACTTCTACAATGTCGTCTGGGGTAAAAGCTTCTTTAACCTCATCATTTTTTGCACTAATTGAAATAATTGGCGCCCCATTTTCTTTAAGTAAAAGTTGCGACAAAACATTGTCCGGAACGCGAATTCCGGCAGTATTTCTTTTCGGGTCTTGTGCAAATTTCGGCACTAATTTGGAAGCTGGCAAAATAAAAGTATAAGGTCCTGGTATCAACGCCTTAATAGTTTTATAAGCAGTATTGCTGACTTTTGCAAATTCTGCGATATTGGAAAGCGAGTTACAAAGGAAGGTCATTGCTTTTGAATCTGATATTCTACGTATAGCCCTAATCCTCTGAATTGCTTCCTTATTAGAAAGCTCACATCCCAAGGTGAACCCTGTATCCGTAGGGTATAAAATAACTGCGCCCTCTTGCAAAGCATTTACTACTTTTTCTATTTTCCTTAACTCCGGCGTCTTAGAGTGTATTGAAAGAACTAATGATGCCATTTTTACCTCATCTTTCGTTTATAACTTATTTAATTAAGCTTTTCCTTTTTCAAAAAGTAAATATAAAAAGGAATTCCAGATAAAACAAGAAAAATTCCAAAAACTGAATTTATTATTTCCGTTCTGTTTTCTTGATAATTTACAATATCGTTATATAAAGTGAAAATTACAAATAGAAATGCAAAGCTAACAAAAATAGCTGGAATGTAAGGGTAACCAATTACTTTATAAGGTCTTTCGACTTCCGGCATTTTTTTCCTTAGCACGAAAACTCCAAAGGCTCCAAGTGCATAAAAAACCCAGCTAACGAAAATCAACATATCTGTTAAAATATCAAAAGTGCCGCTTAAAACAAGAATCGATGACCACACAGCTTGTAAAACTAATGAATTTGCAGGGGTGCGGAACTTTGGATGGACTTTGCCAATAGAATTATAAAACAAACTGTCCTTTGACATCGCATAATACACTCGGGCGCTTGTCATTATTGTCCCATTTGATGTTCCAAAAGTGGAAATCATCACAGCTGCTGCGACTATTGCTGCACCAATCGGACCTACTGCCTTTTGCGCAAGATCTGAGGCTACCAAAGTGGATTTTGCCATTATATCTATTGGCAAAACGTAAAGATACGCCAAATTGATTAGCAGATAAATCACTATCACCATTGAGATTCCAAAAATAATTCCCAGCGGGATATTTCGTTGTGGCTTTTTAACCTCGCCCGCTATGTAAGTAATGTTATTCCAGCCATCGTAAGCCCAAAAAGCTCCAGAAAGAGCGGCAATTACAGCTCCAAACATTGCAGGGTTGCTTGTAACTTTTCCTACTACGCTTATCTCAAGCTCCCCAAAAGAACCATTTCCAAATAGAAAACCCACCAAAACAAGCAGCAAGATTACCAAAACTTTCAAAGTAGAAAAAATACCTGTAACAGCGCTACCAAAAACAACTCCGCAATAATTGATTGCGCTAAGAAAAAAAATTACAAATATCGTTAAAAGCTTAACCCCTATATTATCCAAAGGATAAATGTTCCCAATGAAAGGGATACTGATTAGGCTTGCTTTTTCAATTTCTGGCGAAAAGCGCGGGAGCTGGAAAAAAAATTCTGTATACTCAGAAAAAATATAAGTAATCGAAGCAATGGAGCCTGTTTGAATAACTGCAAAAATCGCCCAGCCATAGAGGAAAGCAGTAAATCGACCATACATTTTTTGGAAAAATACGTATTGTCCTCCCGTTTCTGTGATAAAGCTTGCAATTTCTGCATTTGTCAAAGCGCCAAACAGAGTAATCACACCTGCAATAATCCAAACAGCGAGTAACAGCTCAGCTGAGCCGAGTTGCGATGCCATTAAAGCGGGCTTTTTAAAAATCCCGGAGCCAATCACCGCGCCAAGCACTATGCAGGTCGTCGTGTATAAGCCTAATTTGGAAAGTAGCTTTGTGTTCGTTTCGTTTTGCCTTTTATTTGACAACAATTTTCGTTTATTCCTTAATATTTGCAGTTTTTTGCGTCAATAAAATTATATTGAAAAATAAAGACTTACAGATATTTATTGACATTTTATTGACATTCATTGACATTCATTGATTTTTTAGAACAATTTTTGTCAATAAAAAAACGACTTAATAATAATATTCGTCCTATGTTAATATATATTTAGCTCCTCTATTTTTATCAACTCTTTCAACTTCTCCACTTGTAATTAATTTCGCTTCCAAGCTCAATCCGCAAACAAAAATACAATTTACCACTAAATCAATCTATTTATTTGCAAAAAGTTCTAAAAACTCTATTTCATTTTGTAATTTTGTTTTTTTAAATTAAAAAATATGAAGACTAAATATAATCATATAAATTTTATTTTCTTTGTCTATCTAAGCGGCTTAATTCTGTTTTCCTTGTTCAGAATAGTTCTTTTATTTAGCCAGATTAGTGAATTAAAAAGCATTCCCGATTTACCATATCACTTATTAAACAGCTTTTGCTTCGGTTTCAGGTTCGATACCGTTGTGTCTTCTTATTTTTTAATTGTCCCTTTTTTTCTGCTCACTGTTTTAAAAAGTATAACTTTTATTATAAATAAAAATAAGAAAAAAATTGATAATGCAAAAACAGATATTTC
>LSQX01025382.1_pt2 | contig 16537 bp, 11 predicted proteins | sample 654561 | NCBI WGS metagenome assembly LSQX01 (sample SAMN04489861, study PRJNA283612) | anaerobic digester metagenome | isolation source: 4 biogas reactors fed with cattle manure at either 37C or 55C with and... | place: Denmark: Kongens Lyngby | collected 2014 | reverse complement strand
TGGATTATTGTTACCAGTCAGCAGGATATTGATTCGATTACCAAAATCAAAGGAAATGACTTCTCGAAAATTCAGGGTAGATTCGATACCCGTATTGCACTTTCTTCAGCAAATGTGGATGAGGTTATCAAGAAGAGAATCCTTAATAAGAATACAACGGCTGAGCAGACCTTACGATTGCTTTATGAACAAAAAGTGACCATTATTAAAAACTTAATCGTGTTTAATGATGGCGCTGAAAAGAAATTATATGCAGATGAAATGGACTTTGCATCTGTATATCCCTTCGTCCCTTATCAGTTCAACTTGCTGGGCCATGTCCTCACTTCTATCAGAACACATGGTGCGTCAGGTAAGCATCTATCTGAGGGTGAACGCTCCATGATCGCCTTGTTCAAGGAATCTGCAGTAAAATTAATGGATCGCCCTATCGGAACGCTCATTCCCTTTAATGTATTCTATGATGCCTTGCATCAGTTCCTGGATCACAGTCATAAAGGAGTGATTATCCGGGCAATGGATAACAGTTATATTAACCCGGATAAACTGGAGGATTGTTTTGCGGTTAATGTACTGAAAACTCTATTCATGATTAAATATGTCAAGGAGATCACGGCGAACATAGAAAACATCACCAGTCTTATGATATCGGACATTGATATTGATCGGATCGAATTGAAAGAGCAGGTGGAAGAAGCTCTGAAAGTACTGATCCGTCAAACGTTGGTGCAGAAGAATGGAGATGTTTATGTATTCCTGACCGATGAGGAACAGGAAATCAACCGGGAAATAAATAATCAGAATATTGAAATGGCTGAGGTGATCAACAAGGTTTCAGAGTTGATCTTTGAAGATATTTTCACTGATAAAAAATACAGGTACCCTGTGTTTAACGGCAGATATAGCTTTGCTTTTAATCAAATCGTCGATGACCGTCCATATAAATCAAACCAAAACCATGATATAACTGTTCGAATTTTAACTCCTAATTCTGACTATGGAACCCATGAAACTACGCTGCGTATGATGTCTGGACAGGGGAAGGAAGTACTGGTTGTACTGCCCAATGATTCTACCTTCCTGGATGAAATTCGCAGCGCCTTAAAAATTGAAAAGTATCTAAGACTTACTACATCAAGCAGGTTGACGAAATTTGCGCAGATAAAAGAAGGTAAAAAAGAGGAAATGAATATACGAAACGGCAACGCCAAACTGTTCCTCATCGAAGCTATGAAGAATGCGGACATTTATGTCAACGGAGATAAAACCCAGATTAGTACCAAAGATGCAGCAACCAGAATCAATGACGCCCTTGGTCAACTGGTCTCTACAGTGTTTCATAAACTGTCTTATATCGACACGGCCATGAGCGAAGCGAATATCCGCCAGATGTTCAAAACATCCATACAGCAGAGCCTCACGCTGGAAGGCGATAAAGAGCCCAATATTCATGCTCAGAATGATATGCGTAGTTTTATTGCCAGCAATTCGGCTATGCACATGAAGACTTCCATGAAGAGCCTGATGGAACGTTTCATGAAAGCACCATATGGCTTTGTGGAAGATGATGTTGAATGGCTGGTGGCCAAGTTGTTTAAGGAAGGTGATATTTCATTCACACTCAGCGGAAGCAGCATTACTCTACTGAATAAATCTGAGGATGAAATCATCCGCTATATTACCAAGAAAGAATTTGTTGAGAAACTATTGATCGAACAGCGCGAAAAGGCCAACGAAAAACAGAAAAAGACTGTACGTGAGATCATGAAAGAATTATTTGGCATCTCCAGTGTCAATGACGATGATGATTCCATAATGCGCAGTTTTCAGACTTACAGTCAAAAAATGCTGAATGATCTGGAGAAATTAGAAATCATTTACCAGAGTAATCCGTTTCCTGGCAAGCAGGTAGTAGCAACTGGTAAGAGTCTGCTCCGCGGGGTGGTTCAGATTCAATCTCCAATGGAGTTCTTCCACATCCTTGCTGGTAAGCAAAATGATTATCTGGATTTTGCTGAAGATTATGATCCTGTCAAAGCTTTCTTTGGCGGTGAGCAGAAAGCCATATTTGAAAAAGCGCTCGGTCTTATAAGTATTTACGATGACAGTAAGACCTTTATCGTTGATGAAACAGTGGAGAGCACTGTCAAGGAAATTAAAACGATTCTAAATAAAGATATGCCTTATAGCGATATCCCAAAACTGCCTGAGCTGCTTGATTGGTTCAACGAAGCATACTTGAAGGTCCGGGCTGATATGGAAGCACCGGTCATTACTGCTATAGGTGATGCCAAAGCACGGGTTCTTGAGGTACTGGAAACAAAAGAGTATCAGAGCGAGTTAAGTGAATCGTATCAAAAATTATTTGATGGATTATTAAAGAAAGCCAAAGAAAGTATCAATGTAGCAACTCTTCAAAATATCAAAATAGAAGCTGATGCCCTGAAAGTTCGTCTTCTAAATGAAATGTCCAATAAAGATGAGCAGATTGCTAGGGACAAAATTGACCAAGAAGATCCTCCTAATGGCGGCGGAAAAAAGCCGGATCAGAATAAGTTAAAAAAGAAGAAAAATATCAGCATAAAGACGATCAGCGCATCTGTTTCCTGGCAAATTGAGACTGAAGAGGATGTTGATAGGTACATTTCAGCATTAAAGGAGCAGATTGTGAAAGAGCTTGCTGAGGATACCATAATTAATATTGAGTTTTAGAGGAGAATCACATGAACAAAACAGCCATTAAAAACTTTGCGATATGGGCAAGAAATAAACTTATAGCTGATATTACATATAAAGCTGGGCTGCTGGGTATTACGGAAAAGGAAATCAAAAGCCCGCTGCCTCAATCCACCAAAGACGTACAATTCTTCGATATCGGGACAAAGGAGCCTTATTCCATTACCGGTGCGGAAATTATACAACGCAGGAAGCTGGCAGAAGCGATTCAACTAAAAGCGAAGCAATCCGATTACAAGACTGCCTATATGAGCGTGGTTGAAGAAGTTGCCTATACCTGGTTCAACCGTCTAATTGCGGTACGCTTTATGGAAGTGAACGATTATCTTCCTTCCAGGCTCAGGGTGCTGTCTTCGGAAAGCAGCACAAAGATTGAACCGGATTTGGTGACATCGCCTTTTGAAGCTGATTTACAGTATACCCCCTATGAAAAAGACCGTATTATGCAGCTGAAAAGTTATAATCAGTTGGATGAACTGTTTCGGATGCTCTTTATAAAGCAGTGCAATGCATTGAACGCTATCCTGCCGGAATTGTTCGAGAAAACTAATGATTATACTGAACTACTGATGAATGTATCTTTTACTGATAAGGACGGCGTCGTTTATCATCTGGTGCATGACATTCCGGTAGATGATTTCAATGTAGAAAAAGAAGGTCAGGTTGAGATTATCGGCTGGCTGTATCAATATTACAATACCGAGCCAAAGGATGAGACATTTGCCCTGTTGAAAAAGAATGTGAAAATTACCAAAGAACGCATCCCTGCGGCCACCCAGCTTTTTACGCCGGATTGGATTGTGCGCTACATGGTGGAAAACAGCCTTGGCCGTCTGTGGTTAGAAGGTCATCCTAATGATACTCTAAAATCGGAGTGGAAGTATTATCTCGAAGAAGCAGATCAAGAACCGGAGGTTGTGGCTCAACTTGCAAAAATTCGTGAGGAATACAAGACCATCAAGCCGGAAGAAATTAAGGTCATTGATCCTTGTATGGGTAGTGGCCATATATTGGTGTACGCTTTTGACGTATTAATGCAGATATATGAGAGTTGCGGATACAGTCAGCGGGATGCCGCTAAGAGTATTGTTGAGAATAACCTGTATGGCTTGGATATTGATAACCGTGCTTATCAACTAGCCTATTTTGCAGTGATGATGAAAGCAAGGCAGTATAATCGCCGCATCCTCAATGGAGATACAAAAGCGAATGTCTATGATATTCAGGAGAGCAATTTTTTAGACGATGACTTAATTGACTTTATTGCTAATTCCGATGCAAGAATTAAAGCCGATCTGCAAAGAATCCGAAAAGATTTATATGATGCCAAAGAATATGGTTCAATTCTGAACGTGTCAAGAGTGGATTTCTCTGCTCTTCATGCACGGATTAAAGAAATTAAGTTTAATAAAGAAATTGATTTATTTTCTTTGAACCTTGAAAGCGGTCTTCTCCCTCTTGTACAACTTGCGGAGATAATGGCTCAAACATATCACGTCGTGGTGACCAATCCTCCCTATATGGGTGACAATGGCATGAGCCCTCGATTAATAGGTTTCCTTAAGGATAGTTACAATGATTATAAAATAGATATGTTCTCATGTTTTATTGATAAATGCCGAAGAATTACTACAATAAATGGTTATTTTGCTATGATCACAATGCAATCATGGATGTTTCTTTCGAGTTTTGAGAAACTTCGTAAAGACTTAGTTAAATTATCAATAGAAAATTTTTTGCACATTGGGTTTAATAGTTTCCCCGAATTGAATTCGAAAGTAGCTTTAGCAACAGCTTTTGTAATAAAAAACAGCAAAATTAAGAACTTTAAAGGAAAATATTTCGATCTAACGCAAAAATACCCAAAGGCGTATGATAAGCAGAAAGCTTTTGAACAAGAAATGGAGAAACATACTTATTATGCAATAGCTTCTGAACGGTTTAATGAACTACCGAGTACACAAATTGCTTTTTGGGCAAAGGAGGCCTTCTTTGACGCATTTAAGAATGGAAATAATATTCTGAAATATGTTAATACCTTTCAAGGAATCATTACAGGAAATAATACAAAATATTTACGGCTATGGTATGAATTGGATTCGAGGAAGCTAGCTTTGGGATATGGGTCGATTGATGATGTAAATGTCTCTGTTACTCCTTGGATACCATACAATAAGGGTGGAGATGCCCTTCGATGGTATGGCAATCACGATTATGTGATTGATTGGACAAACGGCGCTAACGATAAAACAAGGGGAAAGAAGAAATTTTCATCTTATTATTTACAAGAATATGTTAGCTGGGCGTACATTTCACTTTCGTTATCCACAAGATACTATCCTGAAGGATTTTTATGGGACGTTTCTGGTTCTGGTTTTTTTTCTAGAGACAAAGGTATGCTCTTTTATATGTTGGGGTTGACGAACAGCATTGTCGGAAATGAAATATTGAAAATCATCAATTCAACGCTTAACTATCAGGTTGAAAATATAGCACAGATTCCGGTGTTGGTTAGCGATAAAGATAGTGTCGTTAGTCTTGTTAAGGAAAATGTAAATTTGGCTAAGATCGACTGGGATTCATTTGAAACCTCTTGGAATTTTACGAAACATCCTCTAGTTCAATCAGTTGGTTCAATAAAGGACATTTATGCATCATGGAAAAATGCTTGCACAATAAGATTCGAAAAACTGAAAAACAACGAAGAATCGTTAAATAAAACGTTTTTAAGGATATACAATCTTGATAACGAGTTTACTTCATCAATTGAGGATAAAATAATCACAATCCATAAGGCCGATTTAAAGCGAGATATTAAGAACCTAATTTCCTATGCGGTAGGTTGTATGTTGGGTCGATATTCTCTTGATGCAGATGGCCTTGTATATGCAGGTGGTGAATGGGATGACAGCAAATACAGCATCTTTATTCCAGATAAAGACAACATACTTCCTATCACCGATGAGGAGTACTTTGATGATGATATTGTAGGTTTATTCTGTGCTTTTCTAAAAGAGACTTATGGTGCAGAAGCACAGGAAGAAAATCTTGATTTTATTGCCAAAGCCCTTGGTAATAAAGGCAATAGCTCCCGTGAAATTATCCGCAATTACTTTCTGAACGGTTTCTTCGAAGACCACTGCTCAACATATTCAGTTACTGGCTCTGGCAAACGCCCTATATATTGGCTATTTGACAGCGGTAAGGCTGATGGGTTCAAAGCTTTGATCTATATGCACCGCTATAATGAAGATACCATCGGTAACTTGCGCATCGATTATCTTCACCGGATGCAACGTGTCTATGAAAGCGAAATCGCTCGGATGCAGGAAACCATTGAGAACAGCACCAATGCTCGTGAGGTAACTACTGCCCAAAAACGCAAAGAAAAGCTGATAAAGCAGCTAAAAGAGACCAAGGAATATGATGTGAAGATCGCACACCTTGCACTCTCTCGTATTGCCATTGATCTGGATGATGGTGTAAAGGTCAACTACGAAAAAGTGCAAACTGGGACTGATGGCATAAAGCTAGAAGTATTAGCAAAGATTTAGGGGTGAGATAATGGAGGAAGCTTTTACAAAGGAGCAAATAGAAAAACTGAAGGAATGGGATTTCGTTCTAAGAAATTTATCAGACTATGTTAGAATAGGTAACACCAATGGAATAAAATTTGAGATAAGAACAAACGAACAGAGCGGACATCACAAACCTCACCTTCATGTATCTACTTCAAGTGCAGACCTCTCAATTGCAATTGATGATGGTAAAATACTTGCTAACTCAGGAAAAATATCTCCAGCACAACTTAAGCAAGCAAAAGAATGGATTGAGGATAACCGTGGTCTTATTATAAGTAATTGGAATTTATTTTCCAATGGAATAAAAATTGAAGCTACATAAAGAGGTGTGTAAAATGAATGAACTCGAAAAAATGATGTGTCAGCTACCTAAATTGGTTTATGAAAAAGTTAATGGAGAGTTATTTGTGGTTGGTTTTCAATCTCAACCTATGAATGAAAACATTAACTCATTGAATAGAGCAGCGAAATATTTTGACAAAATGATTGAGTTATATTGTGGCGAAAATAATGAAGATGAGTATAACCGAGAATTAGTGTATCTGTATAAAAAAATTCGAAATCTTGTTATGGATTTTCCTATTACTATAACAGAATCTCGTAAGTTTCTTGAACAATTATGTTCCGAGGATATTGTACATGTTTCAAAACAAGTAGAGATGTACAAATACGTGAGAAGTATTTATTCTAACTACAAATAATTTGTTTATTTGTACTAGTAATGTGAGGTGCAAATTTTGGCAGAACTTAATCTCAAACAAATAACCGACAAGCTGAATGCTGAATTTACCGGTAAAACTAGAAAGCTGGTCTTCTGGTACGATGACAAGGCTGAATTTGCAGAGGATATTGATTCTTTGGAACTGGTTAATGCCAAAGTCTATCGCTTGGAATCAGACAACCAGTTCTATACCAAGTATTTTCTTGAGCGATTGGACCTTAAGACCAACTATCTGATTTATGCTCCGTTTTCGAAACCATCGGTACGGGACAACCATCTGGAGGATACGCTGCTTTATTCCAGACAGTTCTTTGCAGATCGGGCATCACTGCTCACTGTTGATCTTGGAATAGATGAAAAGTATAAGCCAATCATCCAGAAGTATATCAAGTTCTTTCGGGCCAAAGACAGAACCCAGCGTTTCTATGATCTGGAAATCGAAAACTTCACCAGAGATACCATTGAGATTGGGCTGATGAGCGCACTCTGCAAAACCAGGACGGCTTCCTTTGAGGAAGTAGTTCGTGTAATCCTGACTGATGGAAGAATGGAAGATAACAGGTTCCTTAATGAGTTCGAAAAATATGATTTGCTCCCTGCTTTTTGGCGTTTGTGTGAGACACAATTTGGGTATACCGATGTGAAGCCTACCTTGGAAAAGTTGGTGATCACACTCTTTGTGACCTACACCGAGCGGCATATACAAGCGGAATTGCCGCAAGCATGGCAGAACTTTATTTCATATAAATCCGGCAGTATCATTGCTTTCCTGGATAACCTGATGAATAACCTTCTTTACAGAGATCGATATAATGAGCTGTCTGAAACGGTGGCAAGGGTACTGAATGCCTCAGCTGTTTTGGAAGCTTATCCACCAGAAGCGTTATTGACTTGTGACTCCTTTACATTAATAGACAACTTAATAATAGGGTGGATTATAGAACGTTTACTGTCTGAGGATACCGGAGCGAAGCTGAATGATATGACCATCCCAGAGATATGCCAGAAACGCAGTAAAATGCACTTTGGTAAAGAATATTGGGCGGAGTATCAGCTTTTAGAAAATGCCTATTATCTGATTCAATCTGCCAATTACAGCTGCCCGGATGATTTTAAAGGAGTTGTAGAGCAGTACCTGACCTTTGACTGCTTGATTGATACTGCTTACCGGCATTTCTACTTCTGGTATGACCAACTGACGGATCATGTACCTTTTGAGAAGCTGCGTGATCTGGTGGAGAATATCTATACCAACGAATATCTGGCTAATGTGATCCCAAAATGGAATAATGGCCTAATTGGTGAGGAAGCAATGACCGTGCTGCCTTTGCAGCGAAAATTCTACTCCCGATATGTAAGCAAATACAGAGATAGAGTGGTTGTCATTATTTCAGATGCCCTGCGTTATGAGACGGGGCGTTCTCTATGGGAAAAATTACAGGATGACGAGAAATGTACTGCAAAGCTGGAAGCGATGCTCAGTGTGCTGCCGTCCTATACCAGGCTTGGAATGGCTGCCTTGCTGCCACATAATTCTTTGGAGATGACTGATGATTTCCGTGTGCTGACGGATGGAGCAGTGTGTGATGATTTGAAACAGCGTGAATCTTTACTGCAGCACTATTCTCCTAACAGCCGTTGTGTACAGTTTGATGATATCAAGATCATGAAACGGGATGCGATCCGTCAGTTATTTGCTGGGATGGAGGTTATTTATATATACCACAACCAGATTGATGCCCGGGGGGATAAGGCCAATACGGAAAATGAAGTATTTACTGCCTGTGGGGAAGCGATAAATGAAATATATCAACTTATTAAACGGCTAACCGAGGATATTAGTGCCACTCAGTATATTGTGACTGCTGATCATGGCTTTATTTATAAGCGGGACAAACTACAGGAAAGCGATAAGATCGGTAATGTGGCTGGAAAAGGCACTGTGGTTAATCGCCGCTTTATTGTATCTGATCAGGCGATAAAGGCAGATGGAATCTGTTCTATGCCGATGGGCAGAATTCTTGGTAATGATGACAGTAAAGTTGTATCTTTTCCGATCAGTTCAAATGTGTTTAAAGTGGCTGGGAGCGGGCAGAACTATGTGCATGGTGGTTCTTCACCTCAGGAAATGATTGTACCGGTGATAGATGTTAGGACTGAAAGAGGGCATAAGGAAACCCGCATTGTTCAAATAAGCCTGGTTAGCATGGTTCAGAAGATTACCAACCTTATTACGACACTGGACTTTATTCAAACTGAACCGGTCAGTGATGTGGTCAAATCAACCAGTTATAGGGTTTACTTTATTTCTGAGGATAATGAAAAAATCTCCAATGAGAATATTTATATGGCAGATAAGAGAGAAAATGATCCCCAAAAGAGGATATTCCGTTTGCGCTTCAATTTCAAGAATAAGCAGTACAATAAGTCGAAACGTTACTATATAGTGGCTTATGACGAAAAAAACAATATTGAAATCCTTCGTCATGCAGTGATTATGGATCTGGCTTTTGCTGATGATTTTGGGTTTAACGTGTAAGGTGGTGTTAGCATGAACGATCAGCAGGGATTTATCGAGAAGCTGAAGGCCAATTTTTCTGGAAGAATTGTTCGTAAAGACTTAACCAAAAAAATTAAGGAAGGCGCAAATGTACCTGTCTATGTACTTGAATATTTGCTGGGTATGTACTGCTCCTCGATGGATGAAGAAGAAATCGAGGCAGGGGTTCAAAATGTAAAACAGATCCTGGCTGAGAATTATGTGCGCCCGGATGAAGCCCAGAAAATTATTTCCAAACTTCGTGAAAGAGGCAGCTACACCGTTATAGATAAAGTTTCGGTGAAACTGAATTATAAAAGTGATGTTTATGAATCGGAGTTTTCTAATCTGGGGATCAAAGGTGTTCCTATTGCTGAAAGGTATGTGTCTGAATTTGAAAGGCTTTTGTGCGGTGGTATCTGGTGCATTGTCCAGATGGAATATTTCTATGATGAAGCCGATAAGAACCGTTCTCCCTTCATTATCCGTAAACTGACCCCCATTCAGATGCCTAACATTGACATAAATGAGGTTAAGGATGCTAGAAAATACTTTTCTGATGAAGAATGGATCGACCTGGTGCTAAGAAGCACCGGCATGGAACCTAATCAGTTTGACAGACGGGTGAAGTGGCTGCACTTAGCCAGATTGATTCCATTGATTGAAAACAACTATAACCTGTGTGAACTTGGACCGAGGGGCACGGGGAAATCTCACATCTATAAGGAAATCAGTCCCAATAGCATACTGGTTTCCGGTGGTCAGACTACTGTAGCCAACCTTTTTTACAATATGGCAAACAAGACCGTGGGGCTGGTGGGCATGTGGGATTGTGTGGCCTTCGATGAAGTGGCTGGGATAAAATTCAAGGATCATGATGGCGTTCAGATCATGAAGGATTATATGGCTTCCGGCTCTTTTGCCAGGGGCAAAGAAGAAAAGAGCGCCTATGCTTCTATGGTGTTTGTGGGTAATATCAATCAAAGTGTAGATGTTATTTTGAAAACTTCTCATTTATTTGAACCGTTTCCAGAACCAATGGCAAATGACACCGCCTTCCTCGATCGAATGCACTGTTATATACCCGGCTGGGAAATTCCCAAGTATCGTCCGGAGTATTTTACCAATGATTATGGTTTTATAACTGATTATTTCTCTGAATTCATGCGGGAACTGCGGAAGATTTCTTATGCAGATGCTTATGATAAATACTTTAAACTAGGAAATAACCTGAATCAGCGAGATGTCATTGCAGTTAAGAGAACGGTATCGGGATTGGTTAAACTGATTTATCCAGACGGTCAATTTACCAAAGAAAATATCGAAGAAATACTTCGTTTTGCTCTGGAGATGCGCCGGAGAGTAAAAGAACAGCTGAAAAAGATCGGCGGCATGGAATTTTACGACGTGAATTTCTCCTATATTGACAACGAGACTTTCAATGAAGAATATGTGTCAGTGCACGAACAAAGCGGTGGAAAACTGATTCCTGAAGGAATGGGCAAACCAGGTCATATCTATACCGTTTCTCATGGAAAATCAGGAATGATAGGCGTGTATAAATTGGAAACTCAGATGACTTCCGGAACTGGTAAGTTTGAGAGAACTGGGATTGGATCGGACCGGGATGCAAAAGAAGCAGTTGATACAGCCTACCGATACCTCAAAGCAAATGGGAGAAATATTAGTGTCTCTATAAGTACCACCACAAAAGATTATCTTATACACGTTCAGGATTTAAATGGAATTGGGATGACAAAGCGCTTAACTTTGCCGACGGTTATTGCAATCTGTTCGGTGGCACTGAGCAAACCGGCTCTGAGCAGTGCAGTTATTCTAGGTGATCTAAGTATTGGCGGCACGATTATCAAGGTCGATGAACTGGCCAATACATTACAAGTATGCCTGGACAGCGGTGCCAAGAAAGTATTGCTCCCGATGACTTCGGCCGTTGATTTGGGAACCGTACCTTCGGAATTGATTAGCTGCTTTAATATTATCTTTTACCAGAGCGCTGAAGATGCTGTATTTAAGGCGCTGGGGGTTGAGTAGCATACTATCGTAATCTGTTTGTAAGGGCGGTCTATTGATGGCGAAAACTTACGCAAAAATAAACAAAGAAATACTTGCCTTCATTTGTTCGCAGGTAGGCGTTACAACAGTTTTCCTCTCTCAGAGAACAGGATATCCAGAAGGGAAAATAAGTGAGTGGTTGGATGTTGATAATGATGCCTTTCCTACTATCAATCAAGCTAAAAATCTCGCGAAGGTTCTCAAGGTCCCTTTTGCCGGTTTGTATATGAACAAAGACAACCTACCTATTAAACAGTTACCACCTCTTCGCAACTTGCGTACGTTGCCCCACTCATATCCATTAGATGATAGTGCGCTAAATCTGGCTGTTGTCGAACTCATCCGATACCGTGATTTTCTATCAACTTCTGAAGCTGAAATGAATATAGACACTAAACCGTTATTGTTGCCGACAATTTCAAATGAAGCCAGTGTAGTTGATTATGCAAAAAAAATCAGGAATTATTTTGAGTTGGATTTGAAAACCCAATTTAAATTGAGTTCTTCACGTCAGTTTTATTTATATGTCCGTCAGAAAATTGAAAGTAAAGGTATTTTCATACACTGTTTTACGGGTGTAGATGTAGAGATAGCTCGTGGCGTTGCCATATACATTGATACCGCCCCAATAATCGGAATTAACGATAATGACAGATATCCAGGAAAAACATTTTCGATTATACACGAATTGGTTCATATATTAAAACGGCAATCGACGCTATGCAATGAAATGGTTTCTTCATTTTCAGCTCATAAAGAAGAAGTGTTCTGCAATGCCATCGCCGGTGAGGTACTTGTACCTACTAATTCGCTTAATGCTTTTCTGACAGCAAGAGAAACTACCGACATTAGTTTAGATGACATAGGTACTATTGCAAAGAGGTTCAACGTAAGCAAAGAAGTTATTACGAGAAGATTGTTTGATACAACTTGGTTATTAAAAGACGAATAAAAAACGTAACGAAAATTGTAAATGAGCATCCAAAGTTGCTAAACTTCACAAATACGAAATCGTCAGGAGATGCATTTTTAATTGCAACAGCAATGAAATACAAGATTGCGGTGATAACCGAAGAAGATAAAAATTCACCTAAGAAAATCCCTAAAATATGTGAAACATATAATATCCCGTGCTTTAATTTAACTGAGCTCGCTGAAAAGGAAGGCTGGTCATTCTGAACCACAGAAAAGATTGTAAAGTTCTGTAACAGATAATAAACCAAAAAACAGATCCAACTTTTTTTGAAGCTATAATCATTAGAAAGGGGAATAAAATGAACGAATTACAACTTTATTTTTCGGACTTCTTTAAGGTGGATGAGGACATTGTTGAATCATATGGAGCAGTTAATATTTCTCTTATTAACGATTTACCGCTTTTTATTGACCCTTTTCTTTTATTCAATAGCGAAAGTGAACAATATCAAAAGATACACCAGGAGATCATTTCATATTTACTCTTTTTACAAGATCAAGCTGAAAAATTCCCACAGGCTACTACCGGGATGATATCAGCATGGTACCATTTTCCTGAAGTGAAGCAGACATGGCTTGGATTTAGTTTGTATGGAAATACCGGGCGTGGTCTGGGAAGAGACTTTGCTTTACATTTACATAAAGGATTGCAAACAGCATTCAAAGATTTTGGCAAGGAAGTAATTACAAAAAGTCCGCATTTAGAGAAACTATGTCTTATTAGTCCTTTAGTTGGAAGAGACAAAATCAGTGACTTTACAACTAATTTTGCTAAAAAGTATTTATTAGAGTACACATCAAATTTTGCTTATGAATATTTAGAACCAAACCAATGCCAAAAATTCAATGTTCCCAAAGTTGAGTTCAATTACGATACTAAGACATGGAGATCAAAGGAGTTTTTGCTTCCCTGTTACAATGATGATTTTGTTATATTAACGCCAAGGGATATGTTAACCAGAGATGATACATTTATCAATAGGACAGACATGATAAGGAATTTAAGTAGTATTGCACCGACTGTGGAAGACGCTACATTACGCTTTGAATTAAACCATTATTTGGTTGATGTTCTATCAAAAAAGAAGAAAGAAATGTCCCAAACTGAAAAGGATAAGGCTGCTATCAGTCTTATACTTCAACACACTGAGCTTATAGATTATTACATAAAATACAAAGAAGATAACGAGGCCGAAGCGACGTCTATTAGCAAACAAGTTGTACAGGAGGTTAAACAGTTATTCAATACTCAACTTCAAGAACTTACCAAACTACTTTTTAACAATACTGATTTTTATAAAACAAAAGTTGATTCATATGATGCAGCATATAAAAGAGTGATGTTTTTAAAGTCAGTTATTGAGGATATGGACGGCTATCGTATTTTCTATCTGAATGGAAAGCCAATCAAACGGGAAAGCGATTTACAAATCATGTATCGCCTTGTTTGGTTTGCAAGCGAAATGGATGTGAATCGTGAGGTAAATAACGGGCGAGGACCTGTAGATTTTAAGATTTCAAGAGGTTCAAAAGATTCTACCCTAGTTGAATTTAAGCTTGCGTCTAACGGCAAATTAAAAAACAATCTTGCGAAGCAGGTTGAAATATATAAAAAGGCGAGCGGCACCGATCGTGCCATCAAAGTAATATTGTATTTCTCAGATGTTGAGTATAAAAAAGTCAAGACTATCCTCAATGATTTGGGTCTACAAAGCTGTGAAGATATTGTATTGATAGACGCATCAAACAATAAACCGTCAGCATCAAATGTAGTAATCTAAGTTTATTCCATTATCATGATGGTATACTGTTTGCTGATTTCAGATCTTATTAATAAGAAGAAGTGCATTTAAGGGAAGCGAATACATATGAAAATGTATGTGGGGATCACGGATTATGACTGGTTTCAGACGTTAAACCAGGCAAACTGCGAGGAAGTGAACTTCTGGAAGCCGGGAGGTCAGACGAATTTTAAAGCCCTGGGTGAAGGGGAGCTATTCTTATTCAAGCTGCACAGCCCTATGAATTATATTGTGGGCGGCGGATTCTTTCTGAAATTTTCCATACTGCCTTCTTCTTTAGCTTGGGAAGCTTTTGGTATTGCCAATGGTGCGGTAAGTTTAAAAGAGCTTTATAACCGTGTTTATAAGTACAGGCATACCAATCGTTTATCTGATCCGGACCCTTCTATTGGATGTATAATCCTTTCTTCTCCCTTTTATTTTGATGAAAAAGAATGGATTCCGTTCAATTGGCAACAGGGTATTCAGCAGGGGAAAATTTATGACACTACTGAGGCAGTGGGACAAGCTCTATTTGAACAAGTGCAGACCAGGCTGCGTAATGAAAATATTATGCAGCCTGCTTTTATGACAGCGGAATCTAATAACCGTTATGGCAATGAACAGATCATCAGGCCCAGAATAGGGCAGGGGGCTTTTAAAGTTTTGATCACGGAGGCTTATCAAAGGCGCTGCGCTATAACTGGAGAGAAAACGCTGCCGGTTTTGGAGGCTGCTCACATCAAACCATACAGTTTTGATGGACCTCATGAAGTGAAAAACGGGATCCTTTTAAGAAGAGACTTTCATACATTGTTTGACCGGGGATATATCACCATCGATAAGAGCTTGACCATAGAAGTGAGCCACAGGATTAAAGAGGATTTTGGCAATGGACGGGAATACTATGCGCACCACGGCAGCAAACTGATCGTTCTGCCCCAGCGCAGAGACCAGCTGCCAGATCCTGGTTACCTGGAGTGGCATAACCAGAATGTGTATGTGGGGTAGATTTAAATTATCGTGAGGAATCATCACGAAAAAATATTTCAGATTGTTGGGGAGAAAGGGGAGAAGAAATCATATGAAAATAACCGCATTTGATTTATTTGCTGCCGGTGCCAGGATTATTGGAATCTTAACCATAATTAAAGGCATACAGGTAATCATTATGACGGTTCCCAGTCTATTCGTGATGTTCGGGCAAAACAGTCCTGAATGGGCGGCTGTTCAGCAATTAATAACGATCGTTTATCCGCTGGCATTAATATTAATAGGTTTTTATCTCCTGGCTGGTATCCCTGAACGAATCAAAAAGTTCTATCCGGAAGGTGATGTGCCTGCCATGGAGTCGTCTCGGACTGTTTTTAAATTGGCCATGAAGACTACCGGCATGTTGCTGGTTGTATATGCGTTGCCCGAACTGCTAAATATTTTTTCAAATGCCCTTTACATAGGACATTATCAGCGTATGGCTATAAATACTTCAGCTCAGCAGATGATAATTGTGGAAAGAACGCTTGCCACTCTGGTATCACTGCTGTTAGGCTATAACCTGCTTAATGGCGGTCGCTTTTTCGAGCGTCTGGCTTTTAAGGGGTCTGATGATGAATAAAACCTTATCCGAATCAATCAACCTCGCGTAAACGCTTGGTTATATCGCCGGCGCTGTACAAAATGTTAGTAACGATCACCTGATCTTCTCTGATATGGAAAAATACTGAATAGCTATCTACAGGCATTTGCCTGAGTCCCAGCGCAAATTCTTCTTCTGACTCCATCAACTTCACGCGTTCCGGGAACGTATCAAGGGTTTCGATTGCGTAAGCAATTCTGTTATATTGTCCAATGGCCGCTTCCGGTGCTTGCAGCTGATTGGCGATATAATTATAAATCTCCTCCATATCGGAAAGTGCTCTGTCTGTGATCAGGATCTTATAATGCTTCATTCGTGTGTCTCCCGGAATTTCTTAAAAGCAATCGCTGCCTCCTGAACATTGCCTTTTTCCATATCATTGTATCCTTCTTTTAACTTCGCATGAATTTCATCCGTTGACATTAGATCTGTGTTCAAAGAAGCTGGTGCTTTCGGCAGCGTAACAGGAAAAGGTATTCCGCCGGTCAATGAAAT
>LSQX01305683.1_pt3 | contig 16538 bp, 13 predicted proteins | sample 654561 | NCBI WGS metagenome assembly LSQX01 (sample SAMN04489861, study PRJNA283612) | anaerobic digester metagenome | isolation source: 4 biogas reactors fed with cattle manure at either 37C or 55C with and... | place: Denmark: Kongens Lyngby | collected 2014 | reverse complement strand
GCGTATACGGCCAATGTGCATGATCAGAAGATTACATTCCTCGATACACCCGGACATGAAGCGTTCACGACGATGCGGGCACGCGGTGCTCAGGTCACTGACATCGCGATCCTCGTGGTGGCAGCCGATGACGGCGTCATGCCGCAGACGGTTGAAGCGATCAATCATGCGCGGGCAGCCGAGACAGAGATTATTGTTGCGATCAACAAGATTGACCGGCCGCAGGCGAACATCGACCGTGTGCGTCAGGAATTGGCAAAACACGACCTGATGAGTTCGGACTGGGGCGGCACGACGACGATTGTCGAGGTATCTGCGAAAACCGGCCAGAATATGGATGAACTGCTGGACATGGTGCTCCTGACAGCCGATGTTCTGGAATTGAAAGCAAACCCGGACAGACAGGCCAAAGGCACAGTCATCGAAGCCAAGCTGGATATGAATCGCGGACCGGTTGCCACGCTGCTGGTGCAGCGCGGTACACTTCGTGTCGGCGACACGATTGTGGTTTCAGCCACGATCGGCAATGTTCGGGCCATGGTCAACGATCGCGGTGAGGCAATTACGGAAGCGGGACCGTCCGTGCCAGTCGAAGTGCTGGGTCTTCCGGAAGTACCGGAAGGCGGAGACGTCTTCTACGAAGTGGAAAACGAGCGGGTTGGCCGTGCTCTGGTCGACAAACGCCGCGTGCAGCAGCGTGAGAGCCACTTGAGGCACAGCTCGCGCATGTCCCTGGACAATTTGTTCACGCGTTTGTCTGAAGGACAGGTGCAGACCCTGAATATCATCGTGAAAGGTGACGTGCAGGGGTCGGTCGAAGCCGTCCGCCAGTCGCTTGAAAAACTGTCAGGCGATGAGGTCAAGGTACAGGTTATCCACGGTGCGGTCGGTGCTGTCACCGAGTCCGATGTGCGTCTTGCCGAGGTTTCGGATGCAATCGTCATCGGCTTTAACGTGCGCCCAACCAATACGGCGACCGAACTGGCCGACAGCGTCGGTGTCGACGTACGCCTCTATCGCGTTATTTACAACGCGATCGAGGATATCGAGGCGGCGATGCGCGGCATGCTGTCCCCCGACATGAAAGAATTCGTTCTTGGGCATGCCGAGGTGCGCGATATATTCCGGATCACGGGCGTTGGCACCATTGCCGGCTGCTACGTGCAGGACGGAAAAATCGGCCGGCACAATGAAATCCGCGTGGTGCGTGACGGTATTGTGGCCTACGAAGGCAAAATCGATTCGCTGCGGCGCTTCAAGGACGACGTTCGTGAGGTGGCAGCGGGATATGAGTGCGGCATCGGCATCGAACGCTTCAATGACATCAAGAATGGTGACATTCTGGAAGCCTTTGAAATGCGGGCCGTGGAAAGGACCAGCTGATGGCGGAGCGCAGTTTGAGAGTCGGCGACGAAATGCGGCGCATCCTGGCGGACATCATCCGAAGTGAAATCAATGATCCGCGCCTGCCCGACTTATTGTCAATCACAGAGGTTGATGTGTCGCGTGACCTCTCTCATGCCAAAGTCTATTACAGTGTGCTGGGCGGAGACGATGCAAAAGCGAATGCGGCTGTTGTCCTGGCCAGTGCCAAGGGATTTTTGCGCAGAGAAGTTGGAGCGCGCATGAAGCTTCGCCTCGTACCGGAACTTGTCTTCAAGGAGGATCTTTCGATTGAACGCGGATTTGAAATGGACCGCCTGATCGAGCAGGTTCGTGCAAATGATTCCGACAGGCAAAATGAAAACAGCAGTGAATCTTGATCAACTGGCGGCACGATTACTGGAAGCACGCGGAAAACGCGTGCTTTTGCTGCCTCACGTCGGTGCGGACGGGGATGCCATCGGTTCAGCACTCGCACTGAGGCGTCTCCTGAACAAGGCAGGGGTCAGCGCGGATGTCCTCGTCGATGAGCCGGTGCCTGAAGTTCTCCATTTTATTCCGGAAAGCGATGCGATTGTGCAGGTGACGGACGCAGCGGATCATGATCCGACCGCCTATGATTTCAGCCTGCTTGTCGATTGCCATGAGTCTGACCGGATTGGCAGGCGCGCACCGCTTTTTGAGGCAACTGAGGGCAGGGGATCACTCGATCACCACGTATATCAGATTGAGCCGGGCGACTTTGATGTGATCGATCCGACCAAGTCATCGACATCGGAAATGGTCTATTTGCTCCTGAAGGTATTCGAGACCATGACGGGCGAGACTTTCCTCGATGCGATCATGGCAAACCAGATGGCATCCGGCATCGTCTCGGATACGGGCCGTTTTTCATACAGCAATGCGACGCCCGGCACGTTTCGGGTGACGGCGGAACTGGTCGAGCACGGCGCCGATCTGGTCACGGCCAGCTATGAGCTGTTTGACAGGATCAGCCTGAATGCTCTGCGCATGAAAGGACTCGTGCTGGCCAGGGCAAAGAGCCATGCGGACGGCCTCATACTGGTGTCGACAATTCCGCAGAAGCTGATCGATGTGTGCAACAGCTCGGACTATGATTTGAATACAATCCCCTCGGAACTGCGCAATGTGTCGGATGTGGCCGTTGTATTCCTGATTCGGGAAACGACTGAAGCAGGGGTTATCCGGGTCAACATCCGCAGTGACGAGCGTCTCAATGCAGCGCATCTGGCGAACCGCTTCGGCGGCGGCGGTCACGCGCGGGCGGCCGGACTGACGCTACGAAACCTGACACTTGAACAGGCGGCAGAACAGCTGATTGATGCCGCTATGAAGGAACTTGCTTCGGAACATGGCGACTGACCGCAAATACGGTCTTCTCCTGATTGACAAAGATGCGGGGCCGACATCGTTCAATGCGATTGCCGGCTTAAGACGGTTGCTCGGGATGAAAAAAATCGGGCATGCCGGTACGCTGGATCCGTTCGCCACAGGGTTGCTGACGGTTGCTTTCGGAAAAGCCACCGCTGCTCTCCATCATCTTCAGGGACTGGATAAATCGTACGACGTGCAAATCCGTCTTGGCGTCGGCACCGATTCGGGCGACTCCGAGGGCGAGATTATCAGCCGCACCCCTGTCTCGCTTGATGTACTTGGCCCCGGCAACTCGTCTCTCCATAAAGCGCTGACCGCGCTGACCGGCGACATGATGCAGATTCCGCCCATGCATGCGGCCGTGAAAGTGGACGGCAAACGTCTCTACGAGTACGCCAGAGAAGGCCTTACGGTTCAGCGCAAGGCCCGGCCGATTCACGTGCATGACATCACCTGCACAGATATTCGAGCGTCCGAACCGTTCGTCGACATCGATCTTCGCATGCACGTATCGAGCGGGACGTATGTGCGCCAGCTGGCCGTATCTCTGGGGACGCTGCTCGGTGTTCCCGCACATGCACAAGCGCTTCGCCGAACGAGTGTGGGGCCATTCAGTGTACGCGATGCTCACCGCCTGGAGCCATGGTTTGACCGATTCAATGCCTGTGGCCGTGACAGCGACCAGTTTTTTGACCAGCTCGCGGAGGAACATGTTATCTTGCCTGTTCGGGCCGCCTATTTCGATTTGCCTGTGCTTCAGTTAAGTGAGTCTGAAACGAGCCGCGCCCTGCATGGTCAGCGCCTTTTGATTGAATGTGCGCGGGTGCCGTCCGGCGTGGAGACAGGCACAGAGGTATTCCTAGACTATAATGGGACGGATGTGGCCGTGGCCCGCTGTACCGATGCGGGCGAATGGCATGAGTTTGCGATGAAAAAAGTGTGGGGAACGCTATGAACGTATTTACTGAACTGACAACGACCATCAGCAGGCGTGAGCGGGGTGTGGCGCTCGGTACATTCGACGGCGTTCACCTCGGGCATCAGGAATTGCTCAGGCGGCTGGTTGTTTTGTGTCGGCGCGAGGGTCTGGTGCCGACGGTATTCACGTTCTCCGATCACCCGGAAATGGTGTTTGGACAGCCGGGTTCATTTCCCGGTTTTCTGATGGATCAGCAGCACCGCCTCGATGCATTTCGCGAGCTTGGCATTGAAGATGTTTTTGTTTTTCCGCTGGTGCCTGAGATTTACGAGCTTTCTGCCGAGCATTTTCTCAACCGGTGGTTTGTCGGCCGTTTAAATGCAAAACTGATTGCCGTTGGCAGGGATGCCAATTTCGGTGCCGGCAAAACGGGCGGAACTGCTTTTCTTCAGGACTGGTGCCTGCGAAACGGCGTTCAGTCCCTGATCGTCGGCGACGTCTATCTGGACGGCCAAAAAGTGTCATCGACACGCATTCGGAACGCGTTTATCGATAAAGACATCGAGCTTGCAAACCGCATGCTGGCACATCCGTACCGTCTCAGCGGTCACGTCACGAAAGGGCGCAACCTCGGATCGAAACACGGTATCCCCACGGCCAATTTCAGACAGCCGGCCAGTCGCCTCGCACTGCCTTTCGGCGTCTATGCTTCTCGTGTGGAGGTGGACGGACGTTGGTATGACGCCATTTCGAATATCGGCGTATCACCGACCGTTGATCCGGCGTCGACGGACGTGCGAGTCGAATCATTTCTTTACGAATACAGTGCAGACATGTACGAGAAGCCGATTCAGGTGGAAATCCTGAAATATATCCGCAGCGAAATAGCGTACGGCAGCTTTGAGGAAATGATGCCTCAGATCGAGATCGACAAGGAAAAAGTGCGACAATTTCATGAAACGGCGGAACTGCCGGTGATTCGATTTCAAACACATGGTATTCCTGTGGTAAGCCTGACCACGTCACGTTTCCACTTCGGGCATGCGTGTCTCCTTTTTCGTCTGCGTGCCGTGAAAAAACGGATGACCGCGCTCGCCATATTGCTGAATATGATGACCAGGCGCACAGCAAAGTATTGCACGCCTGCTGAACTGGAACAGCGGCTGGCCGCACTGGGTGATGCCGGTCTGTCAGCCGTTTTCATGCAGGAGGGCGATGTACAGCTCTTTGGACTGCGCATTTCCGCACCGGAATCAGAAGCCGGCGGCAGACATCTGTCTGAAGCCGTATCGCTCATGATTGAGGCTTATGCCGGCGTCTTTTTCGACTATGACGAGGCGGCGTTTGACACCTGGTTTGAGCACGAAAAATCTCAGTTGATCGCTCAGCGTCTGGCTGAAGACGAAGACAAGATTGAGCGGGCCGTGCGATTCACAATCGAAACACTGCTCGACGGACAGCCGCACGCATATCATTTTCCGGGTGATGCTGACGAAATTCGGGCCGTGACAAAAACTGACTTGCTCGATGCCTTTGAATATCTCCAGAACGATGCCTTTGCAGCTCTTTATGTGTCAGGCCGGATATCGGGCGATCTGCTTGACCGAATCGGCAGTGAACTTACGCGTTTCCCGAATGCAAGGCGCCCCGGGCCGGCAGATACATGGCCGCTCGAACCGGTGCTGACACCGCATCCGAACAGAAAGGTGCAAACCGATACAACCCAGCATATTGTGGTCATGGCCGTGCAAAACGGTGCTGCCTGGTATGAGGCGGACCGCTGGGCCGATTACGTATACGCCGAGCTTTTGGGCGGCGGGCAAAACAGCCTTTTGTTCACGAAATTACGTGACGAGGAAGCATTGGGTTATCAGATATTTATGATTCCGTTCAATGTCATCGGCATCAGTCTTCTTGTCGCGGCCACCACGCCCGATAAGGCTGATGCCGTGCGCGCCGGGTTTTTGCGTGAAATAGAACGTATTGCACGGGATGCGGTTCCTGACGATCGACTGGAAGAAGCGCGCCTGTCTCTTTTGCGGGACCTGACGGAAATCTGGGATCATTCGGGTGCCCGCCTGATGTCTCTGATTAACTGGCACATCTACGGTTATTCCGGTCATATCGACGACAAAAAATCTTTTCTTCATGATGTTGAACATGACGATGTCATACGGGTGGCCAATCAGGTGAAACCGCTTCTCGTGCTGGAAATGACAGGAGATCAAGATGAATGAGTCGAGAGTAATTCGGCGTGCGGACGGCATGTCCGTGCAGTTTGTCGATAAAAAAGGATTCTGCGGCACTTACACAGCCGTGTCCGTCGAGGCCGGCGGAAATGACCGGCGTATTGCGGCTGGCGGAGCGGTCCGGCCGATTTTGCCCGGTGCGGCACATTTTTTGGAACACCTTGTTTTCAGCGGGCGCGACCAGGCACTTGGGCGCGCGCTGGCACGACGCGGCATCTCGGCCAATGCAATGACAAAACACGAGGAAACGATTTACTATGCGTCGGCAACCGGCGACGCCGGCTATACGGTCGATGTGCTGCTTGATGCGGTCGCCGGCATTTCGTTCAGCGACGAGGATGTTCAGAAGGAAAAAGCCATTATTCTGAGTGAAATCGACATGCTGGAGAATGATCCGAGCTACGCCCTGCAGGAAAAACTGCTGCGGGCAATGTATCCGGTGCATCCGGTTCAGGACGACATCGGGGGGACCCAGGACGATGTGCGCGGATTGCACACTGAAGCGTTGCGTGCGTTTCATCAGACATACTATGCGGGCGGCCGAATCCGCGTAACCGTCGCGGGGGATCTTTCAGTCAGCATGCAGGATGCCATCGCGCAAAGGGCATTTGCCGCGTTTCCGGAAAATAGGCCGGACCTCGTGCGGCCCTTTGTGGTCGATGATGCAGCATTGACAGGCGAGACACTCACGGTGACCGCTCCCGTGGAATTGCCCCAGTTTGCCCTGGGCATCAAGATTGATCCGGCACTGTGGCCTGCCGATCCGGCCGCCCGCTATCTGAAACACATCCAGCTGGCATTCTGGCTTGAAACGTATTTCGGGAGAATTTCGCCGGAATATGACCGCCTGGTCATGGATGATCTGATCGATGACGGCTTTCATTATGGCTTGTGGCAGGGATCCGATTTCGCCGCGTTATTTTTCTTCGGCCATTCCAGACAGCCGGAAGCCGCAGCAGCCCGCATCGGAGACAGGCTGGAACATCTGCTCTCTGCATCACCTTCTGAAGACCTCTTTGAGCTGATTCGCAAAGCCGCCCTGGGCAAACTGCTGCGCCGTCACGACAGCGTCAAGCGGATCGGCGCCATGGCGGCCAGCATGCTAAGACACGGCATCGATGTTTTTTCGCTGCCGGCGCAATATGCTAAAATAAAGCTTCCGACCGCAGATGCGCTTACCCGGCACATCGCGTCGCCGGCTTACCGTCAAACCGTCATACTGCTGCCCGGCAGCCAGTAAAGGAGTGCTCATGGCCGACTTTCTCGTTAGCTTTCCCGGACTGAATATCATCGACTTGCCAGTGAATCGCATTGCCATTCAATTTCAGTTGTTCGGGCGGGACATCAGCATATATTGGTATGGTGTCCTCATTGCTTTCGCATTCCTGATCGGCATGCTTCTCAGCATGCGGCAGGCGAAAGCATATCAGCTCGATCCCGACCATATCAGCGAAATGTTTCTGCTCATCATCCCGCTTGCTCTGGTCGGAGCACGCCTCTTTTATGTTGCGTTTGCCTGGTCAGAGTTTGCCGAAAACCCCATGCGTATCTTCGACACGAGAACAGGCGGCCTTGCCTTTTACGGCGGCGTCATCGGCGGCGTTCTGGGCGCGGTTATCTGGTCGCGCGTGCGCAAGCTCCGGCTCAGCCGGATCGCTGATTTTATGATCGTCTACGTGCCGCTCGGCCAAGCCATCGGCCGCTGGGGCAATTTCTTTAACCAGGAAGCCTTCGGTACCAATACCTCGTTGCCCTGGGGCATGATTTCGAACGGTACGTCAGCGTATCTGCGACAGGCAGACATGCCCGGTGTCTCTCCCAATCTGCCGGTACATCCCACCTTTTTCTATGAGTTCCTTGCGAACCTCGTCATCTTCGGTATTCTGCTTGTTGTGCGCCGTCACAGCAAAAAACCGCTGACAACGGTGGCGATGTACCTGATTCTATATGGTACCGTCCGCTTCTTTGTTGAAGGCATTCGCACCGATGCCCTCTATGTTGGAAACAGCGCGATGCGCATCTCGCAGCTGCTTTCTGCAGCGATGGTGGCTTCAGGCGTATTCATTCTCGTTTTCAATGCATGGCGGCAAAAACGTCGTCTGTCGGCATCACTGGCCGAACGTGACGTCGAGGAGACGATTCAGATCGTTGAGTGACATGAGACGCAACACTCGCCTTCAATCCCGCATTGACAGCTTTTTCGGCATGATGGACTACCGCATGCTGATGCCGATCCTGCTGATTACTCTGATGGGACTTGTGATCTTGAATGAGGTTTTGTCTTCCGGCTACGGTGTTGCCACGTTTGAGTATCCGATGAATTTCTACAAGCAGATCGGCGCGGCTTTCCTCGGCATTATGATCGCGTTTCTCATCTGTCTCTTCGACTCGCCGACCTTGCGCCTGTTCGGCATGATCGTGTTCGGTGTCAGCGTCCTTCTGCTGGTGTATATCAAGGTGGACGGATACAGTCTGCGAGCCGTAACCGGTGCCGACAGCTGGATGCAAATCCCCGTTATCGGCTCGTATCAGCCGTCGGAACTGGCAAAACTTGGCATCATCATGGTCAGTGCGTATATTTTTGCCGCGATGCGTGAAGGCAAAATGGCCTATCTGAACGGCTCGATCGGCGTTGGGGCGACTTTTCTCATACCGCTTCTGCTCATCCTGATGGAACCGGATTTCGGAACCGGGATGGTTATTGTCTTTGTGTTCATCGCCATGCTTTTCATCTGGGGCATCAAGTGGCGCTACATCTGGATCGGGCTGGCTGCCGTGGTGGTGACTGTCCCGCTTCTTTGGATTTATGTTTTCAGCGCATACCAGCAGAACCGGATTCTGACGTATCTTTTCCCGGGACATGATAAAACCGCCTCCTATCACATTGGCCAGTCGCTCGCCGCGATTTCGTCGGGAGGACTTACGGGCGTTCCCGACAGTTCCCGCGTGCTCGTCCCGGTAAAGGAATCGGACTTTATCTATACGGCGCTCTCTGAAAATATGGGTCTGATCGGCACCAGCGCACTCATCATCCTGATTGTGTTTTTCGTCGTCCGATCATTTCGGGTCGCTTTGGAGGTCTACCGTTACGGCAATCTGGCTGAAGCCTACATTCTGGTGGGAGCACTCGCTTTTTTCTCGGCCCACTTCATTGAGAACCTCGGCATGTGCGTCGGGCTGCTTCCCATCACCGGCATCCCGCTGCCTTTTTTCTCGCTGGGCGGCTCGTCGATGGCCACAAGCTATGTCACGCTGGGTGTTATGCTGAACATCTCCATGAATCATAAACTGCTGATAAGTGAAACGAAGCAAACATAAGAAGTCACATCTAGCATGCCGAATTGCCGCCTGAGGCGGTATTTTTTTGCGTCAATATAAGGTTGCAGGGAAATTTGGGCCAAATTTGACCAATTCATTGCATGATTGTGGGTGGTTGTGGTAATCTGTCTGTAATCTTCAGGGGGAAGGGGATACGTATGGCGCGACTAAGAAGCACAGTAGATGCCAAGGGGCGGGTCGTCATTCCGGCCAAATTGCGTCAGCGCTATGTGGGTCCGCTCTGGATTACCGCAAGCCTTGAAGAGGGCTATCTCAGCTGTTACAACGAAGAGCACTTTGTCAGCGTGCGCGACGAGCTTTTGAGCTACTCGGGCACCGATACTGATTTGCGCCGCTTTCGTCTCCGCTTCGTCGGTGAAGCGCTCGAAGTCAATCCGGATGCACAGGGCCGCATAACGGTGAGCAGCGAATTGTGGTCGCTCATCGGCGTTTCTCCCGGTGACGAAATTTACGTCACGGACATGCATCGCACGCTCGAGTTTTGTCAGGCCAAACGCTTTGATGATGAATTGAACGAAACGATGCGAGTCAGCAATATCGATGTTTCGAAATATGAAATCGATCTCTGAGACATTCCATGAGGCAGTTTTGCCGGGCGAGGTTCTGCAGGCACTTAACATAAGACCTGCCGGAGTATATGCCGATTTCACTGCGGGCGGCGGATCGCACAGCCGTGCCATTTTGGAGCAGCTCGACCAGAACGGCCGTTTGATTGCCGGCGACCGCGATCAGAGTGCGGTACAGGCGGCGACAACCACGCTGACGTCCGTCGGGGCACAGGCTGCCTGGGAAGTAAGACACAGGTCTTTCGGCGATCTGGCCGATGATCTGGTTCGCGAAGGTATCATGCTGGACGGCATGCTGGCCGATCTCGGCGTATCGTCGCATCAGCTTGACACGCCGGAACGGGGCTATTCGTACAAGGCGGACGGCCCCCTCGACATGCGCATGGATGTGGCGCAGGGCGAAACAGCAGCCGATATTGTCAATCTGCGAACCGCTGAAGAATTGACAGACATATTCAGGCGGTACGGTGAAGAGCGGCATGCGAGGCGGATTGCTGACTATCTGGTGAAACGGCGAAATACTCGTCCGTTTTTTCGCACGCTCGACCTCGCTGACGCTGTGGCAACCGCCATGCCCGCTGCCGCCAGACGGGAAGCGCAGCACCCAGCGAGACGGGTTTTTCAGGCGCTTCGCATCGAAGTGAACAGTGAACTCGCTCAATTGGAGCATTTGCTCGATCGCGTACCGGCATTGATGCGTGACCGCGGCAGAGTCTTGTTTATTACTTTTCATTCGCTCGAAGATCGTCTGGTGAAACGGGCCATGACCGTGTGGCAGTCCCCATGCGACTGTCCCCGGCATCTGCCGTGCACGTGCGGCCAAAAACCGCTCGGGAAGCAACTGAACCGCGGCGGCGTGACGGCAGGGGAGACGGAGCTGAAACAAAATCGCCGTTCAAAAAGCGCGAGACTGCGCATCTTCGAAATACGAAAGGAGCAATGATATGGCTCGCTATGAAGAGGGCAATCTGGCCTACAAAATACCGGTGCGTACCGCACATCTACCGTTGCCTCAGCGCGATTTCGAAGCGGAGAAACGAAGGAAGCAGGCAGCCAGAGAGGCACTAATCAGGAAGCAGCGCGCGCGTCAGACGTATCGCATTCTCTCGTCGCTGCGTGTCCGTAAAACCATAACAGCCTGTTCGATCGTCATCGCCTCTGCATTTCTGCTGGCATTTCCGGTGTGGCGCAATGCCGTGATTGTCGATGCGAATTATGCGAATGTGCGCATCCAGAACGAGATTCGGCAGCTGCAGCGAGAGATTAATGTCAGAGAAGGACAGATGCTCGAAATCACAGATTTGATGAGCGTGCGAGACAGAGCGTTCCGCACACTTGGCATGCAGTCGCGTTCGCCGGAGCAGCTGGTGGCCATGTCAGCGCCTGTTCTGTCGACGGTGGAAATGAATGCGCTTGAATCGGCAGTGGCAGCTCCCGCGGCAACGATTGAAGCATACATAAATGCCCGCCGTTAGGCATTCTTAGATGGAAACACATTATGATAGAACCATATAATGAATAGTCGTCAGAACAACAAGACATCAAAACTAAGTAAATCGAATGCGCGTCGTATCCGCCGCCGCTATAATGCCAACAGTTTGTTGGTGACGGGGATCGGCGTGCTGCTTTTTGCCGCGCTGATTGCCGTCGCCCTGTTCAGAATTCAGGTGATCGATCACGCGGAGTATCAGGCACAAGCTGCGGGTCAGCATTACAGCCGCGAAACGATCTATCCGAAACGCGGCAGCATTTATGATCGCACCGGAACCAGAATTGCGGGCACCAAGACGGTTTACCAGATCGGTATGACGCCGAAGGATGCACGCAGCTACCGCGGCATGGCGGATGCAGATGACATTGCAAAAACAGTGAGCGGTGAACTGAATCTCGATCTGAACGAGTTCAGGGAGCAAATGGCTCAGACAGAGGAACAGTACATTTTGCTTGCCAAAGATGTTCCTGAAGAGACGGCCGACCGGCTTCGCACCTGGATGTCGGACAACAGTGTCGGCGGTTTCCGCTTCGATCCTGAATCCCGCCGTGTGTACAGCAATAATGATCTTGCGGGGCAGGTCATCGGTTATACCCGTTTTGACGAGCAGATGCTTACGGGCGCACTCGGCATTGAATTGCAGTATAACGATTTGCTGAGCGGCGTACCGGGATACAGTTACGCAAAGCGCGACAATTTTCAGAGCCGCGGTGTGGTGCCATATGCGGCGACGGCGGATCTCGCGGTCCAAAACGGGGCTGACCTTCACCTCACCATCAATCTTGAAATACAGCGAATACTTCAGGAAACGCTTATCGAGACAGCCACCTCGATGGGTCTGACGCAGAAGGTGACGGCCATTGTCATGGACCCGTGGGATGGCGCCATCCTTGCGATGGGGCAGGTACCCACCATGCGAAGCGACGATCCGTTTGCCGCACCGGCCACGATCGATGAGGCCGCCTGGGAGAGTCTTGGCGCATCGCAAGTGGATTATCTGATGTCCAATGTGTGGCGGAATCAGAATGTGTCGGATATCTATGAACCGGGATCAACCATGAAGGCTATTACGACGGCCATTGCCTTCGAACTGTCGATCACGAACGAGAACGTGCTCTACAGCGATGATCCGATCGAGCTGCGCGGCCACACGATCCGCTGTCACATACCGGAGGGGCATGGCATTGAGACGCTGGCACAGGGGTTTGTCAATTCATGCAACCCCGTCTTTGTCCATCTCGGCAATCAGATCGGGAAAGAGCGCTTTTATGAATACTTCCGGCAGCTCGGCTTTTACGAACGCACCGGCGTCGATCTGCCGGGTGAATCGGGTTCGCTGATTCACGACCGGCCGACCGATCTGGATTTTGCGAATCTGACGTTCGGTGAATCGTCTGCAGTAACACCGCTGCAGATGCTTTCCAGCTATGCTGCGATTGCAAACGGGGGCCGCCAGGTTGTCCCGCATGTTTTATCCTATGCCGAAGCCGACGGCGTTCGTGTACGTGAAGCCAATACGGCCCTGGGCGCACCGCTGATGTCACAGCAGACAGCGGCCAGAGTGCGGCAGCTGATGGCAGCGGTGGGACAGACGAGCCTCAACTACACGTATGGTTCGGAAGGCTATCGCATCGGCGGCAAGACGAGTACGGCGACGGATGAAGTCGACGGCGGCAACACCTATTCCTATATGGCCATTGCACCGATCGAGTCGCCGAGCATTGTCGCCATGGTGATCATTCACAAGCCGCAAGTAGAGGCCCCCTCCTCCGTGGTGGCGACCCGACCGACAAATCGGCTGGTCTCCAGGGTGCTTGATTTGCTTGGTGAAAAACGTGATTTCACAGCGGCCGATGCGGTGCGCCTGAACCGTACCGCGGTGATGCCGAATTTGATCGGAAAACCGTTGAAAGATGCGGCCTATAGCTTGTCGGCGATGGAAATTTGGGGCTACCCCGGGGATCTTTCGATGCGTCCTGACGATGTGGTGCTGGACCAGATGCCGGCACCTGGAACGCTTGTCGCGGTTGGTTCGCGCGTTTATCTTTACCCTTCGTACGGAAATGACGTAGAATGGGTCACGGTTCCTGATTTTACGGGCAAGACATTCTTCGAGTGCCAGGCGCTGGCCATGGACGCCGGTGTTGTCATCCGGGCGGTTGGCAATGGCGTTGCGGGTGCACTGAGTCAGTCACCTGAACCGACGCATGCGGGCAGAACAGAGGCAGCTGACCAGAGTGGAGCGCCGCCGGCGCCCGACACGAACCGCATGGTGCGGAGGGGCTCGGTTGTAACGGTCAATTTCTCGCCCGAGGTGAACCAAACGGATAATGCAGGAGAGTAGGTATGTCACGATTTATACCCGTGCAGCTGCAAAGCTGGACCAGGGGACGATTAATCCAGACGGTTCAGAATGCCGGCGATGCGGAAAGACACTATACGGGTGTTTCCAAAGATACGCGGACGATTAAGCCTCACGAAGTTTATGTGGCTTTGGCCGGTCCCCATTTTGACGGACACGATTTTGCTCTGCAGGCGGCTGAACTGGGCGCCGCCATGCTGGTGCTGCAGGCGGGCACAAAGACAGCCCGGCAGCTGCAGAAGCGCCTTGAGTCTGATGATGTGACGTACGATCTTCTTCTCGTCGAAGACACGCTTCAAGCTTTTCAGGATATTGCTTTCGGATATCGGCAGACGCTGGCTGCATCAGTAATCGGCGTAACCGGAAGTGTCGGAAAGACGACAACGAGACGCATGATTCACTGTCTCGTATCGCCGCAAATGAAGGCCATGCAGACATTTGCCAATCTGAATAATGAGATCGGCCTTTCCGAGACGCTTCTCAATGCCCAGCCGGAAGATCAGGTGCTGGTGACGGAGATTGCCATGGACAGGAAGGGTGAGATCAGAAAAATCTCGGCGATCGCACGACCGGACATTGCCGTCATTACGGGTATCGGCTATTCGCATGCGGAATACCTTGGCAGCCTGCATGCAATTTTCCAGGAGAAGACATCGATCATCGACAACATGAAGGATAATGCGCTTTGCATCGTGAATGGGGATGATGCACAGCTGGAAGCGTGGGCTTGCGAAAAGGAAAGAAAACTGCCGGTCTGGTTCATCGCGAGTGAGCAAAACACCGGGCGGCTCGAACGTGAGGGATTTCCCGTTTTCTGGGCCGAGGATATCGTCCTCAGAAAAGATCAGACAGCATTCACGGCGCGCTCAAGCTTTGCGTCGGAACAGCGCTGGCCTGTTGTCATACCGGAGCCGGGGCGCCATCTGATTCCAGCCGCGCTTTTCGGATTGGCTGCCGCCTACGCGCTCGGTCTTGACATGAAGTCGGCAGCCGATGCGGCGTCTCAATTCGAGAATACGGGCAATCGCCAGAAGGTCATGATGGCAAACGGCATGACCCTGATTGACGATTCATACAACGCCTCACCGGAGTCCATGCGTGCTGCGCTCGAAGTCCTGAGTCTTATCCGCGAATCAGGCCGCTCGGTGGCGGTGATTGGCGGCATGAGGGAGCTTGGCAGATTTTCCGAGGCCGAACATATCGCGCTGGCCAAAATGATTCTGGAGCATTCGGTTGACCGGGTTTTTCTGATTGGGGAAGAGGCCCGGCCGGTTTATGAGTATCTGGCTGATTTCATGGCAGCGGAAGATGTCGCCTTTTTGCCCGACCTGCACAGCCTGATTGACATGGTGCGGCTTGCGGTTCGCCCCGGTGATACTGTCCTGATAAAAGGGTCCCGCCTGTTTGAGCTTGAAAAGGTAACGGCGGCCCTGACGGAGGTTGTTGCATGAACATCTGGGCCGGGAGTGCGATTATTTTCTTTTTTGTTCTGCTGCTGACGCTGCTTTTCGGAAAAATTGGCCTGCCTCTGCTGAAATCACGCGGCATGGGGCAGCGGGTGCGCGAAGAAGGACCGCAAACTCACTTTATAAAATCAGGTACGCCGACGATGGGGGGCTTATTTTTTTTGCTTCCGGTTGCATTGACTGCTCTGGCCGGTCCGTTCCTTTTTGGCGAAGCGTTCCGCCCGTTTGTCGCATTGACGCTGGTGATGCTGCTCTTCGGCATCGTCGGCTTTCTTGACGATTACATAAAAGTCAAAATCAAAAAGCAGGGGCTTTCAGTTGGACAAAAAACCATGCTGCTCGGCCTCGCCTCCATTTTGTTTGTTGTCTATTATCTCTGGTTCGCTCCGGTCGAGCCGTTCCTGCTCCTGCCTTTTTCACTGCGCGTCGTGCCGGTCACCGGATGGTTCAAGGTGATCTACGGCGTGCTCGTCGTGGTGTATCTCTTTTACGTTTCGAACAGCGTGAACATTACGGACGGCCTTGACGGACTTCTGTCGACGCTGACCATTATCTTTTGTCTCTTTGTGGCCTTGTATCTGGCGGCGGCCGGCGTCTCGCCCGAAACGAACGGCCATGTCTGGTACAGTGTCGCGCTCGCGGCCGGCTGCATGGGATTTCTTTTCTACAACCGCTTTCCGGCGAAAGTGATGATGGGTGATACGGGATCTCAGGCACTGGGCGCCGGTATTGCGGGCATCTGCCTGATTGCCGGAGTGCCGTGGATTTTGCTTATCACCGGTTTTATCTTCATTTTTGAAGGACTATCAGTCGTCATTCAGGTGTTCTATTTCCGCCGAACGGGCGGCAAGCGCATTTTCCGCATGGCGCCGATTCATCACCATTTTGAACTGGGCGGCTGGCCTGAGCAGAAAATCGTGCGCATGTTTTCTCTCGTCGCCGTTTTGCTCGGTCTGCTTGGCTGGCTGTTCATCTGGCCGTTCTGAGATGACAAGGCAGGCTGATCGCTACGCCAAGCTCGATGCGCTGGCTGACTACAAAAAAGTCTACCTGCCGCTTTTAATCACGTTTCTGGTGCTGTCAACGTATGGACTCGTGATGCTTTTTTCTGCCAGTCTTGCCGTCAGCTACGCGCGCGAAGGCGGTGCGACGGCCCTGTTTCTGAAGCAGGCGGGTATTTCCGGATTCGGTCTCGTGGTGGCGCTGTTTGTAGCGCTCGTCATCCCGATTCGCGTATTCAATCGCCCGATCATCCGCTATCTCGTGTATGCGGTCGTCACCGTTTTGCTCCTGGCCGTGCCGTTTGTCGGAACCACCGTGAACGGCGCCAGACGCTGGATCTTTTTCGGATCAGTGTCGATTCAGCC
>LSQX01404231.1_pt2 | contig 16540 bp, 16 predicted proteins | sample 654561 | NCBI WGS metagenome assembly LSQX01 (sample SAMN04489861, study PRJNA283612) | anaerobic digester metagenome | isolation source: 4 biogas reactors fed with cattle manure at either 37C or 55C with and... | place: Denmark: Kongens Lyngby | collected 2014 | reverse complement strand
TACGAGGTTTCCGGGGGCGAGCAGCAGCGCGCCGCCATTGCCCGGGCTTTGATCACCTATCCTCAGCTAGTTTTGGCCGATGAGCCCACCGGTGCCCTTGACTCCAGGTCCAGCGATAGCCTGCTGCGCCTGTTCGGGGAGATCAACGAAGCTGGCCAGACCATCCTCATGGTCACCCACAGCGTGAAAGCTGCCAGCCACGCCAAGCGGGTGCTGTTCATCAAGGATGGGGAGATCTTTCATCAGCTCTACCGGGGCTCTCTGTCCATTCCCGAGATGTATGAGCGGATTGCTGATACCCTCACCCTGCTGGCGGCAGGTGGTGATCTCCATGCCTAGGCTGTTTTATCCTAAGCTTGCCCTGGGCAGCATCAAGCGCCACCGCCAGATCTACGGGCCGTACCTGGGCGCCAGCAGCGCCATGGTGGGCATGTTCTACATGATCATGTTCTTGGCGGCCAACTCTGGCCTGAGCAGCATGCCGGGGAGCCGAACCCTCAAAGAGCTGTTCAACTTCGGTGCCGTTGTGGTGGCACTCTTTGCCGCAGTCTTCCTTTTCTACACCAACAGTTTCCTAATGAAAAGGCGCAAAAGGGAGCTGGGTCTGTACAACGTTTTGGGGATGGAGAAGCGGCATATCGCCAGGATTCTGGGTTGGGAAACACTCTTCACCGCCCTGTTCAGCCTGGCCGCGGGCCTGGGAGGGGGAACTCTCCTTTCCAAACTCATCTTTCTGCTTGTGGCCAGGATCTTGGACTTTCCCATATCCATCGGCTTTGAGGTGCCGCGACTGGCCGTGCTCACCACCTTGCAGCTCTTTGGCGCCTTGTTTGTGGTGATCTTGGTCAGCAGCCTGAGCCAGGTAGGGATGGCCAAGCCCATTGAGCTTCTCAAATCGGAAGCCGCGGGAGAGCGGGAACCCCGGGCCCGCTGGCTTTTGGCCCTGCTGGGGCTGGTCAGCCTAGGCTGCGGGTACTACTTGGCCTTGGCCATCGAACATCCCTTGGATGCGCTGGTGTTCTTCCTTGTGGCGGTGGTTCTTGTGATGATCGGAACCTATCTTCTCTTCACCACGGGCAGTATTGCCCTGCTCAAGCTGCTGAGGAAACACAAGAGGCTGTACTACCGCCCCAAGCCCTTTATCGCCATCTCGGGCATGCTCTACCGCATGAAGCAAAACGGGGTGGGCCTGGCCAATATCTGCATCCTCTCCACCATGGTGCTGGTCACCTTGTCTACTACCATTTCCCTCTACGTGGGGATTGAGGATGTCCTGCGCACCCGCTACCCCAGGGAAGTGGTACTGGCGGTGGACAGCTATGCTCCTGAAGTGGTGGAGATGGTCCGGACCACTGCCCTTTCTGCCCTAGAGCGCCACGGGCTCAAGGCGGAGGAGCTCGTTGAGTACCGACTCCTATCCTTCCTCGTTTTCCAGGATGGTGATAGGTTTGTCAGGGAAACGGGAGCCGCTGGGGCTCCCTTAGGGGGCACCCATAGCCTGGACTTCATACCCCTGGAGGATTACAACCGCTTGGTGGAAGAGCAGGTGACGCTGGGGGAAAACGAGGTCTTGGTCTTTGCCATCGGGGGAGCGTACGGACATGCCGCGCTTAAGTTTCTGGACTGGAGTTTCGTGGTGAAGGAGGAACTAGAGGATCTGCCCGCAGGGGGCCTCAGCTCCACCCAGAGTCTCGGCAGCTACTACGTTGTTGTGCGGGATCCGGGTATTATGGAAGCACTGCTTCAGCATCCCACCCTGCAGGGAAGCAGAGGGGCCTATACCGGTTACAAGCTGGGATTCGACCTGGACACTTCCCGGGAGCAGGCCTTGGCATTGTACCGTGATTTGAAGGAAACCTTGTCCCTGCAAGAAGAGGCCTTCACCATGGTGGAATCCCGGGAGGCAGCCCGGGAAGACTTCCTCGTGCTCTATGGCGGACTGTTCTTTTTGGGCATCTTCCTGGGGACCCTCTTCATGCTGGGCACCGTGCTGATCATCTATTACAAACAGATTACGGAAGGGTATGAGGATCGGCGGCGCTATGTGATCCTGCGCCAGGTGGGTATGTCCACCTCTGAGGTGCAGGGCTCCATCAAAAGCCAGGTGCTTTCCGTGTTCTACCTGCCCCTGGCAGCCGCCGCGGTGCATGTGGCCTTCTCCTTTCCCATGGTCACCAAGGTGCTGGTGGTGTTCCACCTCACGGACAAAGGGCTGTTTGCCCTGTGCACAGCGGCCACCTTCGCCGCCTTCGCGATGCTCTACGCCCTGGTGTACAGGGCCACCACAAGGGTACTACCGCATTGCCGCCGCACCCTAGAGGGCACAAAAAGAGGGGCTGGGCCCAGCGAACCAATTGGTTCACCGGGACCGCAGCCCCTTACTTCCTCTGTGCTTAACTCAGGGCTTTGGTGATCTCTCCTAGGTTTTCCAAGACCAGATCTGGCTGCACCTCTGAACCCTGGAGATCGGCGCGCTGTGTTTCACCGCTTAAAACCAAAATGCCCACGATCCCCGCGGCCTCGGCCATGGCCAGATCCGTATACAGCCGGTCGCCAACCATGGCGATGGTTGCGGGGTTTTCCAGCCCATACCTGGCCCTAAGCGCCTCGATCATCTCTGGATAGGGTTTGCCGATGATCTTCGGTTTCACTCCGGTGGAGGCGGTGATCAGGGCGATCATGGCCCCGCAGTCGGGGATGGGGCCCTCTGGAGTGGGGCAGTTGAAATCTGGATGCGTGGCGATGAAGGGCAGCCCCTGCCTAATCAGGTCGCAGGCGGTTCTCAGCTTTTCATAGGTGAGGGTGAGATCAAAGCCCAGCACCACCGTTTCTGGATCCTTGTCCGTGAGCATGAAGCCCGCTTCCCTGAACTCTTCTTCCAGGGCTGGGGTCCCCACCAAGTAGAGCTTGCGGGGGTAGTTGTGCTTCTTCAGGTAGTAGATGGTGGCCTGGCCGGAGGTGAACACTTGATCCTCGGTGATCTCAACTCCCATACCCCTGATCTTCTGCACGTAGTGTTTGGCGTTTTGCGAGGAGTTGTTGGTGACAAAGATGAACCGCCGGCCCAGCCTGTTCATGGTTTCCACAAAGGGCAGGGACCAGGGGTAAAGGTTGCTGCCTAGATAAAATGTTCCGTCAAGATCCAAAAGATAGGTTTCGATGTTCCGCAGCCTGTGCAATAGTCTCCCTCCGTGCGGGCCGTTTTTGTGCTTTACAGTTCCCGGCTAAATGTGCCATAATGTGGACAAAAGAAGCCTTTAACCAGGTCATGGAATATAAGTAATTATAAACCGCTGTGGGGGGAAAGTCAATCTGGCCAGGGACCGGGGATCTTTGCCCCCGATCCGGAAAGAAGTAAGCTTTCCCGAACATTATTTCAGAGCCATACGCAGTTAGGTTGTGAGCGCGGGGAAAGGAGTTGGGGAACGTGGAGCAGGATCTGGAGCTGACTGAGAAGGTTCATATCGCCTGATTGTACTACATGGAAAACCTTACCCAGGCGGAAATCGCGGATCGCTTAGGCCTGACCCGGCTGATGGTCCACCGCATTCTGCAAAAATGCCTGCAGGAGGGGTTGGTGCAGATCGTGATCAACCATCCCCAGGTGTACTGCGCCCAACTGGGCTCGCAGCTGGAAGCGGTCTTTGGACTGAAAAATGCGGTGGTCATCCCCAGCTCTTCCCAGCCGGAAGTGTTGAAGCGGAACTTGGGGGCGGTTTCGGCGCGCTTGATCGCCCGCTGGATCAGCAACGGCACCACAGTAGCGGTGGGCTGGGGCTCAACCCTGGCAGAAACCGCACGCTATGTTGTGCGCAAGAACTACGACAATGTCACCGTAGTCTCCCTGGTGGGGGGCATGACCAAAAGCGCCGGTAATAACTCCTACGAGGTTGCCCTGCAGATGGCCGACGCCCTGAACGCAGTTTGCTACAACTACATGGCGCCCATGTTTGTGGACACTACCGAGGATCGCGCTGCCATCCTGCGTTTGAGACATATCCAAGTCCTTCAGCAGTTGGTGCGCAGGGCTTCGCTGGCCGTGGTCGGCGTGGGCGAGGTTTCCGCGGAGTGCACCCTGACCAAAACGGGTGTGCTCAGTCCGGCGGAAGTGGAAGACCTGATGCAGGCCGGCGCGGTGGCTGATATCCTCGGCAACTTCATTGACCTCAACGGACGTTTAGTTGATTCGGATCTCAACCAGAGGGTGGTGGGCACCAGCCTGGACGTCCTGGCGGAAATGGAGAACGTGTTTGCGGTCGCGGGCGGCCTTAGGAAAGCCCAGGCCATCTCTGCCGCTTTGCGCTCCGGCTGCATCACCAACCTCATCACCGATGCGGAAACCGCCGAGCAAATTCTGCAGTTCAACCGAGCGAGGTAGTGCTAAAGATCATCAACATCATATTGGAAGGGGAACGGAATTGAGCGGTATAGTAACCATTGCCCAGCAGGGTCTGGATGGGCTTTTGCAGCCGGAAGGCCTGGCCTGCAGCTGCGGAAGAACACACAGCACAAGTTTGCGGGAAGTTGTGATCAAGCCGGGAGCCCTCAAGGAAACGGCAAGCGTGGTGCAGAGGCATGGGGGCTCCAGGGTGTTCCTCATCGCGGACAAGAACACTTACCCCGTGGCCGGGGAAGAGGTGACTAGGCTGCTGCGGGAGGCTGGGATTGAAAACTCGGTGTACATCTTCCCACATGAAGAGGTTCAACCCACCGACACTTCTCTAGAGGAAGCTCTGGCCAAATTCGACGCCAGCTGCGACATGATCCTGGGCGTGGGAAGCGGTACCATCAACGACATCGGCAAGCTGGCCGCCAAAGAGCGGGGCGTAAGCTACATCAGCGTGGCCACGGCACCCTCCATGGACGGGTTCGTATCCAGTACTTCCTCCATGGTAATGAAGGGAATTAAGGTGTCTGAGCCTAGCACCGTGCCCCTTGCGGTCATCGCCGATCTGGACATTTTAGCTGCGGCGCCGGAGAGGCTGCTCCAGGCTGGCTTTGGAGATATTCTGGCCAAGTACAGCAGCATCTGTGAGTGGAGGATCTCCCACCTGGTCACCGGCGAATACTATTGTCCGGAAATCGCTGCCCTCATGCGTTTGGCGGTGAAAAACTGCGTGACGCATGTGGAAGGGCTGGCCAGCAGAGATCAGCAAGCGGTGAAGCTGGTCATGGAGAGCTTAATCCTTTCCGGAATTGCCATGAGCTTCGCTGGTTTCACCCGGCCCGCCTCAGGGGTGGAACACTATTTCTCCCACACCTGGGAGATGCGCCATCTTGAGTTCAACACTCCCACAGATTTTCATGGTATTCAGTGCGGCATCGGCACAGTGCTTACCGCGGGAGTGTACGACAAGATCAAAGGGCTCACTCCAGATCCAGAGCGCGCCCTGGCATATGTGCAGAACTTCGATCTGGCCACCTGGCAGGACTTTGTCCGCAGCTATCTGGGGAGAAGCGGAGAAGGTCTGGTAGAGCAGGAGAGAAAAGAGCAGAAGTACAGTAAAGAGGATCACCAAAAACGGCTGGAAGCCATCGTCAGCGGCTGGGACCAAATCCTTAAGATTGTGGAGGAGGAACTGCCTTCTGCCCAGGAACTACGCGGTTACCTGCGGACTATCGGCGCGCCGGTATCGCCCCTGGAGATCGGGATCTCCTGGGAGCATACCCGCAAAGCGTTTTTGGTTTCGAGAGATATCAGGAAGAAGTATAATGCCAGCTGGCTGCTGTGGGATTTAGGGCAGGCGGACGATGTGGTTCAGTCGCTATGGCAGGAATAGCATAAAGCCTAACTAGAGACCTCCGCGCCGGCGCGGGGGTTTTTCTGCGCCCGGCATGGAAAACCACAAGTATAGCAATGGGACTGAGAGTATCATCGTCGCTGCTCCATCCTCAACTAGGAGGTATGTGTTGTGAATATAGAGGTTATCAACGGAGTAAAGGTTTCTAAGCCCCAGGACTGCGGGAATGCACCGAAGAAGATGGTATTGGTGGGCCTTTATCAAGCATTTGCCGCCTGCGATTTTGAGCATATCCGGGCCAATATTACAGAGGATCTGCGTTGGAACATAGTGGGCTGGCAGGTTCTACGCAGCCACGACGACGCCCTGGATCTTTTGGGCCAGTGTCGTGTGGCGGAGGGCGGCCTTAAGGAAATCACCATACTCAATGTCATTACACATGGCAATGTGTGCGCGGTAGAGGGAGAAATGCTGTTCAACAGCGGGGCCCGCTTTGGCTTTTGCGATCTGTTCGGTTTTCGCGGCTTCAAGAAGACGGCCAAAATAAAGGAAGTCAGCTCTTATGTGATCAGGACGAACTAGGGTCAGTTGGTTCGTGTGTCGGGGGAAGCTGGGTGGACCTGCCTCAGGCGGGCCTGCGTTGGTGTTTTGCGTTTCGCCAGCTGATTGCCCTTACGAAAATGGTAAAGTTCCGTAACCCTTTTGTTGGTTTTGTAAAGAAAATGGTCTGCAATTGGAAGTTAGTGCCAGACAAAAAAGTTCCGTGTGGATCCAAAACGACGGGTCCATATATAGGTGATCCGGTCGGTGCGTCCCCTGGGTGCAGGGGACTTTGCTCTTTACATTTGCCATTAAGCATGCCACAATTGAAGCGGAAGAACCCTTGGAAAGGAACTAGAAAGCACCTGCGCTTCAGACGCGGTACATGGGTGGAGCCAGCCCATAGATCCTTCCCGCAGTGTGGCGTTCTCGTCAAGACCCTGAACCAATGTTGCGTTATATGAACAAAAGTTCAGTCGCTCATAAAACACGTTAAATTTACGTCTGTAAAATTCTTCACCAATACTGCCAGTGGACCTGAGGAAACTGGGCAAACGGGTTGGAGAGAAAACGGTGATCTGGAGGTAAGAGATGAACAGCCAGGCAAAAACAAGAAAGGCCGTACAAGTCGTCGTGATTGGCGGCGGCATTATGGGTACCTTGGTTGCCAGAGAGCTGAGCAGGTACGAGCTGGATCTGCTCTTGCTGGAGAAGGAAGCGGAGGTGGGCTGGGGAACCACCAAGGCTAACAGCGGTATCGTGCATGCGGGCATCCATGAAGACCCTGGTACGCTCAAGGCCAAGTACTGCTTCCCCGGGAACCAGATGTTCCCCAAGCTTTGCGAGGATTTGGATGTGAGCTTCCGCCAGAACGGCATCCTCGTTGTGGCCTTGAGTGAAGAAGAAATGGATATGGTGCACATGTATTACCAGCGTGGATTGGAGCGCGGAGTGCCGGTGCGCCTGTTGAGCCGGGAAGAGGTATTGGCTCAGGAGCCCAACTTGACAACAGAAGTAGTGGGGGCGGTGTTTGCCCCGGAGGGCGGCTCGGTCATGCCCTTTGAGCTCGCGGCTGCCGCCATGGAAAACGCAGTGGCCAACGGGGCAGAACTCATGGTGGAAAGCCCCGTGATCAATGCCTGGGCAGAAGGCAGCAAGAAGTACCTGGAAACCCCCACCCATATCATTGAAGCGGAGATCGTGATCAACGCCGCCGGCCTTTTCACCGATGACATCGCCAGGATGTTCGGTGATGACTACTTTTCCATCGAGCCCAGAAAGGGCGAGGAATATCTTTTTGACTTGGAATTCGAAGGTCTGGTCACCAGCACCATTTTCCCCGTGCCCCGCAGCCAGGTGAGCAAGGGTATTTTGGTCATCCCCACCAGCGAAGGCAATTTGATGATCGGCCCCACCAGCGACCATGTGGGGTTGAAGGATGATTTGAGTACGTCCTACCAGGGATTTGAGCGCATCTTCTCCGAGAGTCGTCGGTTGGTTCCTGGGCTCGATTCTAGGAAGATCATCGCTCAGTTCGCGGGGCTCCGGGCAGCCAACGATCGCAGTGACTTCATCATCGAATTTTCGCCCAGCGTTCCCGGCCTGCTCTATTTAGCCGGGATTGAATCCCCCGGTCTTACGGCAGCTCCGGCCATCGCCGCCGATGTTCCCAAGATGCTGGAGGAGCAGGGACTTAAACTCGTTCCCAAGGGCAACTTCCAGCCTCGCAGGCAAGGGGTGGTGCGCTTCCGCCTGCTCTCCCGGGAGGAACAGGATGAACTAATCCGCCAGAATCCTGCCTACGGCCGCATTGTCTGCCGCTGTGAGACAGTGACTGAGGCCGAGATCGTAGATGCCATTAGGCGCGGTGCCAGGACTCTAGATGGCATCAAATTTAGGACTAGGGCCGGTGCTGGCCGCTGCCAGAGTGGATTCTGCCAGCCTGTGCTCATGGAGATTCTCAGCCGCGAACTAGGTATTCCCTATGAGCAGGTGTCCAAACGTGGTTCAGGTACGGAACAGGTGCGGTACAAAGCCAAAGAACTGCTGGGGAAAGGGGTGTCCTAAGTGAGGCGACTGGAAGTTGACGTGGCAGTAATCGGCGGCGGTCCAGCTGGTTTGGCCGCAGCTTTGGCAGCGCACAAGGAAGGTGCTGCCCGGGTGTTGATTATCGAACGCAATCATGAACTGGGGGGGATTCTCCAGCAGTGTATTCACCATGGTTTCGGCTTGCACCGTTTCAAGGCTGAACTCACTGGGCCGGAATATGCCCAGCGCTTCATCAACGAGGTGCGGGAAACGGACATCCAGGTGCTTCTCGAGACGATGGTCTTAGAAGTAACCGAAGACCGGACCATCTACGCGGTGAACAGCAGCGAAGGGATGCTGGAGATCTCAGCCAAGGCAGTTGTGTTGGCCATGGGCTGCCGCGAGCGGACCAGGGGGGCACTGCGCATCCCGGGTAGGCGCCCAGCAGGTATCTTCTCCGCGGGAACCGCCCAGCGGTATATCAACATCGACGGCTATATCCCCGGCAGGAAGGCAGTTATCCTCGGTTCCGGCGATATCGGCTTGATTATGGCTCGCCGCCTGACCCTGGAGGGTGCTCAAGTGGAGGCTGTGGTGGAGATCATGCCCTACGCTGCAGGCCTAGCCCGCAACGTGGTGCAGTGTCTCGAGGATTTCGACATACCCCTGATCCTGCAATCTACGGTGGTGGACATCCATGGCGAGGATCGCCTGGAGGGGGTAACCATAGCCCGGGTGGACGAGGATTGGAAGCCCATTCCAGGCAGTGAGCGGAAGATCGACTGCGACACCCTGCTCCTCTCGGTGGGCTTGATTCCCGAAAATGAGTTGTCCGGGGGCGCGGGGGTGGAGCTGGATCCCATCACCAACGGCCCGAAAGTGGACGATACCTTGATGACCAGCATACCTGGAATCTTCGCCTGCGGCAATGTCCTCCATGTGCACGACCTGGTGGACAACGTTTCCAAAGAAGCAGAACGGGCGGGGGCCTTTGCCGCACAGTATGCACGGCAGCAGCTTTCCGCAGCAAACAGGCGCATCAAGGTGGAGGCCGGGGAGAACATCCGCTATGTGGTACCCCACGAGATTTCCCTGGACAAACCGGTGGAGTTTTTCATGCGGGTCCAAAGACCGGAGGACGATGTGTTTCTGGATCTGGGCGGGCTGCGTACGGTGAAGAAGCCTTTTGTCCGGCCCAGTGAGATGTTGAACATCACCTTAACACCCGAAGTTTTGGGCAAGCTTCAGGGAGATGCCTTAACGGTGCGGATCGTGTCCCAGAAGGAGGTTGACGTGGATGCATAAGCGCATAACATGCACTGTCTGTCCCCTAAGCTGCGAGGTGGTCTTGGAAATCGGGGAAAACAACGAGATTCTCTCCCTTACGGGCAACAAATGTGCCCGGGGCAAGACCTATGCAACTAAGGAGCACACGGCCCCAGAGCGGACCTTGACCACCACGGTGAGAATCAAAGGCGGGGTGCATCCGCTGCTGCCTGTGCGGACGGATCAGCCCATACCCAAACAGAAGCTCAGGGAAGCCATGTTGGCCACAGCCGAGCTGACAGTGGAAGCCCCTGTGATCATGGGTGATGTTGTTGTAGAGAACTTCCTTGGTTTGGGTGTAAACCTCATCGCCACCCGGGATTTGGACAGGGTGGATCAAGGATCAACAGAATCTGTGGGAACAAAAAACCTCCGCTAACGAGCGGGGGTTTTTGCTCAGCTGGGTCCTCTTGCCTGCAGGGGTCTTTCGGAACAGTTTTGAGGAAAAACCTCAAATCGTGTTGTGAAAGCTNNGCGATGGCCCTAACTGTTAGACCTTGGTCTAGGAGGGCACTGATTTTACCTCGCTCGAACGCAGAGAGATGTTTAAACTTGCGGCGAGATGTGGTATTCTTATGTTCAGGAACCATAGCTAAACCCTCCGTATCGTGTTAGTTTGGTTACCAACATCATACAGGGTTTCTGGCTGTGGTTCCATTCATTTCTTCGTGTTGCATTTCATTCTACAATGAGCCTTTTGAGGAAAAACCTCAAATCGTGTTGTGAAAGCTGGTCACAATGGATACAATAGAAGTACACAAAGTGACGGGAGGGGGAGCCCGGTGTTACTGAAGTACAGTGTCAGCAACTTCCGTTCGTTTAGGGATAAAGTGACTTTGTCTATGCAGGCAGGCTCTCAACGCACTCTAGGGGAGAATGTGCTTAAGCGCGGTAGAGCTAGAATCCTACCGGTAGCTGTGGTTTACGGAGCTAACGCCAGCGGCAAGTCCAATTTAGTAATGTCCCTCCGTGTTATGCAGGATATCGTTTTGGCCGGTTCTCTTCATGCTGATGGAACGAGACTCAACAGGCTGGAGACTTACCCATTCTTCTTCCGAGATGTTGATGAACCGATGCAGTTTGAGATAGAGTTCGTGCATGGAAATATGCGTGTTACCTACGGTTTTTCCATTCTGTGCCCTTCTTTCAAAAAAGAGGAGCGGAGGGTTGTTGCAGAAGCGCTATCGGTAGAAATCAAGAACAAGAAGATCACTTTGTTTGAGCGAAATGCTCAGGGCGTTGTCCTCACCTCGGAGAGGGAGGCCCTGGCATTGATGAAGATGGAACAGGATTTCCTGGAAGAGTTGCTTATGAGAGTTAACATCCACCTCGGTCATGAGGAACTCTTTTTGTCCACCGTCTTTAAGAATGCGGTGAGCAGTGACCTCGCTGACATAGTGACCGATTTCTTCCGTCATCGGCTGGTGGTGGTTGACGATTTCTCTTCGGTCAAGGCCATGTTCGAGTTTGTGATGGAGGATTCTGAGGATCCTCCGGACGACCTGCTGGTATGGAATGAGATACTTCACAAGTTCGTCAAAGGTGCGGATTTCGGGCCTCAAAAGATGGCCTTTTATCACAAAAAGCGCTCAGATGGGAGTTCGGGTCCGTGGGAGCTGGTGTCTATGTACGAGCACGGAGAAAAAAGGGTTATGGTGCGCTCAGACTTAATGGAGTCTCATGGAACCCTGAAGCTCCTGGAGTTTGCTCTTCCCTTCAACGCTTTGTTCAAGCGTGGAGGCGTGCTGGTTTTTGATGAGTTCGATGCTAGTCTGCATCCTGAGCTTGTCAAAGGCCTTATCGCTCTTTTCAATGACTCACAGTTCAACACAGAGGGTGCGCAGCTGATTTTCACAACCCATAATCCCATTTATCTGAACAATAAGATTTTCCGTCGAGATCAGATTTTGTTTGTTGAAAAGAGCCCAGATACGTTTGAGAGTACACTCTACTCCCTCGCAGACTTTGGCTCTACGACTGTGCGAAATGATCACAATTACCTGCTCAATTACTTCAAGGGCAACTACGGGGCTCTACCTTTCGTGGATTTCTCGCACGTACTTCAGGACGATGATGAAGGACCGTTTGCGGGGGTTTCTGAATGATGAAGTTGTACCGGAAGCGGTATCACTGCATCTGTGAGGGGCAACAGGAGGAGATGTACTTGGCCCATGTTGGCAGACTCCTAACTGATCGTCCTCGCTGTGTTGTGACTTTCACTACCGAACGTGGATCTCCTGCGTCTCTGGAAAGAGCCGCGCGTTACGGGGAGTACGATGTGGTTGCGCTGTTCGATCACGATGGGAATCATGCTCGATTCGAAGAGAATGTCAAAGTCTGCGAAGAACTGGATCGAAAAGGCGGCAAGGGTAGGAATCGTCAAAGGGTTTTTCATGCCTATTCCAACATGAACTTCGACCTCTGGCTAGTTCTTCACAAAATCGAGTTCACCAGACCAGTGCATTCAAACGACGCATATGTGCCGGTGGTGAGGGGTGTTTTTGGTCTGGAGCCAGAAGCCAACATCAAAAGCAGACATCATATGGACAAAATCCTTGCTCAGATCTCTCTTGATGATGTTAGGGCAGCTATAACGAGGGCAGACAACATCAGGGCTCGAAAGCTTCCAGATGATGGGAGGAAGATCGGTTCGTGGCCATGCTTTCCTAATCCGGACTTGTCCATCCACGATTTCCTTAAGACCGTGTTGAGGGAAACCCCACTCTTGTAAAACTACGATGTCACGGTTTTGGCGCGGCTGCGATCTAGACCATGATCGATAGTGCATACGGGCGCCGACAGGGAGACAATATCCGGCATGGGCGATTTGGCCATGTCGTCTGCATCCTCAGCAGTGCAACAAGGAAGAGAACTCACCAAACCCGCCCCATCTGGCCGTTTCTTCCACCTGGTTCAGGTGATCGTTATTCAGTGAACAGTAGTTTCCAACGGGTGTTCGGGGCCATCCTCTCTCGGACTGTCGTGGGTGGGTGGTAACCTTGGATGGCCAGCTGATATCTTTGACCGCGATGCACATACTCCTCTTTTTGGTCTGGTCTTTTCGGGAAGGTGGGCTAAAAGGCGGTTTGCAGAGCCTTTTGGGTCTTCGCCCCTGGGGGAAAAGGTCAATATGTGATGTTTTTCAATAACGGAAAATCACTCAACTATTTGACTGAAGTGACGATGTATTAGTAACTAGGGAGGACCCCTTGGTGGTGTTCCGCTTTGAGGAGGCATGACTATGACAAACCCAGGGGGTGAGCGGGATCGTCTGCTGTTCTTCGTCCTGGAGCATGTGCAGGCCATCGTTTACCTTTGTGAGTTGAACACGAACCGAGTTCTCTTTGCTAACCACTTAGCCCGGGAGGAATTTGGCCTCCAGGAGGGGCAAGACTGCTACCAGGCAGAACGCCTGCGGGCGGCGAACTGCAGCTGCGCCAAGAACGAGCAGCTGCTGGAAAAGCGTGATCAGGTGATCCATGACGAATGGTATGACTCAAGCGCAGACCGCTGGTATGAGCGCCATTTGCAGCTGATGGAGTTGGCCGGCGGGCGGTTGGCGCGTTTAGAGGTCTCCTTTGATGTCACCTCAAGCAGCAGGTTCCGTGAAGGAGCTTACTCGCGCCTAATCCTGGAATCCATCGGCGATGCTGTTATTGCCACCGACGGCTCTGGAGCCGTGACCATGATGAATCCCCAGGCAGAGAAGCTCACCGGGTGGGATCGCCCCAGTGCAGCGGGCAAGAAGCTCAGCGAAGTATTTCGGATCATGGACACGCAAACCGGGGCATCCTTAGGGAACCCCGTCGACCAGGTGCTGGCTACAGGCGACACCGTGAACCTGTCCGATCACACCAGCCTCATTTCCCGAGATGGTGTGGAATACCAGATTGCCGATAGTGCGGCACCCGTGAAGGATAGGGACGGTAACATCCACGGAGCAATTCTGGTCTTCCGCGATATCTCAGAGGAGTACCGTCAGCGGGAGGAGCTTCGCCGGAATGAGGAGCGTTTCCGGATCCTGATGCAGACCTCCATTAACGCCATCGCCCTGCATGAGATCGTCACAGATGATGCGGGCAGGCCTGTAGATTACCGCTATTTGGAAGTGAACAAGGCCTTTGAGAAGTTTACGGGCCTTAGCGCGGAAGAACTGCTGGGCCGGACCGTCCTTGAGGTTCTGCCTGAGACGGAGCAGTTTTGGATTGATACCTACGGCAAGGTGGCCTTGACTGGAGAACCAGCTGAACTTGAGGATTTCAGCAGGGCCCTGGGTAAGCACTTCTCAGTGCGGGCCTACAGCCCCAGGCGCGGCCTTTTTGTCACCGTGTTCGAAGACATAACCGAGCGCAAGCTTATGGAGAACAGGCTGCGGGATATGGTCTTCCGGGACTTCTTAACGGGGCTGCACAACCGGCGCTACTTGGAAAGCCACGGCCCCAACTGGGAAGGGGCGGAGCATCTGCCCCTCGGGGTGATCATTGGCGATGTCAACGGCTTGAAGATCATCAATGATTCCATGGGGCACCACAAGGGCGATGAGTATCTGATGCGGGCTGCTCAGGTCTTTCGCCAGGTGGCCCGGGACGGCGATCTGGTCATTCGCTGGGGCGGCGACGAGTTTGTGCTTCTGTTGTCCCGTACCAGTGCTGAAGAGGCGCAGAGAATCTGTGCCCGTATCGGCCAGTTGTGCCTGGAGACCAAGGAAGGCGCGGCCTTAAGCATTGCCCTGGGCTGTGCGACCCGAACCAGTGTAGAGGAGAACTTGGCCGACGTTCTGCGTGAAGCGGAAACCAGGATGTACCAGCAGAAAATCAGCAGCGCCGAGAGCCGCAGAAGTGCCTTGGTTTTATCACTGCAGCAGGCTTTGGCTGAGAAAAGCCACGAAACGGAGGAGCATGCCCGCAATCTGCAGTGTCTTGCCGTGAACTTGGCCCAGCGGGTGGGTTTATCCGACGGGGAGGTGGTCACTACTTCCCTGGTGGCACTGCTCCACGACATCGGTAAGCTGGCAGTTTCCGAGACCATCCTGGACAAGCCCGGGCCGCTCACGGAGGAAGAGTGGCAGGTGATGAGGCGCCACTCGGAGATCGGGCACCGCATCGTGTCCTCGTCCCCAGATCTGCTGGATGTGGCTGCGGGAGTGCTCCACCACCATGAAAGGTGGGATGGGACCGGTTATCCCTGCGGCGTTAAAGGCGAGGATATACCTGTCGCTGCTAGGATTGTGGCCCTGGCGGATGCCTTTGATGCCATGACTAGTGATCGGCCATACCGCGCGGCCTTAAGCACCGGGGAAGCAAGGGATGAGATCGCCAGGCAGGCCGGTTCGCAGTTCGACCCGCAACTGGCCAGGGAGTTTTTGGCCATGCTGGAAGAAGAGCTGGTGGTTACGGACTAGTCTGGAGCTGTACCCAGTCTGCTCAAAAGGGGGGGTTCGCGTGGGCAAGGATACCGAAAACTACCTTAAGGAAAGCTACAAGCTGGCCATGCGCTCGGCTCTGATTCTGCAGCGGCTGGTTCTTTTGGCTACATGCTTTCTGGCCTTGGCCGTGATTGGAGCCTTCGCTGCCGCAGCCTACGCAGTGTTTGTTGCCGGCGTCTATTTCACCGCTCTGCTTTGGTTCGCCGTGGCGGTGATCCTCTTTTTCGCGGTGCGCGGCCTGGCCAGGAGTTCCCAGGATCTCCTCCGGGAGATCAGAGGTTTAATGGAAGCAGCAGCGGCTCTTCAGCCAAGTTTCCAGGATGAATCGGTGGAAAGGCTGCATCGGGAGCTGCACGGCCTGTTTCCTTTGGCTAGGCGTAGGGCCTAGAAGTATGGAGNNGCCGCTGGACGCGTCCAGCGGCTTTTTTGCCGGCTTGCCCGTTGGAGAACTACTGCCGCAGAGATCTAGCTGCTGGAGTGAAAGGTAAACTGGTGACCACACTGGCCGCACTCCACCTTTAGGCTGGTTTTGGAGGGACAGTCGCAGCTGCTGGGTACTAGCACACTGGGGGCACACCACCTCCACCTGGGGTAGAGGTCTGGCCCGCACAATGACCGCTGTGAACTTCTGATCGCAGCGACCGCAGGTCACAAGATAGCTGCCCTCGAGTTCCACCTGATCGATCATCCCGCAGTTTGGACAGCGGATCTGGGTCATGGGGATCACTCCTCGAAGTCAGTCTGCGGGGCGGATAGAATGGCAGCCAAGATGATCACAAGCAGCAAGACCAGGGGCAACAGCAGGAGCAAGCCGGGCTGATCGGGCTGGACCTGCCCGATTGGGACAGAGTTGCCGACGTTTTTTGCCTGGGCAGTAAACACTCTAAGCATCCTTTCTCGGTGGTGAAGGCGAAGGTGGCTGGCAAGCAGCCACCTTTAACTGCGTTAGGCCTCCACTGCCACGAACACCAAGTCAAACTCGATGGCCATCCCCTGGATCAGGTCCGTGGCAGCGGCAGGGTCAAGGCTCAGTGCGAATTCAACGTCTTCATTGGTAGCTGCGGTCAGGGGCCGCCCAGCTGGTGGCTGCTGAATCAGCCCTGCCAGTTTGCCGGTGTACAGCACCTCGGGTGTTCCCGACGGATCGGCGGTCACTTCGATATCCAGCCTTTCCGCCAGGAGGCGGGCATTCTGCGGGGTGTCGCCTGCCGCCGCATACCAGTCCGCGGAGACGTAGTAGACCACATCCACATCTGGGTTGTCGTTGGCCACGTTGATGATCCCCGTGGCGCTGGAGCCACCAACCCAGTTGGTCTCGGTAAAGATGGCAGTAGCCGGTGTCAGCGTCAGGGACAGCTCCGCAGTACTCACAGTATTGTCTTCATTGAGGGCTTGAAAAGTAAAGGGCATCCATTTTCACCTCCTCTTGCCGTGCTTGTTTCAAGTTATGCCTGTCGCGCCACCGCTGCAACGGGAAAGC
>LSQX01167111.1_pt1 | contig 16540 bp, 8 predicted proteins | sample 654561 | NCBI WGS metagenome assembly LSQX01 (sample SAMN04489861, study PRJNA283612) | anaerobic digester metagenome | isolation source: 4 biogas reactors fed with cattle manure at either 37C or 55C with and... | place: Denmark: Kongens Lyngby | collected 2014 | reverse complement strand
TTATCTTAAATGGCTGTTTCATAACAAGGCTGATGTGGTGTATTCTAATTTGGTTTCCGGTAAGTTGAGTTTTTAATGTAAAAAAGCAACTTTTCAAATTTTCAATAATTACATTACCTGATTTTCATGATTTATACACAAAATTAATTAATTCCGACAGAATTAAAAAAAATCAATTTTGATTGGAGTAAATTGAATTAAAATTAAACCTATTTGATTTTTTCTTAGTATTTATCAATGAGTTATAAACGAATATATTCGTATTTTTGTAAAGTGTAAAACTAATTCAATCTAATCGATCAAAAACAAAATTTCCAACTTTCTAAAATGAGCAAAATCAAATACATTTTACTAACAGCTCTTATTCTCTGTTTTATATTTTCATCCTGTGACTCTGACAAGATTTTAGAAGAAAATCTATACACATTCACCGACAAAATGATGGGTAAGTATCTGGAAACTGACAGTACACTGACCGAATTTTATAAACTGATGGAGATGACGAATGTAAATGGTTTGCTTAACTCATATGGTTCTTACACTTGTTTTGCACCCACCAACTCGGCTATGTTGGAATATTACAAAGAAAAAGGGAAAAGTTCGCTTTCAGACTTTTCTCCGGACAGTTTGAAACTTATCGCTTACGATCATCTAATAAATGGAAGCGAGATAATTTTCGCCTCATTTCTGAACGGAAGATTACCTGACCCTACAATGAGTAATCGTTTTATAACCATTACATTAACACCTGATGGGGCAGCTTTAGTCAATCGAAATTCACAAATTTCAGAAAAAGACATTATGGTGCATAATGGAGTTATTCATAAAATCCGGAAAGTATTAGATCCCGTTCGTCTCGGAATAGTAGATGTAATCGCAAAAGAAGAAAACTTTTCGATTTTTTACGATGCACTAATATTAACCGGTTTGGCTGATTCTTTGCTTTTGGACAAAGATGAGTCCTATGAAATTTCGACAACAAGAGCAAAAGAACTCGAAGACGCTGTAGTGACCACGATTGCAAGCGAACGATATGCGCCGCTGATGAGAGAGTATGGATATACCGTTTTGATGGAAAGCAACGAAACTTTTCAAAAAAACGGCATTAACAATATAGATGATTTAAAAACCTACGCGGCAAATGTGTATGATACCATGTATCCTGCTGATGCGAATATTACCAACGTCACCGACAGAAGGAACAGCTTAAACAGGTTTATCGCATATCACCTTATAAATAAAGAACTTAGCTATACGAAATTTCTATCAAATTATGATACGGGACACCAGTTTAAGACTGTAGATCTTTATGAGTATATAGAACCAATGTGTCCGAATACTTTGATTCAAGTCAAAAATGAACGTTCTTCGGGAAAAATGAATTTAATAAATACAATTCAAGATACCGGAAAATCGATTGAAATTTCCATGTCCAACTATGACAATGATGCTACCAACGGTGTATATCATGAAATTGATAGAATACTTGCTTATACTAAAGAGGTTGATGCGGAAATTTCCTCGAAAAGACTTCGATTTGATGTTTCCAGCCTTTTCCCGGAATTGACAAACAACAATATGCGCGGAAGACCCAGCAATAATGATGTACTTTATCGTCATGCAATACCGGCGGGTTATTTAGAAAGATTGAAATGCGGTGAGGCTACAGTGATTTGCTACACATCTCCGAATGATAAACTGATGAACTACATGGGAGATGAAATTTTTATCGCCGTAAAACCGGGTCAGTTATACGATTTAGAAATTACGACTCCGCCCATTCCTGCCGGCACATATGAGGTCAGATTCGGCTTTCAGTCAAACGGAAGGCGTGGCGTAGCGCAGTTTTATGTAGATGGAATACCTTCCGGTGTTCCTGTGAATCTGAATACGTTAGGAACTGATATCGGAATCGGTTACGAGTCCATAGGTTCGAATCCTGCTGATCTTTTCGGTTATGAAAATGACAAAATGATGAGAAACCGCGGATACATGAAAGGTCCGGGAAGCTTTAAATCAATAAACAGCTCTTGGTACACCGGAGAAAGCGCTCGACATAATGCCGGAAATTTAAGAAAAATTCTGGGAACATACAGTTTTTTAAATACAGAAAATCATATCATCGGAGTTAAGGGATTAAGCAGCGGGCAATTTCAAATCGATTTTATTGAGTTTGTTCCTACAAGTGTGCTGGAGTTTGAAGATATATATTGAGTTGAAGCGTATGGTGTAAATGCGGAGAAATTTACTCCAAAACTTATGACGCTCACACAAGAAGATGATAATGAAGCTATCTTGACTTCTTTTTACGACAATAAACTTAAAAATTCCGATTTATCGGGTCGATCTGTTTTTTTCAACTAAATCTTAATTCTCTAAAATTATTTATGATAAAAATTTTACAATTTAACTTTATTACACTACTTCTTTTTTGCGTCCATTCGCAGCTGTTTTCTCAGCAAATGGGTGACACGCTTTTCATCAATGACGCGAAATTCGAACTGCTCACCGAGAATCTTATTCAAAATCCCGGATTTGAAGACGGTTTTTCGGGTTGGACTGATGCATCTCCCGCATCTGCCCCACTCTCTTCTTCAAATTTCACCATATATACTTCCGGAGGAATAGATAACTCAAAATTTCTGGTTGGTCTAAAAAATGAATCAGCTTCATCTGCAGGATCAATAGGTACAGGCTGGCCGATAGAAACGGGTAAGAAGTATTATTTTTCATACAATATTAAATACGTAAGTTCCGCTGCTGCGGGAAATGAAAATTACATCAAAGTTTCTCTTACGAGTGATAAAACATCGTTCCACGAACCGAAGATACTTCTTAATTCCGCTCAAGTGAACAGCGGTGGAGCATGGACTAAAAATGAAGTTATTTTCACAAATTCCGATCCGGATTACGCCTTTATAGTCGCACGGTTCAGGTGGTTGAACAATCGGATGGGGTTTGATAATTTCTCGCTTTTTGAAGTCAAAGAACTGGTAAACACAGCCGGATTACAAGCTAAAATTGATGAAGCAAACGCAATCTACAACCCGAATTCAAATGGTGCTACCGAACTGCAAACCGCAATAACTACCGCTGAAAGTTTTTTGAGCAGCGAATCGACAGCTGAAGTCATAAAGGCTATATCTAATTTGGATGAAGCGATTTTAATTTACAAATCACAAAACGCATCGGCTGAGAATCCGCTCGATATGACCGGATATATAATCAATCCGGGATTTGACAATAATACGGCGGAAGGCTGGAAAGGCATTGGGGTGATAAGTTACCGCGAAGTGGAATTTTATCAAAAGACTTTCAACATGTACCAAAAAATCACCGGACTACCCGCCGGAAAATACAAATTGAAAGTTCAGGGATTTGAACGACCCAAACTGAATGACGCCGGAAACGCTTACAAAGCCGGAACTGAAACTATTTACGCTAAATTTTATGCAAAAGCAACAAGTTTTTTAGAAAAAAACACCCCGTTTAACTCGGTATATAAACATAATTATTACGGTACAGGCTCGCTGAATGGATATGTAAATACAATGGCCGCGGCTGAAGCTATGCTTACCAATCAAAACATGTATTATGACACTTCTGTCACTGATATCTTACTGAATGCAGGTGATACGTTGACAATCGGAGCACGAAGTGATTTTCAGCAAAACGGATATTGGGCATTGTTTGACAACTTCAGATTAGATTATTTAGGCGCGTATGACAACAATGATTTGGTAAACGAATTGAACAATCAAACCGTTATCGCGAATGAGCTTTTAAGCGAAAAAATGCAAAATTCAGCTAAAAAAAATCTAAGTTCAGCCATTGCGTACGCGCAGCAAACTTTAGAGGCAGACCCACTTGTTTATGAAGATTTGGTTGCTGCAAATGACTCGATAAACGATAATATAAACACCGCGAACTCTTCGATTTCTGCCTATAAGAACCTTGAAAAAGCCATTGAAGATGGATTGATTTTCCTCGAAACAGCAACTGGCGCCAAAGCTCAATCGGTACAAACTGCCGTCACAAACGGTCAAAACACAGCAGATAACCTTGATGTAGCGCTTTCTGAAATCCATGCCGCAACTAACGGAATCCTATCATTAATAAATAAGAAAATCTACATCCCCGGGTGGATGCTTGGCAATGTGAATGACCCGAACAACAACTGGAGTTTGTCTCGCAGCAAACAATCGAAAAACTGGATTATATTCTGGGAACCCGGTTACGGTGAAGATCCGAGTGTAGTTGCCGATGGCGGATTTAGAATTGACATTGATGGACTACTTAATAATGCGGAAAACTTCTATAGATTCTACACGGATTCTTTGAAATTTATCACTCCGGGAGCGTCCAAAACAGATGATTACAAGATGATTATCCGGTTGAGATATACACGTGATTGGGAAGCGACCGGATCAGGCGTGGATAACATGATTGGCTTGCTGACCCTGACAGCCTGGTCAGCTCAGGCAGGTGGTCACACACTTGCTCATGAAGTGGCACACTGCTTCCAGTATCAGGTTCATTGTGACAACAACAATCAAGATGGGTGGATGTACGGATTTGGAGTGAACGCTTCCGGTGGAAATGGCTGGTGGGAACAATGCGCTCAATGGCAAGCATTTAAAATTTATCCCGGACAACAATTTACTGTTGGCAGATACGCAAACTACCTGAGAACTGCTCATAAGCACATTCTCCATGAAGCACCGAGATATGACAACTATTTTATTCAGGATTACATGACCTACAAACATGGAATGGATTTTATAGGAAAGCTTTGGAATAAATCGAAAAGACCTGAAGACCCGGTTGAGGCTTATAAGCGATTAACTTTCATTAATCAAAGTCAATTTAATGATGAGATGTATGAGCGAGCCGCCAGATTCGCGACCTGGGATATTCCGGCTTTGAAAGCGGCAGGCGCGAACTACTTCAACGCACGTCCGCAACCAAAAATGAAAATGGTTGAAGATAATTTCTGGCAAATTGATTCTACGGTCTGCATTGAGAATTACGGATATAATGTCATAAAATTAAATGTCCCAACAACACCTACAACTTTAACAGCCATCTTTAGCGGAAAAGCCGGAATAAACGGATTCAGGAAACTTAATATCTCTCAAGCGGGCTGGAGATACGGATTTGTCGCGCTACAGACAGATGGGACTCGGGTTTACAGCGAAATGAGATCTGTCCGCTATTTGGCGCCGAATGACACTTTACATTTTGAAAGTCCAGGAAATATCAAAAATCTTTGGTTGGTTGTTTCCGGAGCACCGAATATGCACTGGAGACACGCTTGGGATGACGACGACTCGAATGACGAACAATGGCCTTATCAGGTGAAATTCTACAATACGAACCGATTAGGTTACATGAATATCCCGAATAGCGTGTCCGATAAGAATATTGATTTTGTCAAAACTTATACTGCTGATAACACGTTATATATTAATGACATACCGGCAAATTCATCGATTAGGATATTTACGATAAATGGCTCCGAGGTGTTAAATAAGATTTCAAAAAACTCGGAATTTTCAGTACAACTGAATCAGGGAGTTTACATTATAAACATCGTATCAGGTGAAACTGCTTACAATCGTAAGATCATTATAAAATAAACAATTAAATTCTTTTTTTCTAACAAAATATAAAACAAAATATTAATTATAAACTCAAAAATCATGAAAAATAATTTTAACCTTTTTCTTGTTTTTTCTCTCTTAATTTCTCTCTCTTTATCTGTTTTCGGACAAAAACAAATTGGAGATACCATCTTTGTAAACAACATTGAATACAAAGTTATTAGTGAAAACTTAATCCCGAATCCCGGATTTGAAGATGGGTTTACGGGATGGACAGATGCTACTGCAGCTGCAAACGAGCTGAGTCCTTCGAATTTTAATCTGATTTCTTCCGGAGGTATTGGTAATTCTAAATACTTAGTTGGGACGAAAAATGAAAGTTCAATATCAGCAGGTTCAATCGGAACAGGTTGGGCCATAGAAAGCGGAAAATCTTACTATTTTTCTTACAACATCAAGTATGAGGGTACAACTCAGGGTACTGGAAAAGAAACTTGGATTAAAGTTTCATTGACAAATGACAAAACTAATTCAAGCGAACCATTGATATTGCTCGATGGAGCGAATGTAACAAAAGGAGGTCAGTGGACATTGAATGAAGTTGCATTTACGAATTCTGATCCTTCTTATACATTTATTGGCGCCCGGTTCAGATGGTTGAACAATCGTTTAGGATTTGATAATTTCAACTTGCAGGAAGTTCAGGAACTTCCTAACATTCAAGGGCTTCAAGCTTCAGTTGATTATGCCAACTCCATTTTGGATCCTACTGCCAACGGTGCATCAGAGCTTCAGGAAGCGATTAATACTGCTGAAAGTTTTCTCACCAGCTCTTCATACCTTGATGTGAAAAACGCTATTTCAGACCTGAATCAGGCTGTTAGAGCTTATTTGCTGATTAATGCTTCTACAGAGCACCCGTTGGATATGACAGAATACATTGTAAATCCGAGTTTTGATGGAAATAACAATACCGGATGGAACGGAATGGGAGTTGTGAATTACAATGAAGTTGAGTTTTATCAACGAACATTCGATATGAATCAGCAAATCACAGGACTTCCGGCAGGTAAATACTCTTTGAAAGCACAAGGATTTGAACGTCCGAAATTTAACGATTCGGGCTCAGCTTATAGAGCCGGAACAGAAACTATTTATGCGAAATTATATGCAAAATCATCAAGCTTTGTTGAAAAAAACATTCCTTTCAATTCGGTTTATCAACACCCCTATACCGGAGTGGGAAGCATGAACGGGTATGTGAACACAATGGAAGCTGCTTCCAATATAATGGTAAACCAGGATAATTTCCAAATGACGGTTTCTGACATATTGATTGGAGAAGGTGATACGCTGATTATCGGTGCTAAAACAAATTTCCAACAAGGCGGATATTGGGTGTTGTTTGACAATTTTAGATTGCTCTACGAAGGGAATGATTTGAATGATGTCATCAATTCGGTCAACGAACTGATTTCTTCCGCGCAAAGCTTATCCCTGGAAAAAATGCAAAATTCGGTTGTAACTGAATTAAATACGATTATTTCGCAAGCACAACAAGCTGTTTCAGCTGATCCGCTTGTTGCAAATGATTTATACACAGCAAGCGCGAGTTTGATTAAAATTATTGAAAAAGCAAATATCTCCATTGCAGCATATAATGACCTTCAAGATGTGATAGACGCTGCAACAACACTTTATGGAGATGGTTCCGGAAACAATGCTGATGCGTTACAAAATAAGATAGATGAATCTCAGGCAGTTTCAGACAATTTGGATTCAAGTCTGTCTGAAATTTACGCTGCAAGGGAAAATCTTAACAATGCAATGTTTACTTATAAAATTGCAAATGCTACAGGAACAGTTCCTACCGTAATTACCAATCCGAATTTTGCAAGAGGTGCAACCGCTGCATTTGGAAGAAGCACCATTTCAGGAGTATCGTTATCGATGCTTCTTGAACACGGATTCTGCTGGAGCACTAATCCGGAGCCGACAATTCATGATAATCGCACCACAAAGTATTTCAACAATAACGGTTATATTTACCATTTGCAAAACCTCGAACCGGCTACAGTGTACTATATTCGAGCTTACGCGTTGACTAAAAATTATGCTGTTGGTTATGGTGAGCCGATCAAAGTAATTACCTTGCCAAAAGGTGGTATTACATATTATTTAACCGGAAGTGTTACTGGTGCCGGAGAAAATGGAATCCGCATTGGAAATGCAATGGAGTCTGCTGTAGGTTACTGGAATAATCTAACCAGCATCAAAGATGTACATATTACAGTGAGTCATCATCCCGGTACACCTACGGCTGAAGCCAGTTACGGTGGATATATGCAGTTTGGAGCAAATCCGAGCTATCAGCGAACAGGAACCGCAATACATGAAATGGGACACGTAATCGGAGTCGGCACACACTTTCTTTGGTATAATACATCGGATTCTCCTTTAAGGGGAAATGGCCAGTGGTTAGGTGATCGGGCTAATAAAGTATTGCGTTTTCTTGATAACAACTCCGGTGCGACTATGCTCGGAGACGGTACACATATGTGGCCCTATGGAATTAATGGTGCGCATGAAGACAATGGCTCTGAGTTTTTGTATATTGCCAATTCACTTATTACGCAAGGACTTGGAGAAGATGGACTTCCACCTTCAGGTGGTTTTGCTACACCGGCTTATACATTTGATCATACCGACAATGTGAAGTATTATTTAAAAAGCGAAGATGTCAACAGAGGAAGAAATAACTCTTATCTAGTTGAAAATTCTTTTGGAAATATGATTTATCGTGAAATGACAACCTCAGAAGTCCTTTCAAACGATAGTGCCGCGTGGAATCTGACCTTCAATCCTGCCACCGGATACTATCAAATCAAAAATGTGGCTACCGACAAATATTTCACTTTTAAGTATTCGGGAGTTAATGGTATTGGTTTAGTTAAAAGAAACATACCAACCGTAAATGAAGATTTCCAACTAATGGAAGCTCGCGTGAATACTATGGTCGGTTTGGGAACAAACAGCTTTACTACCAGAGGATATTGGATTGTAAAACCTCAAAAAGTATTAAATCCTCCTACCTTCGTTGCTCAGCCAAACGGAATAACCGCTGCTTATCAATTTAGCCTTGCAAATGAAGTTTCGTTCCAGCGCTGGCTGATTTTGACCGAAGAAGGAGTAAATCAATTTGACGCAGCTTTGGCTTCTACTCCGGTAGAGAGAGTTTCCGATTCTGGAATTTACACTTATTCATTGAAAAATCAATTAGTTGTAGAGAATATTTCAATGCCTTCGGAAATTTCGATTTACAATATCAGCGGAGGTTTGGTAATGAAAGAACTCACTTCCGCAAAATCGCACACATTCAATTTACCGGAAGGAGTTTATTTAGTTTCCATAACTTCACTACAGTATAAAGATGTTGTGAAAGTGATTGTAAAGTAATGAGTGAATTGTTTGGTTAAATAACTGCAATTCAGAATTTTAGATGAGTAAGTCCCTGTTTTTCCGAAAAAAGCGTTTCGGGGAAACAGGGATTGACGCATTCGCTTACTTAGCTTTTTAAAAAAGCACCGTTTTATAGTATTACATGTAATTTGAGTTATGTGTTTATATTAAAACAGTATTTTGAAACAACCATTAAAAGCAAATTTTCTCCCATACCGTATGAAGATAAATGGCGAGATCCGTACGACCTTAATGTAAAAAACAGAATTTTTAAAATATGAAAAAACACTCAAATTCTTTTCGGATACTACTGTTAATCTTATTGCTTGGTTGTGGTATCAGTATAACTTCCCAGAACTTCATCCATCCGGGTATTCTCCATAAAGAAGATGATCTGGCGCGAATGAGGCAAAAAATAGCTGAAAAAGCCGAACCCTGGTTTACAGCCTGGAATAATCTGAGAAACAGTCCGGAAGCGCAGCTTTCATGGTCTCCACGTGCCAGAGAAACCGTAATCCGAGGTGGTACCGGAGATAATATTTCTATTATGTATCGTGATGTTGCTGCAGCTTATGCGCACGCACTGATTTATAATTTGACGGGGAGTACTCTGCATGGCGATAAAGCGGCTCAGATTCTGAACGCTTGGTCTTCCATTAATAAGTCCGTTTCCGGAAATGCAGACCGATATTTAGCTGCAGGACTAAACGGTTACCAATTTGCTAATGCTGCTGAATTGATGCGGGATTATCCGGCTTTCAAACTGGAACAGTTCAAAAATTACTTACTCAATGTGTTTTATTTCCCTATGAATGAGCGGTTTTTGATTGGAAATGATTGGGGAGCACCACATAACGATGCATGCGCAACTAACTACCGCGTAAACTGGGATGCATGCAATATGAACGCGATGATGGCAATCTCTATTTTTTGTGATTATAAAGAAGGATTTGACAGAGCGCTCAATTACGCCAAAACAGGTGATGGAACCGGCAATATCAACCGAGCAGTAAACTTTATCCACTCTCCCATCTGGGGTCAATGGGAAGAGAGTGGACGAGACCAGGGACACACGATGGGCGGAATGATGCTTTATGCCATTTTCTGTGAAATTGCCTGGAATCAGGGTGTGGACTTTTACGGTTATGGTGACAGCCGCTTCCGTAAAGGTGCCGAATATGTAGCCCGATATAATATTATGGAAAATGGTATCGGCAAATACAATGACTTGCCTTATACAAGCTATTCCCGCCAAATGGGTTCAAACTGCTCGTGGCATACCGAACCTACTTTAAGCAGTGCTGTACGAGGAAAATACGGCGCTATGTGGGAAATGATTTACAATCACTATGCACGACGCACAAATCAAGGTGATAAAGTTACGAGTATTTATGAAATACTTCAGCAGCAACCTTCTATAAATGTTCCAAGCATGGCAGCACATCCTGATACTTATGATCATCCTGCCGTTGCTACACTCACTTTCCGGACAGATTCAGGCTCACAGATTTTACCGTGGCGAAATATGGATGTAATGCCACAATCCATTGTAGCATTGCCAAATTACGGAAACACCACGCTCGTTGACAGCACCCTGACACTAACGGCATCCGGTTCCGGCATTCGAGGCACTTCAGACCATTTCCAATTCGCTTTTCAGAGAATAATCGACAACGGATCAATCACAACGAAATTAATTTCACCGGAAAACAGTAATGAAAATTGCCAGGCAGGAATTCTATTTCGTGAGAATGGACAACAAAATTCACCTTTTGTCATGCTAAGCTTGAGTCAGGCAAAAGGATTGGAGTTTATTTACAGAGATACTGTTGGAAAACCGATAAAGGAAATTTACACTGATATATCCGTAAACACTTTTCCGCTTTGGTTAAAAATCACAAGATCAGAAAATACCTTCACCGCTTTCACATCAATCAATGGAATAGATTGGGTTGAAAAAGCGACTATTTCAGTTTCACTGAAGCGAGATTTGCTTGCAGGTTTAGCTGCATCGAGCAATGATTTGTCAACTACGATAACTGCCGTTTTTGAGAAAGCACGAATTGATCAGGGAAACATAAAGCCAATTTTGACTGTAAATTCTCCCGGACATTTAGACATCGGTTATATAGCTCCGGCAAATGTCGTAATTTCAGGATCCGCATTCGATATGGACGGAACAATAGATCGAACTGAAATTTATGTTAACGACAGCTTAGCAGCAAAAATAAAAACATCTCCTTTTAGCTACTCTTACACCAATGCGGAAATTGGTGATTATGCTATAAAAATCAAGACATTTGATAATTCGGGAGCAGAAAGTCAATCTCAAGAAATGACAATTTCCGTTGGTGAAAAAACCAACAAACTACCCTATTACAAATTTGACGAAACAAGCAAACTCGCCTACACCGCTGATGCAAGCGGAAATAATCTGAATGCGCTTTTAGTGGGAGGGACATCAGTTGGTACAGGAAAAATTGATAACGGAATAGTATTGGATGGTATAAACGGATATGTTCGCTTACCTAATTCATTTCTACATCTTCTTAGCGAGTTTACAATTAGCACTTGGGTGAAATTAGACGAATTAAAAACCTGGGCACGGATTTTCGATTTTGGATTCGGAACGAATAACTACATGATGCTTACAGTTAACAACGGAACAGGAATCACTTTTGAGCTTAAATCAAATTCTTTAAGCCAAAGGGTCGTAACTGTACGGAAACCTGTAATCAACACCTGGAATTTCTACACAGTGACACTTGCCGACAACACCCTTTCTATCTATCTGAACGGCAGCTTGATTGGCGTAAACACCAATTTCACTTTACGTCCATACAATCTTGGTTCTACATTTGCAAATTATATCGGAAAATCGCAATGGACTTCCGACCCGCTGCTAAAAGGTACGGTTGATGAATTTCGTTTCTTTAATTATGCACTAAGTCCGACTGAAATCAACGATTTAATGTTGGGTCAGTCAGCTTTACAAAGTATTTCTGATTCACAAATCAAAATTTATCCGAACCCGACAAGGCAAAAGCTGTTTTTCAGGAATGCATCTGAAAGTATCGCATCAATTTTTGATTCAACAGGTCGAATAATTCAAAGTTTCAAAATAACAGACAACACATACAGCAGAAATCTTGATGTACAACCCGGAAACTATATCATCAAGTTAAAAGATTCTAAAGGATCCGAATATCAAGAGAAGCTAATCGTCTTGTAAATGATTTATTACACAATTATTATGCTTTTTAAAGCGTCTTTATTTGAATTAAAAAGAGAAGTACAAGATTATCATATAAGCTTACATTTTCTAAACACTGTTTACTATATTTTTTTCAATAAAAATAACCCACTAAAACCAATACAAATATCATGATTAAACAGACAAAAACGCCTTTTAAAAAATCAATCAACATCCTGTTTGCTTTCATTTTTCTATTAACATTTAACAGCAATGCTCAGATTCAAGACCCCGATTTTATCTATAAAATCAGTGAGAATGCCGAGAAAATGAAAGATGGTAAGTTCAAACCAACCTGGGAATCACTTCAGCAATATGAAACTCCGGATTGGTTTCGGGATGCGAAATTCGGGATGTGGACGCACTGGGGACCACAATGCCAACCTCAGCGAGGCGACTGGTACGCCCGGGGAATGTATGAAGAAGGACATTGGCAGTACAATGAACATATCAAACAGTATGGTCATCCGTCGGAATTCGGTTTCAAAGACGTAATTAACCAATGGAAAGCTGAAAAGTGGGATCCGGAGGCTATCGTGCAGCTTTACAAGAAAACCGGTGCAAAGTATTTCGTCGCGATGGCAAATCACCACGACAACTTAGACCTTTGGGATAGTAAGTACCAACCCTGGAATTCGGTCAACATGGGACCAAAACGGGATATTATCAAAGCGTATGAAGAGGTAGTTCGTAAACACGGAATGCGTTTTGGCGTAACTTTTCATGCTGCGCACGCCTGGCTTTTCTACGAACCCGCACGCCTGGCTGACACCAAAGGTGAAAAAGAAGGAATCCACTATGATGGCAGACTGCTAAAAGAGGATGGAAAAGGGAAATGGTGGGAAGGTTATGATCCTCAGGATTTGTACGCGCAAGACCATGCTCCGAGCGCAGACAAAAATCTGCACAAAAACTGGCACTGGACTAATCCCGGTGGAACAACTTTTCCTGACAGGAAGTACACTGAAAACATCTACAACCGTACGCTAGACTTAATCAACAGATATAAACCGGATTTACTCTATTTTGATGATACGGTTTTACCGCTCTACCCTATCAGTGACGGTAGTTTGAAAACAGCGGCACATCTATATAATTCGTCTATGGAATGGAATAACGGAAAGAATGAAGCCGTTATCACCGGGAAAGTTTTGACGGAAGATTATCAGAAAAAAGCTATGATCTGGGATATTGAAAAAGGTACTCCAAACGAAATTCAGGAAAATCCTTGGCAAGTTTGCACATGTATTGGGAGTTGGCATTATGACATAGGAATTTACAACAACAACCGCTATAAAAGTGCCGAGACCGTTATTCGTCAGCTGATTGATGTAGTGAGTAAAAACGGGAATTTACTGCTGAATATACCGATGCGCGGTGATGGCTCATTTGATGACAAAGCGCTTGCAATCGTAAACGGAATCGGTGATTGGATGGCGATAAACAGTGAAGGAATCTATGCTACTCGTCCTTGGAAAGTATTCGGAGAAGGACCAGATGCAGAATCCACTGTTGCGCTTAATGCACAGGGTTTTAATGAAGGAAGAATCAATAATTTCACCGAAAAGGAAGTTCGTTATACTTCAAAAGGTAAAACCATATACGCTTATGTTATGGGAAAAAACCAACAACCATTCACGCTGAAATCTTTTGATAAGAATGACAGAATCAAGTCAGTTTCTTGCTTGGGTGTAAAAGATAAAGTAAATTGGAGAAAATCAGCTGATGGATTAGAGATTAAGCCTTTGAAAAATAATGCTGTTGTCATAGCGCCGGTATGCTACAAAATCGTACTTAAATGATAAACAACATTTTATTCACAATTTAACACATTATGCAATTTACAAAAAAAATATTCTCTTTATTCATTATCATTCTATTGAGTTTTAATGTAACAGGTCAAACCCCCACTCCACTGATTCAGTATGACTTTGAACATCAATTGCCTGCTGATAAAAATCAAATTTACACAGGGGTTCTACATGGTAACGCTGAAATAGTAACGATGACAGATGGAAACAATGTCCTTTTTACAGGTGCCGGACATATGGATATTGGGGCAGAAATGGGTAAAACTGTTTTGGCGGAATTAACCGGGAGTTATTCCATTTCTATCGATTTTTCAGTAGGAAACGCGAACAGCTTGTCAAGTTTTTGTTGGCTTTATGCGTTTGCGAATGGTACCAACCAATACATCGGACTTATAAATACGGCAGGAAATAACAACTGGTATTATGAAATCAGAAACAATTCTACTCAGAATGTTAGATCGAATACCGGGATTTCTATTGAAACCTGGCACAATATCACTTATGTGCAAAATGGAGCAGTGGGAAGCATATATCTTGATGGCGTACTTAAAAATTCAGGCACAATTGGTTTACGCCCTTCAGCATTTTCATCGTTACTTACAGGCTGTTACTTAGGTTTGTCTCCCTACTCCGGCGATGCGACGATGTCCAATACGTTTATTGATAATTTTACTATCTACAACACAACATTATCTGCTTCTCAAATCTCAGAAATCTATAACAACATAAAAGACAAATCTGTAACTCCCGCCACTCCGATTATTTCAAATATCACAAAATTCTGGGAAAGCAAAGGCAATCCGATTATCACTCATAAATACACATGTGATCCCGCCGCATTGGTTTACAACGACACATTGTTTATTTATACCGGACAAGATGCAGCCGGCGGTCAATCTTACTACAACATAAACAATTGGGCTGTTTTTGCTACAACCGACATGAAGAATTTTTGGGAATATAGCACTCCCTTACGCGCGAGTGATTTCACCTGGGGTACTCAGAATGCGGCTTGGGCTGGCCAGGTAATCGAGAAAAATGGGAAATTTTACTGGTACACAAGCTCGAATACAACCGGAATCGGAGTTGCCGTGTCCGACAGACCTGAAGGTCCTTTCAAAGATGCACTTGGAAAACCGCTTTTGACAAATGCCAATAGTCCCGGCATGTCACACAGTTGGCGTACAATAGATCCTTCCGTTTTCATAGACGATGATGGTCAGGCATGGCTGTATTGGGGGAATGGCGCTTGCTGGGTATCCAAATTGAATCCGGATATGATTTCAATCGACTCAAACTATGGTGTAAAAATGATTTCGTTTGCCGGACATTTTGATTTTCCATTCACTGAAGCACCCTGGGTACATAAGAAAAATGGATTATATTATCTTTCATATGCAGCCGGTTTCCCTGAAAGAATTCAATATGCGATTTCCACAAGTCCTGATGGCCCGTTTGAGAATAAAGGAATCATCAATGAAATAGCAGGAAACAGCAATACCAATCACCAAGCAATTGTAGAATACAAAGGGAATTGGTACTTTATTTACCACAATGGCGGTATCCAAACCGATGGAGGAAGTTTTAGCCGAAGTGTTTGTATAGATAAGCTTGAATTTGATGAGAATAATCTTTACAAACCGATTATCATGACAACCAAAGGAGTGGATAAAATAGAAAGTACTAATGATGAAATAATAAAAGCAGAAGTTAATTCTGCAGACAATCCATTTTATTATGACCGAGGTAAACAACTCATTCATATGAAAAATGGGAATAATTATCAAATTGCTGATTCGCTCGGTCACATTGTAAAATCAGGAAATGGAAAGAAAGTGAGCGTAATGAATTTTGCAGCGGGAGTTTATATTATTTCCAATGGATCAAAAAGCTTCAAGTTTATCCGATGAAAACTTATGACTGAAAGTTATAAAATGTTTCTAATTTAACGTCAAAGTCAATTAAAATCACATAATTAACTAAACCTTTCCCGACATTAATCGGGAAAGGCTTTTTTATTTAAAGTTAAGTGACTTTGTACATGAAAAAAAAATCAAATCGTTAAAAACCACAATATAATCAGTTATAAACATTGTTTTTAAAATTGCTTTTTGTAAAGTTTTCGAAAACATAGAGAGAAATCTCCACCTGCAGGTGTCACGAGTGTCACGTATAGACTCGTGAAAATCAGTGAATTGAAAATCGAAGTAGCTAGATTCGTGGTTTAAGTCTTTTTAATTTTTATATTACACTAATGTCAAATGGATTTAATACAATCGTGATTTTTTTTGTATTGAAAAATACAAATAAGCTTAATTAAAGATTTTGATTATTTTTTGTATAATCGCTTTAATTTATAAAAAATATTAATTCAACTTATTGGTTTCCAAAAAGCAGCTAACATATATCAATTC
>LSQX01083905.1_pt2 | contig 16541 bp, 21 predicted proteins | sample 654561 | NCBI WGS metagenome assembly LSQX01 (sample SAMN04489861, study PRJNA283612) | anaerobic digester metagenome | isolation source: 4 biogas reactors fed with cattle manure at either 37C or 55C with and... | place: Denmark: Kongens Lyngby | collected 2014 | reverse complement strand
TATCACCGGTCGGGCGTCACCCGGGTCGACAGCCGTCACCTTGAAGGTGGTGTCATCTGCCAGCAGCCAGATGTAGTTGTCCTGAAAGGCGGGAAGGGCAATGAAGGTCGGCATGACAGGCTCGCTTTCCGGAATCGTAGTTGCAGCTATCTTATAGGAGGTTGGCGTGCCCAGGCCAACCCGGAGGCCCCATGGAGATTCCCGAACAATCCCGTTCCATCAGTCAGGAAGATCTGCTCAGGCTCATCTGTGTCGCTCGGCAGTGGCTCGACAGCGCTCCCGGCCAGATGCTGCTCAGCAGCGAGCGCTGCATAGTGCAGCAGGAGCTGCAGAAATGCTTCGGTCAGCACCTGGTGCAGTATGGCCTGCTGCCGGGGCTGCTGGATGAGCAGCATTCGGTCTTGCGCAACCACTGGCGCCTGGACCTTCAGGTCGGTCCGGACTGCCTGCCGGTGGACGAAACGAGCTGGCCCTTCGCTCCCCACTCACTGGACGTGGTATTGCTGCACCACGGCCTGGATTTCTGCCTGTCGCCACGCAGCCTGCTGCGTGAAGCCAGTCAGGCGGTGCGTGCCGGCGGGCATCTGCTGGTGTTCGGCTTCAACCCATGGAGCTGCTGGGGACTCAACCATTTCGCCGGTCGGGACTGGTTCAGCGAGGCCGGATTCATCAGTCCGGCACGGCTGACGGACTGGCTGGAACTGCTGGGTTTTGCGGTGGAGAAAAGAGTCGATGGATGTTATCGTCCGCCGCTGAATTCAAGCGCCTGGCTGGAGCGTTTCAGCTGGCTGGACAGCTGGGGGCAGCGTCACCAGCTGCCGGGGGGCGGCTTCTATTTCCTGCGTGCCCGCAGGCAGACCCTCGGTGCGATACCCCGCCGGCAGCGGACCATCGCCTTTCCGGCCCTGGGTCTGCCGCCGCTGGTCGCAGGAAACCGCCGGGCGCACAAACGGGACAAGACATGACGCATGTAATCGAGATATTTACCGACGGCGCCTGCAAGGGCAATCCCGGCCCGGGCGGCTGGGGCGTATTGCTGCGTCTGGGCGAATATCAGAAGACCCTGTTCGGCGGCGAGCCGCAGACCACCAATAACCGCATGGAGCTGATGGCGGCCATCCGCGGTCTGCAGGCCCTGAAGAAGGCCCCGGCCAATGTCCGGCTGACCACCGACTCGCAGTATGTGATGAAGGGTGTCTGCGAATGGATGCCCAACTGGAAGAAGCGCGGCTGGAAAACCGCTGGCCGCCAGCCGGTGAAGAATGCCGATCTCTGGCGTCAGCTGGATGAGCTGGTCAGTCAGCACCATGTGCAGTGGCAGTGGGTCAAGGGCCACAGTGGTCATCCGGAGAACGAGCTGGCCGACCAGCTGGCCAACCGGGGAGTGGAAGAGGTCATGATGAAGGGGAGTGCGGTGAATGCGTGAAGTCGTTCTGGATACCGAAACCACGGGTATCGAGGTAAGGGAAGGTCATCGCATCATCGAGATCGGCTGTGTCGAGCTGCTCGACCGGCGCCTGACCGGCCGGCACTTCCATGTCTACATCAATCCCGAGCGGGAGGTGGAAGAGGGCGCCTTCCAGGTCCACGGGATCTCCGACGAGTTTCTTGCGGACAAGCCGCTGTTCGCCGACGTGGCCGACGAGTTCATGGACTTCATCCGCGGCGCCCAGCTGGTGATCCACAACGCCGCGTTCGACGTGGGCTTCATCGATGCCGAGCTGGAGCGGCTTGGCCGTCACGGTTGCGTGGCCGACCACTGTTCGGTAGTGGATACCCTGCTGCTGGCCCGGCACAAGCATCCCGGACAGCGCAACACCCTGGACGCCCTGTGCAAGCGCTACGGGGTGGACAACTCCCAGCGGGAGCTGCACGGCGCGTTGCTGGACGCCGAGATTCTCGCGGATGTCTATCTGATCATGACCGGCGGCCAGACGGCGCTGGTACTGGCGGGACAGGGGGCCGAGGGCAGTGCGGACCAGCCCGGGGAGATCCGTCGCCTCGACCCGCAGTCACGGCCGGTGCTGCCGGTGGTGCGGGCGACCGAGGAGGAGCTGGCGGCCCACGAGCAGCGTCTGGCTGCCATAGAGAAGGCGGCGGGTTTTGCCTTGTGGCGGCAGATGGAAGCGATTGAGGCCTGAATCTGCGGCACTTTCCACAGAACAGGCACGGGGAGCAAATCCCGGGTATGCCGCCGGGGGCCATGCTTGATATAGTGCATGACTTGATAAGAACAAGCAGTTTGTCAGGGAGTTACGCATGCGTGAGTACCAATCGCTGCTGGTGGAGCAGCAGGGCGCCATTGCCCATGTCATGATCAATCGCCCGGCCAAGGCCAACTCGATGGATGAGGCTTTCTGGACCGAGATGGTCGAGGTGTTCGACTGGGTTGATCGGACCGACAGCGTGCGTGTGGCGGTCATCTCCGGGGTGGGCAGGAATTTTTCCGCGGGCATCGATCTGCAGATGCTGGCGCAGGCCGCCGGCAGCATGGTCGCCGACATCGGTCGCAACGCCGAGCGTATCCGTCGCAACATCCTCAAGCTGCAGAGCGCCTTCAACGCCGTCGACGAGTGTCGCAAGCCGGTGATCGCGGCGGTCCATGGTTACTGTATTGGCGGTGCCATCGACCTGATTTCCGCCTGTGACATGCGCTACTGCACCCCGGATGCCCACTTCTCGATCAAGGAAATCGACATGGGAATGGCGGCCGACGTGGGAACCCTGCAGCGATTGCCGCGTCTGATAGGCGATGGCATCATGCGGGAACTGGCCTATACCGGGCGTCCCGTATACGGTGAAGAGGCGGCGCGTATCGGCCTGGTCAATCAGGTGTTTGCCGATCATGACGCGCTCCTTGAAGGAGTGATGGACATAGCCCGGCAGATTGCTGCAAAGTCACCACTAGCCATTCGCGGAACCAAGGAAATGATCCGCTACAGCCGTGACCACAGCGTGGCGGACGGATTGAATTACATAGCGACCTGGAATGCAGCCATGCTCCAGTCGGAAGATCTCAAGGTGGCGGTTGCTGCGCACATGAGCAAGAAGCCGGCCGAGTTTGCCGACTGAAGATCCAGTCTGATTGCAGGGATGAGGGAGACTGAAGCGATGTTAACAGGTGCTACATCACTTGATCTGGTCAGGGACGAGCTGTTCGTCAGCGTAGGCGAAGTGGAGGATCTGCTGCAGCAGTTCCTCGAGCAGCGGGACAGTGGTCACCTGCTGCAGCAGGCCATCGAGGGGCTGCAGCAGCTCAGGGGAACCCTGAATCTGATCGAGCTGCACGGAGCGGCGCTGCTGCTGGAAGAGATGGTTGCCCTGGCGACCGACATTCCGGTCCATGAAGGTGATGTGCTCAACGCTCCCCTGTCCGCCCTGTGCAACAGCCTCTTCCTTCTGCGCCGCTATCTGCACTTCTGCCGTCAGCAGGGGGGCGAGCGCCCCGAGCTGCTGCTGCCGCTGATCAACGAGCTGCGCTCGCACCGGCCGGACACCAAACCCCTGCCCGAAAGCCATTTCTATCCACTGGATCCTGCCCGGGTGCCGCCGGCACTGCGCAACGGTTCCCGCGACATGCTTGAGCCCAAGACCTTCGCGCGACTGCGGCAGATGTTCCAGCTGGGCCTGCTGGATGTCATCCGTCACGAGTCCGGTGCCGGCATCAATCTCAAGAAGCGTGCCCTGCAGCGCTGGGAAGCCCGCATGAATGATCATGTAGCGACCCTCAGCTGGATCGCCTCCGCAGCCCTTGAGGCCATCGAAAAGACCCCCCTGGATCTGACCCGCGAGCGCAAGCTGCTGTTTTCCCGTCTGGACCGGGAGATCAAGCGTCTGTATGCCGGGCAGCCGGAGACCCAGGGCACCGCCCAGCTGCGGGTTGAGCTGCTGTATCTGGTGGCGCTGGCCGGCGAGCAGTGCGAGTTGTGCCAGGAAGTGCGGCGCACCATCAATCTGCCGGATCCCGGCTATACCGAGGCCAGTCTGAAGCAGGCCTTTGAAAGCCTGCGCGGGCCGGGCGCCGACGTCATGCGCTCGGTGGCCGAAGCACTGCAGGAAGAGATCACCTCGACCAAGGACATGCTCGACCTGCTGGCGCGCAATGCCGGCGACACCGATCAGGCGCTGGAAACCCTGGATGCCTCCCTGCAGCGCCTGTGGAAGACACTGAGTGTGCTCGACATGCCCGCCACCTCCGAGCAGATCCGCAACGCTGCTGTTCAGCTCGAAGGCTGGCAGCCCGGGGATACCCAGACCCTGGAGCTGGTGGCCGATGCTGTCCTGCATGCCGAGCTGCTGGTGGCACGCATGGAAACCGCCGGGGAGGTCATCGGTTCGCTGGGCAATGACCAGCACAGCGCGCCGGTGGAGCTCAAGGAAGCCCATATCGTGCTGGTCGAGGAGTCCCAGGCAGGGCTGGCGCTGGCACGCCGGGCCCTGACCGCCTACGTCGAATCCGACCACGACCGCATGCACCTGATGAATGTGCCCGCTACACTGGAAACCGTACGCGGCGGCCTGATCTTCCTGGGCATGACCCGTGCAGCCGAGATCATTCGTGCCGCGGCACGTTTCATTCAGGAAGCGCTGGTCGATGGCAGCAAGGCCCCGGCGGAGTCCAAACTGGAAGTGCTGGCCGATGCGCTGACCAGTATCGAGTTCTATCTGGAGTCGGCTGAGCGCTCCTCGGTCAACAAGGGCGATGTACTGGCCCTGGCGGAGGAAAGCCTCGCCGAACTGGGATACAAGGTAGGCAGCTGAAGATGCAGAAGATCACCCGGTTTACCTCATCCTTCTCTGCGCAAGCGGGGGCGGATGGCTGGGTGCTGATTCGGCATGAGCAGTCCTTTGCCATCTATCAGGGCAACCTGCTGCATGATCCGGACATGGCTCGCTACCTCGGCGATGCCGAATATCAGGTGACCCTGGGGCTGGTTGATGACCGTCCTTGCCGGCTTGTGCGGGTCAAGGAGCAGGTCGACCTGCCGGGTCTTTCCTGGCAGGGGCTGCGCGGGCTGCTGGGCAACGTGGACAACACCACCTTCCGCCTGCTCGGTGTCGCCCAGCAGCTGGATATCTGGTATGACACCCATCGCTTCTGTGGACGCTGCGGCGGACGGACCCACCTGCGGGACGATGAACGGGCCATGGAGTGCCCGGCGTGCGGCAACCGCCAATACCCCAAGCTGGCCCCCTGCATCATAGTGCTGGTCACCCGTGGCAATGAGGTGCTGCTGGCACGCTCGCCCAACTTCCGCAGCGGTTTCTTCAGTACCCTGGCCGGCTTCATCGAGCCCGGCGAGTCGGCGGAAGAGGCGCTGCGCAGGGAAGTCATGGAGGAGGTGGGTATCGACGTGCGCAACCTCGAGTATCTCGGCAGCCAGAACTGGCCCTTCCCCAATTCCCTGATGCTCGGTTTCCACGCCGAATACGCCGGCGGCGAGATTGTCCCGCAGCCCGGCGAGATTGAAGAGGCCCACTGGTGGCATGTCGACCAGTTGCCGGCCATCCCCCCGCGGGGCACCATTTCCCGGTGGCTGATCGATTGTTACCTGGCCAGGCTGGCCGGCCAGCCGGAGCCGCCGGTTCCGGCCTGATCTTCTACAAGGAGCGTACATGCAATACCTGGGACTGGCGGTGCTGACAGGCTGCTTCGGCCTGCTTCTGCTGTTCATCACACTGCGTCTGGGCTCGCGCCTGGAGTGGCTGCTGGGCTGGCTCAAGGGGTGTGCCCTGCTGGTGCTGTTGGCGCTGTGCGGTGGTCTCGCCCTGCTGGCCTGGGAATTCTCCCGGTTTCAGCCCATCGTTGACGGCGCGCGCATAGCCACCCTGGACTTCCGCCAGCTGGCGGACAAGCAGCACGAGGTTCATCTGGCACCGGCGATGAGCTCGCCGCTGCCGCTGCACGGGGACCTCTGGGAGCTGGATGTGCAGGTATTGCGCTGGCGCGGTCTGCCACACATGCTCGGTCTGGAGGATGGCTACCGGCTAGATCGGCTGAGAGGGCGCTATCTGACCCTGGAACAGCAACAGGAAATGGGCTCGGGCCTGAGCCACTCACTGCATGGTACGCCCGCCTGGCGTGACGCCTGGCACTGGCTTGATCAGCTGAATCTTTCCTGGCTGTATGCCGATGCCTTCACCATCCGTTTCATGCCCATCGCCGATGGCGCGCGCTTTGCGGTGGAGATAGGAGTGACCGGTCTGTCACCGGTGGCAATGAACACCCAGGCACTGGACGCCATGAAGGGGCTGGAGTAGGCGGGTTTTCCGGAAAATCCGTTCGCCGATGGGGTCAAGGGCGCGCCTGCGCGCGCCCTTACGCCTCAGGACAGCATGCCTCCATCGACGTTGATGGCCGCGCCTGTGGTGTAGCTGGAGGCGTCGCTCACCAGATACAGCACGGTACCAGCCATTTCGGTCGGATCAGCCGGGCGCGCCATGGGAATGCGCTGCAGTGCCGGCTTGAGGATGCTGTCGTTCTTCACCAGCGCCGAGGCGAATTTGGTGTCGGTCAGACCCGGCAGCAGGGCATTGCAGCGGATACCGAACTGGGCGCACTCCTTGGCGAAGACCTTGGTCATGTTGATCACCGCGGCCTTGGTGATGGAGTAGATACCCTGCATCAGGCCCGGAACCAGACCGTTGACCGAAGCGACGTTGAGGATGGCGCCGCCGCCGTTCTCGCGCATCAGCTTGCCGGCCTCGACGGACATGAAGAAATAGCCGCGGATGTTGACGTCCACGGTCTTCTGGAAGGCGGACAGGTCGGTGTCCAGCACGTTGCCGAAGTAGGGGTTGGTGGCGGCGTTGTTGACCAGGATGTCGAGTTTGCCGAACTGGCTGCGGATCGCCTCGATGGTGGCGGTAATCTGTTCCATTTCGCCGATGTGACAGGCCATGGCGCTGGCCTGACCGCCGGCGGCGACGATGGAGTCGGCTACCTGCTGGCAGTCGTCGATCTTGCGGCTGCTGACGATCACATGGGCACCTTGCTGAGCGAGCAGGCGGGCGATGGCTTCGCCGATGCCACGGCTGGCGCCGGTAACCAGGGCGATTTTGCCGTCCAGATCAAACAGTTGGGTTTTCTGCATGGGCTTGTCCTTGTCTTGAATCGGGTTTGCCGGTCAATCTACTGCAGGGACCGCTGGCTGCCAACCAACGGGCCGGGTTATCAGGCACCGTGTTGGCGGGGCATAAAAAAACCGGAGCCTGGCTCCGGTTTTCGGGGACGGGGTCGATCAGACCGGGAACAGCTCGCCCAGCTTCAGGGCCAGCATCATGTCGCCCTCGGCGCGCAGCTTGCCACCCATGAAGGCCTGCATGCCATCGGTCTCGCCGGTGATCACGCCGTTGAGGGTCTCGGAATCCATGATCAGGGTCACGTTCGGATCCTCAGCATCGCCTTCGGCAACGTTGCAGGTGCCATCCTTGATCACGGCGTAAAAGTTGGAATCATCCTCGATGTTGAATTGGAAAGTCAGGTCCAGGCCGGAAGCGGCCGCCGGGTTGAACTTGCCTTCCATGTTTTTGATGATTTCAGCAACGGTAGTCATGGACTCTTCCTTTATCGGATGTTTCATTGGGCAACGGTAACTCCGTTGCATGCACGGGTATGTGACTCGTCAGAGGGTAGGGCGGGTCGGTCGGGCTGTCAACAAAAATCATACGGTCGTTTGAATTCCCCCTGCCAAGCGCTGTCTGCATAAGAAGACGCATGGGGTATGCTTGCAATTCAGTGAACCTGTAAGGAGATATCTGTGGAGTGGCTTGCCGAGTACGGACTGTTTGCAGCCAAGGCGCTGACCGCGCTGGTGGTGGTGTTCATCATCCTGGTAATGGTGGCTTCCCTGAGGGGGCGTCAGCGTCGGGGGGAAGGGGTACTGCAGGTGACCCGGCTCAATGATCAACTGGCGAACATGACCGATCGCCTGGGCCAGGCGGTGCTCGACAAGCCGGCGCTCAAGGCGCTGCACAAGAGCCGCAAGCAGGAGGCCCGGGCCCGCAGCAAGGGCGGCGCTGATCGGGACAAGGTGTTCGTGCTCAACTTCAATGGTGATATCAAGGCCAGCGCCCTGGAAAGTCTGCGCCATGAGGTGACCGCCGTGCTGGAGCTGGCCACCCCGCGGGACGAGATAGTGCTGCGCCTGGAAAGCGGCGGGGGCATGGTGCACGCCTATGGACTGGCCGCATCGCAGCTGACCCGTGTTCGAGATGCCGGGGTGCCCCTGACGATATGCGTCGACAAGGTGGCGGCCAGCGGGGGTTACATGATGGCCTGTATCGGTGATCGGGTACTGGCGGCGCCCTTTGCCATGCTCGGGTCGATCGGGGTGGTGGCGCAACTGCCGAACTTCCACCGTGTGTTGAAGAAGCATGATGTGGACTACGAGATGCTCACCGCCGGGGAGTACAAGCGCACTCTGACCCTGTTCGGTGAAAATACCGAGAAGGGCCGGGAGAAGTTCCAGGAGGACCTGGAGAACATCCATCGGCTGTTCAAGCAATTCGTTTCCCGTTATCGACCGGTTCTCAACGTCGACGAGGTGGCCACGGGCGAGGTCTGGTTCGGTACCGAGGCACTGCAGAAAGCCCTGGCCGACGAGATACGTACCAGTGATGAGTACATCAGCCAGCGCATCCGCCAGGCCGATGTGTTTGAAGTGCACTTCCATCGTCCGAAGAAGCTGCAGGATCGCTTGAGCTCAACCATGTCAGCGGCGCTGGACCGCCTGCTGCTGACCTGGGTGTCCCGACTCTACAATCAGCGCTTCTGGTAGCTCCGCCGATCCGCGGTGCTGCCTGGCAGCCACCCTGTCTGTAATACGAGGAGTTTTGCATGTCCGAATTCAAGGCACTGCTGGTGAGCGAGGAGCAGGGGCAGTTCACCCGCCGCGTGGTGCTCCGCCGCATTGATGAGCTGCCCGCCGGAGAGGTGCTGATCCGCGTACACTGGTCATCACTGAACTACAAGGATGCCTTGTCCGCCAGTGGCAACCGGGGCGTGACCCGTCACTATCCCCATACCCCCGGGATCGATGCGGCCGGCGTGGTGGAGGCCAGTGCGGTGCCCGAGCTGGTGCCCGGTGACGAGGTGATAGTCACCGGCTACGACCTGGGCATGAATACCCCGGGCGGCTTCGGTCAGTACATCCGCGTACCTGCCGGCTGGGTGCTGAAGCGCCCGGCGGGGCTGAGTCTGCGCGAGAGCATGGTGCTGGGCACTGCCGGTCTGACCGCGGGTCTGTGCATCGACAAGCTCCAGCGTGCCGGCCTCACCGCCGACACGGGGCCGGTGCTGGTTACCGGCGCTACCGGTGGGGTAGGCAGTATTGCGGTGGCCATGCTCGCTCAGCAGGGTTACGAGGTGGTGGCCATGACCGGTAAGACCGATCAGGCCGACTTCCTCCGCGGGCTGGGCGCCAGCGAGGTGATCAGCCGGGAGGAGCTGCAGTCCGGCACCGGCAAGACGCTGCTGGCAGAACGCTGGGCCGCGGCGGTGGACACCGTCGGTGGCGACATCCTGTTCAACGTGGTCAAGTCGCTACGCTATGACGCCAGTGTTGCCTGCTGCGGCCTGACCGCAGGGGGGCAGTTCCAGGCCAGTGTCTTCCCCTTCATTCTGCGCAACGTCAACCTGCTGGGTGTCGACTCGGTGGAGCAGCCGCTGGTAGCCAAGGCCTCCATGTGGGATCGCCTGTCCCTGCAGTGGAAGACCGATCTCAGCCGTCTGGAGCGGGAGATCACCCTGGATCAGCTGCCCGAACATGTCGACACCATCCTCGCCGGCGGCATGACCGGTCGAGCCCTGGTGAACCTGGGCTGAGCACCGTGAGCACCCTGGACCTGTTCCGCGAACTGCCAGCCGAGCGACGGGTGGCCATCGGTGAACAGGCGTTCATCCTGCCGGGCTTCGCCGATCCCTGGCTGGCGGAGCTGCTGGCCGCACTGGAGGTCATCCAGCGCCAGGCGCCCTTTCGCCAGATGACCACCCGGGGCGGGCGTCGCATGTCGGTACAGACCACCTCCTGCGGTGAGCTGGGCTGGGTGTCGGGCGGGCATGGTTACAGTTACAGCAGGCTGGACCCGCTCAGCGGGCGACCCTGGCCTCCGATGCCCGCGTGTCTGCAGGAGCTGGCGCGGTCTGCGGCCGAGGCGGCCGGCTTTGCCGACTACAGGCCGGACAGCTGCCTGATCAACCGCTACCTGCCCGGGGCGAAAATGGGACTGCATCAGGACCGGGACGAAAAGGATTTCTCCGCGCCCATCGTTTCCGTATCCCTGGGAATGACGGCCACCTTTCTGTTCGGTGGCCTGACCCGTAACGGCTCGCCCGCCCGGGCGCAGCTGCAGCACGGCGATGTGGTGGTCTGGGGCGGGGTGGACCGGCTGCGCTTTCACGGGGTCATGCCGGTGGCCGAGTTGCCCCACCCGCAGTTGGGCAATCAGAGACTCAACCTGACCCTGCGCAAGGCAGGCTAGAGCCCGCTCTGGCGCAGCAGGAAACGGCAACAGCAAGGAGCAGAAATGCCATTCGATACGATCCGTAAGGCGTTGGAGGCGCACAGCGGTTCTTTCCGCTGTGTTCGTCTGGATGATGAATCGGTGACCAGAACGGTTGCCTTTCGCCATGAGTGGGAGCCACCCGCCGAGAACAGCGTCGATGTCCCCCCTCAGCTGGCGCCCTTCTACCGCGTTTTCGGCAGCCTGCGGCTCTATTCCGAACCTGTCAGTGGCGAATCGGCGTTCTACATAGGCGCCCCGTCACAATGGCAGTTTCTGGATGAAGATCTGCGCTGCTGGTTCGAGGGGCTGAGCGAACAGGAGGAAGAGGAACTGCTGCCGGGCTGGATTGACGATTGCGTGGTGTTCGGCGAGATCCCGGGCAGTGGCAACTATCTGATGATGCCCCTCAGTGGAGAGAAGCAGGGCCGTGTTTTCGAGTTCGAGCACGACGGATTCGAGTTCATTGAACTGGCGCCTGACCTCGAGCAGCTGCTGTATCTCTGGCTCCATCCCTGCCCGAAGACGCTGACCGATATGGCCTCGCACATGCGTTTTATCGAGGATGCCGACCCTCAGTGTCAGTGGTGGATGGTCGAGATGCAGGACAACCGCGGCAATCGGGTGCGCACCCGCAGTGCCGGACGCTGATCAGGGCCCGGCCCGCGCCGCATCGATCGACCGGATTATGCCCTGGATCAGCTCGGGACTCTGGGCCACTTCCACCACGCCATTGACGATGAACTGCACGCCGACACAGAGGATCAGAAAGCCCATGATCTTGGTCATGGCGTGCAGACCGTTGACCCCCAACACCCGTACCAGGCGGGTCGACAGCCGCAGGGTGATGTAGACCACCGCGGCGGCGAGCAGTATGCCGATGATGATGGAGACGAAATCCAGCCAGCCCCGGGCCAGCGAGGTAAGACCTATGGTCACGGAAATGGCCCCCGGCCCGGCCAGACTGGGCATGGCCAACGGAGTGAAGGACACATCACGCTTGCGCCTGGACTCCTGGCGCTCCGCTGCCGTCTGACCGGCGTTGTCCCTGGGGTAGAGCATGCGCATGCCGACCCCGGCCACCAGAATGCCGCCGGCTATGCGCAGGCCGGGCAGCGACAGACCGAAGAACTTCATGATGAAGCTCCCGCCGATCAGGAAGGCCACCAGAATGCAGATCATGTAGATCACCGCCTTGCGGGCCTGGTCGCGGCGTTCTGCGTCCGTGTCCCCCTCGGTGATGGCGAGGAACATCGGGGCGGTACTGAAGGGATTGATGATCGGCAGCAGGGCGATAAGGGCGGCTATGGCAAGTTGCATGGGTTGCACGGATCCGGAATCAGCAGAAAGCAGGCGCAAGTCTACCCTACGCCAATGGTTCGGGGCCATCCCGCCCGGGGCTGCCCGCAGGTGCCGTTGCGCTGGCGTTTTTTCTCCAGTGGGACTAGGACTGGAAACAGGAATCCAACCCGATGGGAGACGAGCATGTCCGACAGAGACAGAGGTGACAGCGGACGGGCCGGCCGGCTCGGCATCTGTATCGCCATGGGGTTGGCGCTGGGGGCTGTGGTCGGCGTCTCGCTGGATAATCTGGCGCTGGGCATAGGGCCGGGTATTGCCCTGGGCATTGCCGCCGGGCTGGAGCTATCCAGCCGTGCAGCCAGAAAAGCGAAGGAAGATGATCATCGTGGGGCAGAGTAGCAACGGCACCGGACCCCTGTCCGGTGCCGTCCAGGCTCAGCGCCGTCTGAACAGCGGCAGCGGCTGATCAGTGGCGGCCTGATAGACCTCGGAGAAGTCCTGCAGACTGGCCAGCGCCGCGTGGGGATCATGATCTTCGCGCAGGGCGTAGGCATTGAAGCCGCAGCGGCGCATGAAGAACAGCTGGTCGCGCAGCACGTCGCCGATCGAGCGCAGCTCGCCCTGATACTGGTAGCGGTCACGCAGCAGTCGGGCGTTGGAGTAGTTGCGCCCGTCGCTGAACACGGGGAAGTTGAGGGCGATCACGGCAAAACTGTCCAGATCTTCGACGATGCACTCGGCTTCCTCGTCCGCATCCAGCCAGACGCCCAGGCGCCCGTCCCGCGCCTTGAGGGCGTGGGAGTGCTCCAGCCACATGGCCAGAGGCACTATGACGTCGCCGGTATTGGTCAACTGGTCCAGGGTGGCGTCCTTGGGCAGCAGTTCCCAGGTATCCGGGACGACCTGGTTGTCCTTAATGATCAGCCGCATATACGCGCTCCTTGAACGGGTCCATGCCAATGCGCTCGTAGGTATCGATGAAGCGCTCTTCAGGGGTGCGGTGCTCCAGATACACGTCGATCAGCTTCTGCACTACGGTGGGCATCTGATTGGCGGCAAAGGAGGGGCCGAGGATCTTGCCGATGGCGGCGTCACGGCCGGACTTGCCACCCAGCGAGACCTGATAGAACTCCTCGCCCTTCTTGTCCACACCCAGAATGCCGATGTGGCCGATGTGGTGGTGACCACAGGCGTTCATGCAGCCGGAAATATTCAGTTCCAGTTCGCCGATGTCGTACAGGTAGTCGAGGTTGTCGAACTGCTCCTGGATGGACTGGGCGATCGGGATGGACTTGGCGTTGGCCAGCGAGCAGAAATCGCCGCCGGGGCAGCAGATCATGTCCGACAGCAGACCAATGTTCGGAGTGGCAAAGCCGGCTTCGCGGGCCTTGTGCCACAGCTCGTACAGATCCTTCTGGCGTACGTAGGGCAGCACCAGGTTCTGGTAATGGGTGGAGCGGATCTCGCCCAGGCTGTACTGCTCGGCCAGGTCGGCGGCGGCTTCCAGCTGTTCGGCGGTGATGTCGCCCGGTGCAACCGCGTTGGGCTTGAGTGACAGGGTCACGGCGGCGTAGCCCGGAGCGCGGTGCGGGTGCACGTTGCGGCTGGCCCAGTTGGCAAAGCCCTTGTCGCTGCCGCGCTTGTCCAGGTAGCCGGCGTCGTCACCCGGGAAGCTTTCCAGCTCGGGGCTGACGAAATACTTGCTGACGCGCTGCAGTTCACTCTCGGTCAGGGTGGCCGGGCCATCCTTGAGGTTCTGCCACTCGACCTCGACTTTCTCACCGAAGACTTCCGGGGTCAGGGCCTTGACCAGAATCTTGATGCGCGCCTTGAACTTGTTGTCCCGGCGACCATAGCGGTTGTACACCCGCAGAATAGCCTCGAGATAGGTCAGCAGATGCTGCCAGGGCAGGAAGGCGCGGATTTCGGCGCCAACCATGGGAGTCCGACCGAGGCCGCCACCCACCAGCACCTGGAAGCCCAGCTCGCCGGCTTCGTTGCGCACGGCATTCAGACCGATATCGTGCACGCCGATGGCAGCACGGTCTTCCCTGGCGCCATTGATGGCGATCTTGAACTTGCGCGGCAGGAAGGCGAATTCGGGGTGGAAGGTCGACCACTGACGGACAATCTCGCACCAGGGCCGCGGATCGATGATCTCATCGGCGGCCACACCCGCGAACTGGTCGGTGGTGGTGTTGCGGATACAGTTGCCGCTGGTCTGGATGGCGTGCATCTGCACCGAGGCAAGTTCTTCCAGGATATCCGGCACATCTTCCAGATTCGGCCAGTTGAGCTGAATGTTCTGGCGGGTGGTAATGTGCGCGTAACCCTTGTCGTAACGACGGGTGATATAGGCCAGTTTGCGCAGACGTTGGGAAGAGAGTACGCCATAGGGTACGGCGATACGCAGCATGGGTGCGTAGCGCTGGACGTACAGGCCGTTCTGCAGGCGCAGCGGCAGGAATTCTGTCTCGGAAAGCTCGCCGGCGAGATAGCGGCGTACCTGATCGCGGAACTGCCTGGCGCGGTCCTCAACGATACGTTGGTCATACTCGTCGTAAATGTACATTCTGACAACCTGTTGGTGGGCCAAGGCCCATAGCTAACGGTGTTTCACCCGACTGGGTTCCAGGGGCGGGCAGACAATATCAGGTTTCCTTTATGCTTAAAAGGAATGTTTATCTATATGCTTATATCGCATAAGCTCATTACCGATGCGTATTACTTGTGCGTCGGATCGGAGTGGTCTTAACTGTCAGGGCAGGAGTATCCATGCCGGATCAACTCCATTCCCATTCGAACAACAAGAGGAACGCACCATGCAGGAACAGGATACTCATACCGGCGGTGGCCCCGACAGCGGGCTGGATGCCTTCGCCGCTGTCGCCCTGATTCTGATAGCAGTAGCTACCGCCGTGTTCTGGGTCAGCCAGCACTGACGCCGAGCCCCGGCTTCCGACTGCAGTCCGGAGTCGCAGGGACTCCGGAGCCGGACATTCTAGCGCCCGGCGAAATGCAGTACCAGCTTCACCACCCCGATGATGACCAGCACGAAGACCAGCATGAAGCCCACCCCGAAGTAGATGAAGTGGCTGGGCTTGCCCTGACTGAAGTCCCGCTCCCGTGCCCGGTTGCTCTGCACACCGAGGGCGCCGAAAAGTATGGTGCTGAGCATCTGTCGAAAGCCCAGTCCGTTGCGGGGTGAACTGTCCTCTGGCTGCTGGTGCTTGCTGCCGCTGTTCTTGTTGTTTTCGCTCATGGCTGCCTCTTGCGGGAGTTGACAGGTCGCGCTCATAACCGGATATCGGCCCAGTGCTTGCGCCTCCATAGTATGGCAAAGATCACGGAGGCCATGACCCGGTACAGGCTCTGCAACAGCCACACCGCCAGCAGCCCGCCGCCCAGTACCGGCCCGATGAGATAGGCGCAGGGCAGGAAGATCAACCACTGGCTGCCCAGATTCACTCCCATCACCATGCGGCTGGCTCCGGCGCCGAGCAGCGCCTGGGTGAGGACCAGGGCGGTGGCATCCAGGGTCATGCCCAGCCCGGTGATGCGCAGCGGCCACTGCCCGAGCGCCAGCAGTTCGGGGTCCTGAGTAAAGATCTGCAGCACCAGTTGCGGCATCAGCCAGAAGGGCAGGCCGAGCAGGAACAGCATCAGTGCCGCGACCTTGACCACATCCCAGCCCCAGCGATAGGCGTCCTGGGGCTGCCCGGCGCCGAGGCTGTGGCTGACCAGGGTGGTGGCGGCCATGCCCATGCCCACCCCGGGCAGAATCAGCAGCAGCGCGAGATTGATCAGGATATGCGCCACCGCCAGTTCGGCGGTGCCGATCTGGCCTATGATCCAGAACAGCACTGTCACGCCGGTGGCAAAGAACAGCTGTTGCAGGGAGTTGGGCAGCGACAGGCGCAGCATGGAGCGCAGCTCGATCAGGCTCGGCAGGCGGCGCAGGAAACCCTGTTTGCGTCCGCTGCGCCAGGTGATCAGGAAGTAGAGCAGGGTGCCAAGGAACATGGCCAGGGTGGTCCCCAGCCCGGAACCCTCGGCACCCATCTCCGGCAGTCCGAAGTGGCCGAAGATCAGCCCGTAGCTGATGATCACGTTGAAGATGTGCATGACCACCAGAATCTGCAGATACCTGCCGGTGCGGCGGATACCGTTCCAGTAGCCGCGAAAGGAGAAATTGAAGCCCACGGCGAGGATCGCCAGTGCCCGCCAGCGGAAGTAATCCGCGCCTATGGCGGTGACCTCGGGATCATCACTGAGCAGACCTATGATGTGCTCGGCGTTGAGCCAGCACAGCAGGCTGATGGGCAGGGCGATCAGCGCAGCAATCAGCAGACCACTGTTGAGCGGTTGGGCCGATTGACCGACCAGACCCTCGCCACGCCGCCGCGCCACGGTAGCTTGCACCCCGACACCCAGCCCCAGTACCAGGGCGATGGCCATGAAGTTGGCATAACCGCCCAGGCCGACACCGGCCAGTGCTTCCTGACCGAGGGAGCCCACCATGGCCGCATCGATCAGGTTGAGCAGGCTCTGGCTGAGCATGCCACCCATGATCGGCAGCCCCAGCAGAAAGATGGTTCTGAATCGATCACGGGTCGGCAGCAGGGTCACTCGGCGGCTCTGCCGGTCAGACGTCGTAGCCGAGGTTGGGCATCAGCCAGCGTTCGCTGACGTCGATGTCCTGCCCCTTGCGCTGGCTGTAGCTTTCCACCTGATCC
>LSQX01291309.1_pt2 | contig 16544 bp, 16 predicted proteins | sample 654561 | NCBI WGS metagenome assembly LSQX01 (sample SAMN04489861, study PRJNA283612) | anaerobic digester metagenome | isolation source: 4 biogas reactors fed with cattle manure at either 37C or 55C with and... | place: Denmark: Kongens Lyngby | collected 2014 | reverse complement strand
GAGTAAATGAGGATCACCGATTCAGCTACCGGGTACTCCCATCGGCCAAGCCATGCCTCATATCCAAAGCGGGAATCAATGCTCGGGCCGCCCTCGTTCTGTTCCCCGTTTGGCCCATAGTTCAGGATATGAAAATGTAGATAGATGTTTCTTAATTCAATATTGCTGAAATGGTAAACATGATCGCATAGTTCATAATATATCATTGTATCGTCTATTTCAGGGGGAAACTCTGATTCAACAATGATACTCGTTGTTTTTGTATCGTGATTGATGATGTAGTAATATGTGCGGGTAACTCCCGCGGTTCCCGTCCATTCCTCGGTTATAATCTCAGTTGTCGGTATCGGGTCAACTTCGTCGATGGTCGGTTCCGGGGTTGAGGTTGCGATAGGGGTCGATGGAACAGGCGATGTCGTGGTCGTTGGTGAGGGAGATGTATCGTCCGGGGAAGGTATCGGCTCCGCAGTCGGTGCCGTGACCGGTGTTACAATCACCGTCCAGGTCTCACCTGTCGTCAGAGAGGTGCACGTGTAATTCCCCACGGCAGTAAACATATGCATGAATGAATCACCGGGGTTGAGTAATCCAGAGTCAAAAGAGGCGTTTGTTTCGGTTCCTGTGACAGTCCGGGTTATATTTCCATTGTTGACCCATTTCACTGTAGTACCCGAAATAACGGTAATTGTGTTTACCGTAATGTCACTATCGATCATCGAAACCTTCACAAGCGGTTCCGGGGTCGGTGTCAGCGAGGGTGCTCCGGAAGAACCGCCACCAGACCCGCTTGATCTGGACGATCCGGTGATCGGAACCGCATTGTGCGGCATCGCAGTCTGGCCAGAAGCCGGATCGGACTCCTCAGATGCCCCATTCTCACTTGTATTCGTCATATCAATGATATCTGGAGAGACAAACGCACCCCCTGCAACCACAGGCTCAACCCCCACCGTACGGTTCTGATCGCCTGTCTCGAGCCCGCCGGATGCAAGGATCACAGCGTAACAGAGGGCGAGGGTGAGAACGATGCTGAGAATAATTTGCACCTGTTTCATGGTTATAACTCCGCCTGGCCTGTGATTTTAGATATTCGGCCACGGATATATTTAACCTTGAATACATGTCCCGGGATATATGTGTTTCCGGGCGTTCATCGAACCCTGATGATGAGCGATACATTGCACAAACCGGTCAACCGTGCCCGATATGGAGGGGTTGAGCCTGGCAGTACGGGGTTGTCGCATCGCCCTCTCCCAAAATGTGCGGCAGGGTCGGAGCCTGAAACCCTGACCACGCCCGGTCTGTCGTATGGAGTCAGGCCTCTCCCCACCAGTGCTAGATGCCTGGATCCAGCGTTCAAGATGTGACCATCACGCTCCTGCTCGCCTCAGCCCCCGGATCGCATCCATCCACGTTGGCTCAACCCCCGGGGTATCTGTCGTTGCCCCCAACCTGTTCCGGTCTCTTGCACAGAAACGTCCTCTCCCGTGAATTTGTTGCAGGTAATGCTACGGTGACTGTTCACCGCGCAGGGATGGAACAGCCCCTTGAGTCCGGGTGTCCGTGCTCCTACATCGTATCTCTGTGGTGCACGTGCTGTCCATGAAGGAAGGAGCCCTGCCCGGGAGCGCGGAGCAGTTCACGGAACTTCTGGAAGAAACCCGCTTGCTAAAAAAGTATTGTCCCTATCTCTTCAGCAGGTAGCGGTCGACGACGACATAATCTTTTATGTCTTTAACCGCCTCAAACGGCACGAGCATCTTGTCCCCGTCTACCCTGTAGCCCTCGGTCTTGAACGTATCGTCCGGTTTGATGAGCAGGTCGATGACCTGCCCGGTGTTGAGATCGACTATGATATTCTTGATAGTCCCGATGAGCATACCATCATTGCTCATCACTTTCTTCCTGGCAAGAAAACGGCAGAAGGTCTTGGTCATATAAAATCGTGGGGTGTTTGTACTATATAAACCTTTTAAAACCCTGAAAATCACGGAAAAGCGCAATATGAGGTATTTCATACTGTGTATACGCTACCGCTGCATGCAGGAGGGTTATGGTGCTGGAACTCTTCCCTATCGGCGATACAGGCTCTGATCAATGGATCCTGAATCTCCCGGCCCCAACTGGCATCGGGCGGCATATCACCAACTCGCGCGAAGATCCAGGTGTTCACAGGGCTGTTCGATCTCGTTACCCACTACAGGAGTGTGCACAGTACCGCGAGTGATCCTGCTCCAGATGAAAAAGAGTGTGGTTTTGGGTTACTTCACGGTCTCGGCTGCCATTCGAACATCGGTTGCCTTGACCGTCTTCCTGCCTGCGTGGCCAGCAAGTTTGATAGCTTCTTTCGCGATCCGTGATGCATACTGCTCCATCAGTTTCGCGAGCTCTTCATTAGCATCGGAGCTCACACGCTCCGCGCCGGACTTTTTCACGATTCTGCCAACAGGTGCCAGAGGTATATCTGTCATGATCCATTTCCCCCTTTTCACTGAGTTCTGTGAAATACACTCACCCACAGAACCCGTTTAACAGAAGCACCATGGGTATCCACATATAAATACTTATCCGTGATCAGAGGGGTTGGAGCTCAAAATTTCGAACGAGAAAGGGATCAAAGTGAGGGAAAGACCCGAATTATATCGGTCTGGGTAATGATCCCGATGGGCTTACCCTCCTCGACCACGATCAATCTCCCGATCTCCCGTTCCTTGAACCGGCCCACAAGATCATAGAGCTGGATCGACGACGGTGCCTCGATCACCTCACGTGTCATGACCCTGGTAACCGGCACATCCAGTGTCAATCCTTCATCCAGGCCGCGGGCGAGATCGCTCAGCGTCACGATGCCCGCGAGATCGCCCCCCTCCTTCAGCACCGGCGCACCGTGGATGTGATGAGTATGGAAGAGATGCGCGGCATCACGGAGGGTGGCGGTGAGCGGCAGGGTCAGGAGTGGGGTGCTCATATAATGTTTGATGGATTTTTTCGGGAGGGATATCATCTCAGAGACGCTGATGAGGAGCACCTGCTGATTCTCATCCATCCCGAAGATCTCGCCGCGGACAAGGAGTTTATTCACCGGAGTGGGCCCTATCGAGACCATATCCCCGATGCGGAAGAGTTTCACGCTCCCGATGATCCTGACCATCGCCTGGCAGAGGTCGGGGTGGCAGAGGGTGGTGAACCCGAGTTCCGTGACGCGGATGCCCTTCACCTTCTCGCCGCCGCGGAAGATCGGCACCTCGAATTGGTGCTCAAGGTCTCCGAGATTCAGCTCTTTGTATGCGCGTGCAGTTGGGCTGTATCCTCCTTTCGGACCGGGAACGCCGTCGACCAGTCCAAGGGCTTTCAGTGCCTGCATCTGGTTGCGGACAGTGCCGGGGTTGCGCTTCAGCACCTCCGCGATCTCCTCACCTTTTATAGAGTGGGAAGACTGATGGTATAGGGTAATCAAGGTTATCAGGATATCCTTCTGAATCGGGGAGAGCTCCATAATTATCAGTCATTATATGTTGTTTAAATACATTAGGTTGTGCGTACCGTGGAATTTGAAACCATCCCGACCGTTCCGACGGCTGATGAAGTGCTCGACCGCAGTCTCCGGAGAGCGGCAGCCAAAAAGAAACTCAAGATCAACATCGATACCGCGAACGAGGAGTTTGTGCGGGCGGTCGGGAGCGCCATCCACGACAAACTGAAGAGCGTGGTCACCTCATTCCCGAGTTTTGAGCGCCTCCCCCCCTTCTACCAGGACGTGACCGACATCCTCGTCTCGCTCGACCGGATAAAAAAGTCCCTCGGCGCCGTCACCTGGGCGGCCGATCAGGTCAGGGTCATCGGCTCCGGATATGCCCGCAGCATGCGAAAAGCCGAAGATACCGACCAGAAACGGCGACAGGCCGTCGCCCGTATGGCCTCGGTCGTCCATCAGGTGGAAGACGATCTCCTCTTCCTCAACGAAGCAAGAAACATACTTCGGAAACTTCCGCACGTGAACGAGGATGAGTTCACCGTGGTCGTCGCAGGATACCCGAACATCGGCAAATCCTCGTTCATCAGGCTCGTCTCGACGGCGGAGCCCGAGATCGCCGCCTATCCCTTCACCACAAAGGGGATCATCGTCGGCCACCGGGATATCGAGAAGCGTGAGCGGATCCAGTTCATCGATACCCCCGGCGTCCTCGAGCGCCCGGTAGAGGAGAGGAACCTCATCGAGCGTCAGGCGGTCAGCGCCATCATCAACACGGCCGACGTCGTCCTCTTCATCCTGGACGCAAGTGAGCACTGCGGCTACTCGCTCGGCGACCAGACCCGACTCCTCGATGAGATACGCGAACTCGTCGGTGTCCCGGTTGTCACGGTCGTAAACAAGGCGGATATCCAGGGACTTGAGGGATACCCGGCGATGTCGACGCTCACCGGCGAAGGGGTGGAGGAGGTGCTCGCTCTCCTGCTCACATACCGAGCGAAAGCCACGAAAACGAGCCTGCGAGAGCCGCCCCAACCAGAAACCCAAGAATAGCCCCGCCGTTCAGGGGGGGGAGCCCTGCCTGCGGGTTGCCTTTATTGACGAAGTAGAGGAGCACCGCGAGACCTGCAAACGCCCCCGCCATCGCGCCGAGCGTCGGGACGGAGAGAACCCAGAGAACAGCGGGCGCATCCACGAAGACATGCGATGAGGTGACAAGGATCGTGGGTATGATGAGATCGCCCATCCCCATCACGAACGCGCCGCGCTCTTTTCCTTCATCGATGCTGAGCCCCTCTTTCCTGAACGAATAATCCCCTCTTTTTGGGACAACGACCATGATAGGCGCTTTTGTCTCGAGGACACCTTCAGCGAGGGTTATCATATGTTTCGTCCGGTAGACCGATATGGCATCGTAGATCGCGAGCAGCACGAGCAGCACGAAAACCGGCAAAACAGCGAGAGAAACCCCGAAGATGGATGCAACCCCCGCAGATATCAGCACTCCGAGGACATCGATGACATACCACTCAGGGTAGAGATAGAGGAGCGCAGTGGCAAGAACTGCGCCGATGAGCGTTCCAACCGCGGCAGCAGTGGTAGCCCCGAGAAGAAGGAATGAGAGCGAACCGAATATGTAGAGGAACGTCATGAAAAGGGCAAATCCGATGAATAGGGCGATGAACCGCCGTCCTCCCGTCCGGATCAGGAAGAGCAGAACCAGCGTGAAGAGGAGCAGCATCCCTATAAATATCAACGGATTCGCCACCGATTCCGGGTCTTCAAATGCAACAAGCCCCGCTGCCTGCATCGGCGTGACGAGGATGACGGCGATGATCTGGACGAACAGGAGCATCAGGGCTATTCCAAGAAACGGCAGCCAGTCGCGTATCTGCATCACATAACTCCATTCATTATAGGTAGGTTAATTAATGCATCCTCATCACTTTAAGTTATGGAGATTCGCGAACTCATCGGCGATATCGTTCTCACCATTGTGATGGTGATCTCCACCGTCGTGCTGGTGATGCGGTTCTGGCAGGATCTGGTCATAGCGATTGCTGCGACGTTCATGATGCTCGCCCTCGGAGGACTGATCATCTCTCTTGGCATAAAGATCGTGAACCTTGAGAAGAGCATCGTGCAGCGGGAGCGCACCATGCGCGTGAATATGGAGGATATGGGAAAGACACTGACCACCAGATACGATAACACCGTTAGCCACATCGAGGAGATCGTCGACGGCCTCTCCCGGCGGATGTATCGTTGAACCAGACCGCCACCTTAATGATATCTCCCCTCTTCATGAGCTGGTAGCATGGGCGTTGCTATTCGCGACATTCTCACAGACTGTAAAGAATCGCTGGCATGGAGCGATCTTCCCGGCATCGCCGCCGTGGATGCCCACAACGCGCTCTACCAGTTCCTCACGATCATCAGGCAGCCTGACGGCACTCCGCTGATGAACGGTGCGGGCAGGGTCACCTCGCATCTCTCCGGCATCCTCTTTCGGACGGTGAACTTCCTTGAAAAGGGGATCCGGCCGGTCTATGTCTTCGACGGAAAGCCGCCGGAGCTCAAGCAGGAGACGATCGACGAGCGGCGCGAACTCCGCGCCAGGGCGGATGAGGCATGGAAGACGGCGCTCCGGGAAGGGGATATGGAGGAGGCGTATAAGCAGGCGAGCGCATCCGCCCGTATCGACAGCCACATCCTTGAGTCGTCCCGTGAGCTCCTCGACCTGCTCGGGATCCCCTGTGTGCAGGCGCCGAGCGAGGGCGAGGCTCAAGCCGCCTACATGGCACGGCAGGGGAAAGTCACCTACGCGGTCTCGCAGGACTACGACTCGCTCCTCTTCGGCTCCCCGATCCTGGTCCGGAACCTCACCGTCAGCGGGAAGCGGAAGATGCGGGGCCGGACGATCACGGTGAGCCCCGAGAGGATCGTCCTCTCCTCCCTCCTCGACCGCCTCGGGGTGACGAGAGAGCAGCTCGTCGAGATAGGCATCCTGGTCGGCACGGACTTCAACCCCGGCATCCGGGGCGTCGGCGGGAAGACAGCCCTGAAGATCATCCGTAACGGTGAATTTGAAAGGATCATCGCCGAAAAACAGCCTGACTTTGACCCCGCCCCGATCCGGGATTTCTTCCTCAACCCGCCGATCACCGACGACTACACCCTCGAGTGGAAGGCGCCGGACGTCGAAGGGATCATCTCCATGCTCTCTGACCGCTACGACTTCTCAGAGGACCGGGTCCGGAGTGCTCTTGCCCGGGTTCCGGCGAAGGGAACACAGAAGACGCTGGATGCCTGGTTCTGATACACCGCTCTCGGACCGGTCATTTTATGAAAAATCCGACGTATCAAACGGTCCCCCGGGAAAATATCCCGGGGAAATCCGATCGCCCCGTTTGCCAGTTGCACAACTGATATATGGTAGTGTAGCCCAGTATGGCATTGGAAGACCTGCACCAGGATTCTAATGTGAGATAAAGGGTATGGGAATCAGCGACCATGCAAACGAGATGTCCCGGTATCCATCGGACACCCCCGGCTCCTCACCACACCGTTCTCCCGGCGGAGATCATCGATCTTGCTAACCGCCGTTGCTTCCGTACCGCTCCAACCGCCCGCACCGCCAGAGGACCCGGTGCGCCCTGGATGGGGTCACCGCAGGGATCGCTTTACGAACACCAGGACTCCAGCAGGAGACCGCATCTAAGGTGATTGAGATGAAAGAACTCTACGAGAAGATGATAAACGAATCCATGGCTGCCCAGAGGGCGGACGTGGATACGCTCAAGGTGAAACGCGGTCGGAAATTTAGTATAACGGACGCAAAACCCTATGTTGACGCAGTCCGGACGATGACAGCGATTGGTGAGCAGAGCAGTGCGGTCATTGAACTTCATAAGAACTCGGTGATCTCGCACTACGACACCATCAAAAGCCTCACAAAGGCTGTCCGCCCAGAGGATGACCCGTTCGTCGAGCACTACCAGACGCCCGTGGTGCTTGAGATCCTGAAAGAGCAGGATGCGGCATTCGCAAAGAGTGTCGACACCTTTGTCGAGGCGATTGCCGGTGCAGAAGCCCTGATCAGCCTTGAAGCCGTCCGGCATTACGGCGGGTTCTACGGCCCCACCTGTGTCGTCGACTTTGCGCTGATACCGGGGAGCACAAGCAACGTGGTGAACCAGATACTGGCAAAGACCGAGATCCCGGTCGAACACAAGCGGGCTATCCTCGCCGCCAAATCGTGGGGCATGAACACCTCTTATGGGTTTGGCGACGCCTTTACCAAGGCACTTGAGGCTGGAGCAACCGCTACTGAGGCAGCGGCGAAAGAGGTCGCGATCATGCAGAAGATCTACCGCGAACCGGTTGAGGCGCAGGTAGAACTGATGAACGACGCCGGTATGACCTCATTCGACCCGCGGAAGTACATGAGCGAGTACCGGCGGCGGATGGAAGCATCCGTCCGTGCGGCTGTCGATGACGGCGTCCACTACGGCAACATCCTGACGATTCCCGCCTACAGTGTCGGCGACGTCGCACACCACATCGCACAGTCGACCTTCAACATGTGCAAGGACGATGTCGTCATGGCGGTGATCGAGGCGGTCACCGATGTTATGGAGTCCTCGCTTCGGAAGTCGCTGGACGCATACAAGAGCTACTGGGAGGTTCTGTCGCTTGCGACCGGCGCCACGGCGGCGGCAACCGAGTACATCCTCGAACTCGACGGATTCAATGCCCCCATGATCGTCGACCTGCTCACAAAGCGGTTCCACAACTACGTCCAGATCTACCCCTCCCGGGGTGCGGCAGTAGAACTCCACAACTGTGACTTCATGGATGCGATCTACCGCGGATGGAAGATCCTCGACAAGGCACAACGCAACAGGGCCGGGTTGAAGGAGGAACTGGTTCCAAAGGTCGGCAAGTACCCGATCGATCTTTCGCCCATCCACAAGAACGAGGTTCTGATGAACCCGCAGTGGTATGCCTACCCCGCCTGTTCCATATCCGTCCGGTTCTCCGCCCTGATGCGGCTTGCCGATTACCCGTGCCTCCTGACGAGCGAGCCCGTGACCGCGACGATGATGACGAACATCATCGCCCTCGAGAAGGATACGGCGGCTGCTCCCATGCGGGGCTGCAAGAGCTGTGCTACGGCCTGCCTGGTTGATATGCGTCACCAGTACTGCCAGTGGAGAGAAGCAGTTTGAGGGAGGGAGAGAGGTATGAAGTGCTACTACTGCGCACTTGAGGGGAAGGAGAGCGAGGCGGTGGCGATCTGTATCGTCTGCGGTATGGGGCTCTGTCTCGAGCATGCCATCAGAAAAGACGTTGATGTCTGGGAAGGCGGCTACCCGTTCCCGAGCAGGCGCCTGAAGGCTCCGCTGCCACGTTTCCTCTGTGGTGAGTGCTACGCTGCCCTGTATGGGAAGTGAGCCCTTCTCCCGGACTATTTTTCCGAAAATCCTTGCTCTGAACGATAAGGACATCTGGTGAAAACATGACTATATCTCTTGGAAAACGGTTCATCGCCGAGGCACTCGGGACATTCATCCTGGTCTTCTTCGGGGCGGGTGCCGCGGTCGTCACGCTGATGATCGCCGCGGGCACCAACCCGGCGACACCGTTCAACATCGGGATCGGGGCGCTCGGCGGCCTTGGCGACTGGCTCGCGATCGGGCTTGCCTTCGGTATCGCGATTGCCGCCTCGATCTATGCCCTCGGGCGGGTATCGGGCTGCCACATCAACCCGGCAGTGACGATCGCCCTCTTTGCGGTCCGCCGGTTTCCCGGCCGCGACGTGATCCCCTACATCGTTGCGCAGTTCCTCGGCGCCGCCGTTGCGAGCCTCCTCTTTGCCTGGGCTGTCGGCCCTGACGCCATCGCGATCGGGGGACTCGGGGCGACGACGCCCTTCTACGGCATCGGCTACCTGCAGGCGATCGTCATCGAGGCGATCGGGACGTTCCTCCTGATGTTCGTCATCATGGGCGTTGCCGTCGACGAACGTGCCCCACCGGGCTTTGCCGGGCTTCTGGTGGGTCTCGCGGTCGCAGGGATCATCACGACGATCGGGAACCTGACCGGTGCGTCGCTCAACCCTGCCCGTACGTTCGGCCCCTACCTTGGAGACTGGCTGCTTGCAGGGCAGAGTCTATGGGAGTTCTTCCCTATCTACATCATCGGACCGATCATCGGTGCGATCGCCGCTGCGTTCCTCTACGACTATCTCTGCTGTGACGAGTGATCGAACTCCCCCCTCTTTTTGAGCAGCAGACCTCCCGGTCGCCTCATAATCGCAGGAAGAACAGTGAACCGGAACGGTTCCGGTGCATCGTAAGTTTAACTCCGGGAGCCGTTGAAACAGCGCCCGGAATCCCTTAGCGTGGAGTGAAGAACGGCATGCCGGTGCTCTCACCCGGTCCGACATCCGGGAAGACCGGCATCTACCTGCCACGGCCACCATGTTGCGCGGCCATGATCGGGGCGTTCACGAATACCCTCAACACTTCATGCTGTTGCAGGATACTTATAAGTTTCGGGCGGGTGCCGTGCCGGGTTTTGCCCGGCTACTTGAATCGCCCTGGATCGGTCTCGATATCGATGATGACGGGCTTATTCATCCCCAGAGCCCGGATGACAGCACCTGCAAGATCCTGCGGCCGGGCCACCCGTAGCCCTGTGCCGCCGCACGCCTCTGCATACGCTGCAAAGTCGGGATTTGTCAGATCGATCCCGTAGGGGGGGTAGTTCTCCTCCCGCTGCTCCTCGCGGATCATGGCAAGTTCATGATTGTTCAGGACGAACACGGCGATGGGGAGATCGTACTTCACCGCTGTGACGAAGTCGGCCATGACCATCGAGAACCCCCCGTCCCCGGTTATGCAGACGACGGTTGCATCAGGGTAGGCAAGTTTCGCCGCGATCGCCCCCGGGAGCCCGAATCCCATCGTCCCGAGGTAGCCCGACATCGCGAACCGCTGCCGTTTCATCCGGAAGTTCCGCCCGAACCACCACTGATTGTCACCGACATCGATGGATATGATCGCATCTTCCGGCAGGGTCTCAGAGAGGATCTTCATGATATAGGGCGGGCGGAGGGGAGCGGCCTCCGGGTCGGCCTCCCGGTCGAGCCGCTCAAGCCACGCCTGTTTCTTCTCCGCAAGCCACGATCTGGTCTCCGGATCCTCCCGCGCCCGGACCTGCGCGGTGATCCGGGGGAGGGCGATGGCGCAGTCACCGTAGACCCCGGCAACAAGCGGGTGTTTTCCGAGCTGGAGCGGATCGATATCGATCTGGATCGCCCGTTTGCCCGGCGGCACCCTGGTGTGGTCGGAAAAACTCATACCACAGGCGATCACAAGATCGGACTTCAGGATGAGTGCCAGTGCGTGTGCTGTCCCGAGTTCTCCGTGCACCCCGGCGATCCACTCGTTATCATCGGGGAGGATACCTTTTCCGCGGAGGGTGGTGACGATCGGTGCCTGGATCTTTGTTGCGAGGTCGAGGACGGCCCCGGCCGCATGCAGCGCACCGAACCCCGCGATGATGACCGGATGCGTTGCGCCGTCGATCGCCTCCACTGCAGCCCGGACAGCCTCATCGGTCGGCGCAACGCTCGTCGACGGAAGACAGGTCTCGCGCTCGCAGTAGGCTGCCTTGAGCGGTGCGGCCTGGATGTCGTTCGGGACCGAGAGCTGGGCGACGCCGCGGGCGACGATCGCGTACCGGAGCGCCCGGGTGAGGAGTTTGACCGCCGTTGCCGGATCGGCGACGGTGCTGTTGAAGACCGTGATCGGCCTGAAGAATGCATCCTGATCGATCTCCTGGATGCCGCCGGGACCGGCATACTGCATCTTCACCTGCCCGTTGAGCGAGAGCACGCTCGCGTGGTCCTCTTTTGCGTCATACAGACCGGTCGCGAGGTTCGTCGCCCCAGGCCCGGCGATGGTCAGGCAGGCGGCGACCTTCCCCGTGAACTTGTTGTAGGCGGACGCCGCCATCGCCGCGGTCTCTTCGTGCCGGACGACGATGTAGCGGACATCCGGGTTCTTCCTGACCGCATCCACGAGCGGCAGCGACGATGCGCCGGGGATACCGAAGAAGAGGGTGACCCCCCAGGCCGCGAGTTCTGCGATCAGGACGTCGGCCACGGTCGTCTCCGCCCCTTTAGAGATCGTCTTCACCATCGGTCTCCACCTCCTCATCTTCACCGGCCCGCACAAACGCTTCCTTCCCGACCATACAGTCGGGGCACCGCCAGTCGGCGGGGAGATCCTCGAAGGGTGTTCCCGGCGGTATCCCGGTAGCTGCGTCTCCCACCCCCACAACATACTCGTAATCACAGACACTACAGATCCATCGTGCCATATCGTCCACGCTCCAGAGATGACTCTCCCGGCCGTACCCTATCTCCATGTATAAAAATGCCCCGTCCCCCTTCAACCGCACCCCCCACGAGCGCCTGAACTCCCGGTGCCGGTTCAGGAGCGGCGATAACGGCATTTCACCGGTTCACCCCCCTCTCTTCCCCCGGTGCCCGGGGCGCCCAATGTATATATCACTGGAGAGATAGTTGCCTCTGAACCCTGCCTGCCGCTATGCGGCGGGAGACCACTATGGAGATCAGAGAGACCCATCCTTTCGACCTGACGCCGGGCGAGGCCGCCCACCTCCAGGAGGCGCTCCGGACCCGGGTCCGCCTCACGGGCGACATCGGAGAGGTCACCCTCATCGCCGGTGTCGACGCATCTTACGCGAAAGGTTCAAACGATATCCACGCGGTCGTCGTCGTCCTCAGTTACCCCGATCTCGCCGTCGTCGAACGGGTCGCCGCCTGCACGGAGACGGCGTTTCCCTACATCCCCGGCCTCCTCACCTTCCGCGAGGGCCCCGCCCTCATCCGGGCGTTCCGAAAGCTCGTCTCCGAACCGGACGTCATCTTCTTCGACGGACAGGGGATCGCCCACCCCCGGAGGCTCGGCATCGCAAGCCACATGGGCGTCCTGCTCGACCGGCCCACCGTCGGGGTCGCAAAGAGCCTCCTCGTCGGCACAGTTGAGGAACCCGGACCCGGCAGGGGCTCGACCGCACCCATACTCCGCGACGGCGAGACGATCGGCATGGCGGTGCGGACGAAGGACAGGGTGAAACCCGTCTACGTCTCCGTGGGCCACCGTATCGATCTTTCGCGGGCGGTCGATCTCGTCCTCTCGGCCGCACGGGGATATCGCCTCCCGGAACCGACCCGGCAGGCCCACCTCTTTGCAAACGCCGCCCGGAAGACCGGGGTCGGGGAGGGGAGGCAGACCGCTCTCCTCCCGCCGGATGCGCCCGGGGAGATATAACGCACCGATGCCCGTATCTCACCCGGGGTGGTGATGCCGGGTGCCGGAATCAGTAAAGCGCTGAATCTGGATCCGGGTTTTGTCAGGGATCCGTACAGAATACAGTATACACTGATTCGTCAGCGCAGATCCCGGTCGAAACCGTTATCAGTCTTCGGGGAGGATTAACGTCTACCGGCCGGCGCGGTGTAAGGATGCCGACCGTCGAATGTTATGGAGTGTGAAGACAATGTTGGAACATACCTATATGAACTATATATCGACCTGGAGTGGTCTGGTGGAGGCGGGTAAATATGGCCGCGCGTGAGATTGTACCGGGCGTTCACGCAGTCGGGGTCATCGACTGGGACCGCAGGATGTTTGATGAACTGATTCCGCTCCCCGACGGCACCTCCTACAACAGTTACCTCATCCAGGGAAGCGAGAAGACGGCGCTGCTCGATACCGTCGACCCGGCGAAGACCGCCGTCCTCATGGCGAACCTTGATCGGGCTGGCATCAAAAACCTCGATTACATCATCGCACACCACGCCGAACAGGATCATTCCGGTTCGATCCCGGCAGTTCTCGATCGTTTCCCTGAAGCAAAGGTGGTGACGAACCAGAAGTGCCGGGACTTCCTGGCCGACCTCCTCCATATCCCGGATGAACACTTCATCATCATCAGCGACGGAGAGACCCTCTCCCTGGGTGGCAAGACACTTGAGTTCATCCTCGCCCCCTGGGTTCACTGGCCGGAGACGATGCTCTCCTACCTCAAGGAAGACCGGATCCTCTTCTCCTGCGACTTCCTTGGTTCTCACTACGCGACGAGCAGCCTCTACGTTCCCGACGAGGGCGTGATCTATGAGTCGGCGAAACGCTACTACGCCGAGATCATGATGCCGTTCCGCTCAAGCATCAAAGGACACCTCGAAAAACTCGCGACGCGGGAGATCAGCATGATCGCCCCGAGCCATGGCCCGATCTATGACAGGCCGGCGCTCATCATGGATGCATACCGCGACTGGACGGACGATGCGGTGAAGAACATGGTGATCATCCCCTATGTCTCCATGCACGGGAGCACCCAGGTGATGGTCGACCACCTCATCGACGCCCTTATCGAGCGGGGTATCCCGGTCAAGCCGTTCAATATCCCGAAGACCGATATCGGGGATCTTGCAAAGGCGCTTGTCGATGCCGCAACAGTCGTGATCGGGTCGCCGACCGTCATCTTCGGCCCGCACCCGCAGGCGGTCTACGCCACATACCTCGCAAACTTCCTCCGGCCGAAGACCCGGTACGCAACGGTGATCGGGTCATACGGTTGGGGCGGGAAGGCGGTCGATACCGTGGCGGGGATGCTCGACCGGCTCAAGGTTGAGCTCCTGGAGCCCGTCTACATCAGGGGCTACCCGAAAGAGGCGGATTTCGCAGCGCTCGACCGGCTTGCCGATGAGATCAAGAAGAAACACGAAGAGGCAGGTATCATCACTTCCTGAACGCGTATCTGGAGAGGCACCCCTGCATCGTGTGGGCTGTTGTTCTGGCGATGAGGGGGGGAGAGCCCGGGAACCCCGGCACTCCACCCCCCCGCCGATCCCGGGCTTCTCCCGTTCTGCGTAGTACTGGAACCTTAACTGATACCAGACAACCTATAAGTTGACCTATGTTCTCATCAGATTTCAAACGAGTCATTGCGGAGTCGCCCTACGTCTTCGTCATCGGTGTGGCGGGGGATAGTGGAAGCGGGAAGACAACGTTCACCCGTGCTATACGGACGATCTTCGGCCGGGATCTCGTCTCGATGATCACCATTGACGACTACCACCGTTACGACCGCGTGGAGCGCAAGGCCCTCGGGATCACACCGCTTGTTCCTGAGGCGAACCGGTTCGACCTGCTTGAGGAGCACCTTCGAGATCTCAAGGCCGGAAAGACGATCGAGAAACCCGTCTACAACCATGACAACGGGAAGTTCGATCCTCCGGTACCGTTCAGCCCCACAAAGATCCTGATCGTCGAAGGGCTGCATCCGTTCGTCACGAAGCCCCTCCGTGACCTGATCGACTTCAAGCTCTACGTCGACCCTGATCCCGACGTCAAGCGCGCCTGGAAGATCAAGCGCGACGTGGAGCAGCGCGGCTATGCGCCTGAGGATGTCATACGAGAGATGGAGGAACGTAAACCCGATTATGAGCGGTACGTCGCACCGCAATGTCGGTTTGCGGATGCGGTCATCCGGATTGCCTTCTCGAAGTACGGCAGGAAGGTGAGCGAGGAGCGCAACGTCTACCACGTCACCCTCTGCCAGAACGATATCGACCGGAGCATCCAGAACGTCGACCTCTCGATCGACCTCTACCCGATCCTCTCCCTCTCGGAGCGGAACTTCATGGTCGAGTTCACCAACGAGGATGTCGAGGGGCGGCCGATGGGAGCCCTCACGTTCGATGGAGAGTTGAATTACGCTGTTGCGAGAAAACTTGAGCAGAACATCGAACTCCAGACGCAGGTGCAGCCTATCGACCTTGTCAAGAACGGTGCATACCTGACGGCCGGGGGTATGGCCCAGCTCATCCTCGCCTGGCGGATCATCAACCGGCGGATCGCGATCGAGATGGATCCAGGTGCAGGGATGCGGGAACCGGCCGGTTACGGCGGGTGCGGGTGTGGCCGCACATAATCAGGAGGCGTTCTCCGGCGTTTTGCAGTAAAACCGCTATGAGAGAGAAGGTAGATAAGAGCGCCCGGAGAACGTGTACCGATGGATAGGATCGAGCGGTTCTCGACCATCGCACCCGATATCGGCGATATCTTCCGGTATATCAGCGTCGGCACGGCGTTACCGCTCGTCGTTGCGGTAGCCTACCGGGAATGGGACATGATCCTGCCCATGCTCTCCGTTCCCGTCACCCTCCTTCTCCTCGGGACGTTTCTTGCCCGGACCCCCCGCGGGAAGCGTGAGGCGCCGCTCTCAACCGCCCTCATGGCGGTCGCCCTGACCTGGCTTGTCATGGCGCTCGTGAGCGCTCTCCCATTCTGTCTCGGACTCGGTGTCTCCTACCTCGATGCTGTCTTTGAGGCGATGTCGGGGTGGACGGATACCGGCCTGACGATGATGCGGTCGGTTGATGATCTGCCGCGGACGCTTCTTTTCTGGCGGTCGCTGATGCAGTGGCTCGGTGGTCTCGGGATCGTCGCTTTCACCGTTGCAATGGCCTCAAAGACCGGATTGACCCAGTTCCGCCTCTACCGGTCGGAGGGCCGATCGGAAGCGCTGATGCCGAGCGTTGTGGCGACCGGCATGGAGATGTGGAAGATCTACCTGGTGCTGACCGCTGTCTCCATCGGCCTCATCCTCCTCTCGGGGGTATCGCTCTGGGATGCGGTGAATATCGCCCTCGTCGCGATTGCGACCGGCGGGTTTTCTGTCCATTCAGGAGGGATCCCCTACTACAACAACCCGCTCCTTGAGGTCCTGATCGTCCCGGTCATGATCGCCGGTGCCCTGCCGTTCAAGCTCTACTATCTCGCCTACCGCCAGAAGAGCATACGGTTCTTTGGCGACCAGCAGATACGCCTTCTCTTCATGCTGGTTGCGCTCGGAATCATCGTGATAACCTGGGATCTCATCACGCTCACCGGAACCGATCTCCTGACGGCCATCCGCCAGGCGCTCTTCATGTCGACTGCGGCGATCACGAGTACCGGGTTCCAGG
>LSQX01188975.1_pt1 | contig 16545 bp, 7 predicted proteins | sample 654561 | NCBI WGS metagenome assembly LSQX01 (sample SAMN04489861, study PRJNA283612) | anaerobic digester metagenome | isolation source: 4 biogas reactors fed with cattle manure at either 37C or 55C with and... | place: Denmark: Kongens Lyngby | collected 2014 | reverse complement strand
AAAACTTCAGGAACTGGGGTATGCACTGGTATATGTCCAGAATGAAGCGGAATTGATTGCCAACCTGAAAGCACAGTTGGAGAAGCATAATAATATCCGTTTCTCCAACAAAGAGTTTGACAAGGTTTTAAACATACTCAGCAAGGGTTCGGTATTCGAAAAAGCCAAAACACTTCGTGAGAAACAGCATATAGTCAGGGACAATGGGGATAACCTGTATTTTGAATTCATCAACACCGAACAGTGGTGTCAGAATCAGTATCAGGTCACCCATCAGGTCTCGATGGAAGGCAAATACAAGAACCGTTACGATGTTACACTGCTTATCAATGGTCTGCCATTAGTTCAGATTGAATTAAAACGAAGGGGACTGGAACTGAAAGAAGCGTTTAATCAGGTAAACAGGTATCAGCGACACTCCTTCAGCAGCAGTTACGGCTTGTTCCAGTACATACAGATATTTGTAATCAGTAATGGTGTAAACACGAAATACTATGCCAACAACCGCTTCCAGTCATTTAAACAGACATTTTACTGGACGGACATTGAAAATAAGCGGCTCACCAACATTTTAAATGGCTTCGCATCCGATTTCCTGGAGAAGTGCCATATCTCAAAGATGATATGCAAGTATATCGTATTGAACGAAACTTCCAAGATACTGATGGTTCTCCGTCCATACCAGTATTATGCAGTTGAAGCATTGGTGGACAGGGTGCAGCATAGCCGGAAAAACGGATATATCTGGCATACCACTGGTTCGGGTAAAACATTGACATCATTCAAGGCAAGCCAGATACTGACACGGTTACCGAAAATAAAGAAGGTTGTGTTTGTGGTTGACAGGAAGGATTTGGATTACCAGACCACAAAAGAGTTTAACTCATTCAGTAAAGGCAGTGTTGACGGAACTGACAACACCAGACAACTGGTCAGGCAGTTTACCGATGATACCTTACTGATTGTAACAACCATTCAGAAACTGAATGCAGCCATAAGTAAAAAGCACTTTCTGGAACGGATGAAGCCACTTCAGGATGAACGTATCGTTTTCATCTTCGATGAATGCCACAGAAGCCAGTTCGGTGAGACGCACCAGCGTATTATTTCATTTTTCAGGAACATCCAGATGTTTGGTTTCACAGGCACACCCATCTTTGCTGAAAATGCTGTAAAAAATGAGTTAGGAAAGAAAACAACAAAGGAATTATTCGGTGAGTGCCTTCACAAATATGTGATTACCGATGCTATCAGGGATGAAAACGTGCTGAAATTTTCGGTTGAATATGTTGGCAGGTACAGGAACAGGGATAGTGCCAATGAAATTGACATACAGGTTGAGGATATTGATGTTGATGAATTGATGGAATCTCCTGCACGCTTGGAGAAGATTGTTGACTATATCATTGCCCATCATAACAGGAAAACGCATAACAGAGAGTTTACAGCGATGTTCTGCGTGAGCAGTATTCCGGCATTGATTCGCTATTATGAGTTGCTGTATCGCAAGAAAATGCTCGGAAATCACGATTTAAAGATAGCCACCATATTCAGTTATATTGCCAACGAAGAGGATGTTGATGCCAATGGATTTATCCCCGAAGAAGTAAGCGTTGCAGCCGAACCAGAGATTGCGTATGCAACCAATCCACATACCCGTGAAAAACTGGATGATTTTATCGGACATTATAACCAGATGTTCGGATCAGCATTTTCAACACAGGATAGTCAAAGTTTCTACAACTATTACAACGACATCAGCAAGAAGGTAAAAGAGCGTAAGATTGACATCTTGCTGGTAGTAAACATGTACCTGACAGGATTTGACAGTCCATCCCTTAACACTCTTTATGTTGACAAGAACCTGCGATATCACGGATTAATACAGGCATATTCCAGAACCAATCGAATCCTGAATGAACTGAAATCTCAGGGCAACATTGTGGTTTTCCGTAATCTGAAAAATGCCACCGATGAAGCCATCACCCTGTTCAGCAACAAGGATGCCATTGAAGAAATCATCATGAAGCCGTATGATGAGTATGTAAAGGCATTTAATGACGGCTTTATCAACCTGCTTAAAATTACACCCACTGTTGATAGTGTAAACAATCTGGTCACCGAAGATGATGAACTGAAATTCATAATAGCTTTCAGGGATTTGATGCGAATAAAAAACGTACTGGCATCATTCTCCGACTTTAAGTGGAGCGATTTGTCAATGACCGAGCAGCAGTTCGAAGATTATAAGAGTAAGTATCTCGACCTGCATGATAAAGTAAAGAGTGAACATGCAAAGGAAAAAGTCAGTATACTCGAAGACGTTGATTTTGAACTGGAACTAATTCACCGTGATGAAATCAATGTTGCATACATCATTCGTCTGCTCATCAAACTTAAAGCCAACCAGAAAAAAGATGCTGAGCAGATTGAAAAAGAGATATTTAACCTGTTGAACACCGAAATGCAACTCCGAAGCAAGAAGGAACTGATTGAAAAGTTCATCAGAGAAAACATGCCTGTCATTCTGGATACCGATGATATACCACAGGAATTTGAGAAATTCTGGACAGTGGAGCAGGAAAAAGCATTCCTGAAGATGGTTGAGGAAGAAAAATTATCGAAAGAAAAGACACAAAAATTGATTGAAAATTACCTGTATTCCGAACAAGAGCCGATGCGGGATGATATACTTGAACTGATGGTTGGTGAAAGACCAACATTACTGCAACGTAAAACGACTGGTGAAAGGATACTAAGAAGAATTATTGATTTTGTTGAAACGTTTATTAACGGTATATCAGGTTAATACATATTATATAATGTATTAAATTAGATGATATATTGTAACCGGAAAATTACAATGCTGTAAAATCGAAAAGTATAAAGACAGCAATAAATATATAGTATATTTTAAAGAACCTGCCAGGGAGATTAATCCCGTGAAACTTGACACGAAGAAAAAAGGTACTGCTCCGCAAGCACCAAGATACACTACCTATGAAAAGTTGATGAAAGGGAAGGTATTGTCGGATGTGTTTTAAATTCCCTTTTTTATAGCTTTTATCCAAATATTTTTACTATTTATACCTTTCTAACCGTATTTGACGGGTTTTATCAGATTTGGCATCCAGATAAAATCCGGTATACGTGCATTGTACAGAATGTGACACGGCCAGCAAATTCGTATAAGCAGGCTCATAAGTCCAGGTTAATATCTACCTTCCAATATTCAGCAATAGTTTTCAATTCATCCAAAGTTATGTGTATCACCGCTCCGTGCTTTGGTCCGGTGAAATTGGTTGTTTTCATGACTCCTTCATTGAAATGTCCGAGGTCTTTGTAAGATACAAAGTCGGTTGTTTCGCTGAATCCCATATTATTTGGTCTTGCACCATAGACATCGTACATGAGCACCCAGGTATCAGTTCCAAGACGTTTGAAAACATTAGGTGCTTCAGTCGACACCTTCTCGGGATCTATTCGTTGTGAATCAGATATATAGCCCTTGTTGATTTTGTCAGAGGCAGCATGAAATATCTTTGCATCCGATACATAGAAGAGATGGTATTTTCCTCCTGCCCGGCTTATATCTCCGTCAATCCCTGCTCCTTCAAACAGACGTTCCGGTCTGGTCTCCAGTTTTGTGAAAGCATCATCAGTATAGGAATAATACATATGGCAATCGCCGTTACCAACACGGATAGTGAAGTAGACCATCATTCTGCCTTCCGTTTCGTCATAGATGGTTTGAGGTGCCCATGAACAACCAATATCACCTAGTTCAGGGAAGGCCTTATCGACCCGAAAATCTGAATGAGTCCAGTGTATCAGGTCGTAAGATTTCATCAGTACTATGGCGCGGTTGTTTCCCCAACCATATTCCTCCTGGGGCCTTTCCCATTGGGTAGTCCGGTGACCTGCCCGCTGTCCGAAGATATGCAGGTCTGTCATGGCAAGGTAGAAGGCTCCGTCTGGTCCCCTTGTAATGTGAGGATCACGTACACCTTTCTGTTCTGCTAAAAGTGTACCATCAAAAACCGGTTCTCCGCCATTAACATCGGTGAAAACATATCCGTCACGGCTGATAGCAAGATAGGCTGACTGAGTCTGGTCCTTAAAATATACCAGAAGATAACCTGCCATATCTTTCTTTTCAGACCTGTGGCCATCCCCGGGTTTTTCAAGAGCTGGTACAATAACGATACCTGGTGTGCCTGATGTATGCTGTTCTGTCTGTGAATGTCCCTTGTCAGCTATAAGTAATCCGCCAACAGTTAACAGAGTGTAAAAAAATATGTGTTTCATTTTGCTTTCTCATTAATTAGGTATAATAGTATAATGAAACAAATTTAATTACTTAAAGGGAAAAAAGCAGTTAAATGAATAAGATAACTTTAATAATTGAATTGTCTCTTATTATCCTGTTGGATGGAGTTAACATCAACGATCCACAGACCGGACACCATAACCTCAACCTGCCAGTAGACCTTGAAAGCATAGAACGTGTAGAAATTCTGAAGGGTCCCGCAGCCAAATCATTTGGACCGAATGCCTTCAACGGAGCAATTAACATAATAACCGGGAACAGTAAACCCTACCATATTCGATTATCAGGAATGCTCGGACAATACGGACTTTATAAAGCATCAGTCAATATTTCAAATACAATCGGTGATTTCGGGCATTTCCTCAGTATTTCCCGGATGTCATCAGATGGATATATTAAAAATACAGATTTTTTAACTACATAACAGTTATAACCTGCCATAGGTTTTTGCCATGCCACGCAGGTATGCGGAAATGTCTTGATCTGTCATGCCCTTTTTCAACCTCCAGGTCCAGTTGCCTTCACTACGTCCCGGTGAATTCATCATAGCCTCTTCACCCAGTCCCAGTACATCCTGCATAGGTATTATCACGGTCTGTGACACAGATGCATATGCAAGTCGTGTCAGCACCCTGTGTACATTATCTTTTCTCACCCTGCTGCCGGTATACGTCGATAATCTTTTACGGTCGGCTGCCGAAGTGTTTTTCTTATACCATCCTACAGTGGTATTATTATCATGTGTGCCTGTATATACAAAGGTGTCGTGTGTGAAATTATGAGGTATATTTTCGGCCAGGGGCATATTATCACCGAAGGCAAATTGCAGCACTTTCATTCCTGGTATACCGGCTTTCTTCCTCAGTATATGCACCGGCTCGTCTATATCACCCAGGTCTTCCGCTACAACAGGCAGTGTACCGAATTCATCTTCCAGTGCATTAAAAAAATCCATTCCCGGGCCCTGTTCCCATTCCCCTTCTCTTGCTGTTTTATGGTGGGCAGGCACAGACCAGTAAGCAGAGAAAGCCCTGAAATGGTCAAGACGTATTAGATCGAACAAGTCCAGGTTTCTTCTTATGCGTTTTTTCCACCAGGCATAACCATTTTCTTTCATAGCCTCCCAGTTGAAGACTGGCATACCCCACAGCTGGCCGTTATCATTGAAGTAGTCGGGTGGCACCCCGGCCACATTTACCGGCGTTCCTTCTTCATCTATACTGAAGATCCTGGGGTTAGTCCATACATCTACAGAATCATGGCTTATATAAATGGGCATATCACCAAACAGCTCAATATCGAGTTGCCTGCAGTAATCTCTTAGTTCCTTCCACTGTTTAGAGAATAAGTACTGGTACCATTTCACTTTACTGAGGCTGCCGGCATAATCATCACGGAGGGCATCCAGTGCCGGCGGATATCTTTTCTTATATTCAGTGCGCCATTTATACCAGGGCAGACCCTTATACAGATCTTTCAATATAACATACATTACATAATCATCGAGCCAGTACGATTCTCTCTCACAGAACTGATTGAAAGGAATTGTATGATTCTGGCATCCTTTTTTCAGATAATTATTCCATGTAACAGAAAGCAAACGATCTTTCAGCTCAAGGGCTTCTTTAAAACATGCTTTATCCTCATTACCGGTAAATAATATATTTTTTATTTCATCTGCCGGTAACAGTTTCTGCTCAACAAGCCTTTCAGGGCTGATAAACAGTATATTACCTGCCATTGCTGAAGTTGATCCGTATGGCGAAAATCCATTCTTTTCATCAGTGGGATTAAGGGGCAGCACCTGCCAGTATTTTTGTCCGCTGCGACACAGAAAGCGGGCAAAGGAATATGCTTCCGGGCCCATATCACCTGTAGCATAACCGGCGGGCAGAGAGCTTATATGCAGAAGTATGCCTGCTTTTCTACCTGTTCCCTTTTTTTCTCCCTCCATAACAGCTACCGGTAAACATTGAAAAAGCTTATTTACAGCAATGGATGATTTACATTCAGAATTAATATCCCTGTCTGTATTTACAATATTTTTCTCATCTGTCAGATCGTTCCATTGCTCCGGGGCATCAGGAGGTAATAAAACGGAAGTATCCAGCCAGTCAAATTTCCTGATCATTTTCTCATCGCTTTTGCAGATAAGAGGCAAATAAAGCGGTACCACCACTAACAGCCAGTTTTTTTTATATTTTCTGGAATAGGCAAGTATATTATTTTTGTAGGTTCCGGATATATCCAGTGGTATATAATCGCCATGCAGGAACAAATCCTGTTTTGTCCTTCGATATGTCAGCAGGATCTGTGTAAGCCATAGCTTGATCTTGCCATTATACCTTTGTTTCCATAGCACATCACCAGTCCTGCGGGTATTATCTTTTTTCAGGGCATCTATCTCACCGAGCAGGCGCTCTCTATTATCATAATCAACCGGTCTGCGGTTGTCAGGATCTACAAGACTCAGATCCCATAATTCTGTTCCCTGGTATATATCAGGCAAGCCCGGACCAGTACATTTTAGTATAAGTTGGGAAATGGAATTGATGATCCCAAAATCTGAAATTTTCGCATGTAAAGCTGTAAATGCTTTCCAGAATGGTCTGGATTTATCGAGTAACGATACTGTAAAGTCTGATACTTTTTCTTCATATTTTTCTTCCGGATTTGACCAGTTAGTATGGATTTTTGCCTCCCGCAATGCTTTAGGTATATACTCCTGTAAACGTTCAGCTACATCTTCATCGGGTTGTCCGGGCATAGGATACATTCCAAGCAGAGTGGAATAGATAAAATATTCACTGTTCAAATCAGGATTAAAGGTTGTTTTTATGTCACAGTTCATATTTTGGAATATTGCAACATTTTTGAACCATATTTCAGGTATTGCGGTAATCACATTCAACCTGGCCCTGACATCTTCACCTCTTTTAGTGTCGTGAGTGGATGTGGTATTCATGGTCAGTGGATGGTATGCCTTTCGCTCAATCATCTTTTCATGCCACTCTGAAACACCTATGCCAAATACTTCCAGTGAATCTCCTACTTCGTTATGTCCTATAAACCTGTTGTAGCTATACATCAGTGTATCTTCGACGCCTTTTGCCATTAACGGACCGGTTATCTGCATCATTCTGCGATAGAAATGGAGCATCCTCTTTTTGAATTCCTGATTGCCGGTGCGTGTCTCTTCGAGCAGGAGTTTTTTTAACAGAATATTGGCTTCATTTGTTTCCGCCTGAGACTGAATTATGGAATCAAAAATACCAGCAATGGTCGTGGCTTCACCAGGAGGGAGTGGCATTTCCCTGCCATAAAACCTGTAAACAGGAAATTCTATCAGGAAAGTCCCTATTGCTTTTTTGATAGAATACGGATCAACATGTGAGGTGTTAATGTTCAGTGATTCCAGCGCATGTTTCAGGTCCATGAACAGGTTTTCCAGCTCACCTGCCATTCTTTGATAAAGAATATATTCTTTATTAGCTTTTATTTGTTGCGCAACAGGTTCTTTTTCGCTGCTTATACTTTTATAAAATTCGGTGAACAGGGTTTCACTCTGCTTCCAGGTGAATAAATTATTCACCATCGCCAAAAAACAATAGCCGGTTGTGCCCTGAACAGGCCAGTTTTTTGGAATCACTTCACCGTGTTCCAGAATTTTCTCCACAACGATATAGGTTTCTTTCCCGGCTACATTCCTTAATCTGCTCAGGTATTCTTCCGGGTCATACAACCCGTCGACATGGTCGATGCGTAATCCCTGAAAATGGTTTGCCTTAACCATTTTTGTGATTGTCTGGTGATAAGCATCGAAGACTTTTTTATCCTGAATGTTCAGGCATATCAGTTCATTCACAGTAAAGAACCGTCGGTAGTTTATTTTTTCATGTGTACTTTGCCAATAGCATAGCTGATAAAACTGTTCATTCAGCAATTCATGAAGAAATTTTTCCGATTTGTTAATATTTTTCAGGCACAAAATGATGTGTTCACTGATTATTGGGTCAGAAGATGCGTATGAAAGGGTCTTTATATACTCTTTCCATGATTTTAAATCTTCTTCATTGCCGGTTAATTCAGGAATATCTGCAAGTAATTCGTGTAACCTGAAATGAACAGGGGGGAATTCGGCCTGTAATATTTTACTGTAGGAGGCGGGATTGACAGGGTAATTCTGTTCATACACATTGAAAAAAAAGCGTCCCCTTGAAAAAATCATTTTTATAATACCTTTTTTAATGGCATTGTCCAAATCAGTATCCAGCAAGGGCACCATCAAGGGTTCACCAGCTGACCACCTGATGTCGAAATAACCGGAATATTGTGACTGCCGGCCTTTTCCCAACACATCGGCGATCCAGGGATTACGGGTATCGAATGCCAGATGATTAGGCACAATATCCTGCAACCATCCAATTTGTTTTTGTTTCAGTTTTTCACACAGGCTTTCCAGTTCTTCCCGTGTTCCTATTTCGGAGTTTATATTTTGCGGATTGATACCATCATAACCATGCATGCTGCCCGGAGTTGCTTCAAGGACTGGTGAGGAGTAGACAGTCCCTACTCCAAGTTTATAAAAATAAGGCACCAGTTTTTCGGCTTCCTTAAAACCAAATTGTTTGTGGAATTGTATACGATACGTATTTATTGGATTATACATGTTAGTCTGTATAAATTGTGATAGATTCCGGAGGTATTTTAATACTTGTTCCTTTTTTAAATCCGGCCGGCAGGGGATATTTTCCCTTCCATTCCGGACTGGCAGAATTAAACAGGGTAGTCAGCTTTTTATCCGGCGTATAATCCGGTAAATTTTTTCCAGAAGTAGAAAAATTCAAAATACACAGGAGCAGGCCATCATTTTTGTGGTAGGACAGACGAATGATTTTATCGGATTCGTTACAATAGACTTTAAACCGGTCTTTTTCGTGGGTTAAAAAATCGCGGTATTTTTTCCTGAAATCAATTAACTCTTTATAATATTCCAACATAGTTGAATGTGGTTCCTTGTCTGCCTCCTGCCAGGGAATTTTGGACTTAATGAATGTTTCTTCACTTTGTGGGTCAGGGGCTTCGCCTTTTGCATAAAATTCCTTGAACTCTTCTTTCCGGCCTTTTCTGACTGCTTCAATCAATTCCTTGTCGGTATGGCTGACAAAGTAAAGGAATGGGCTGGAGGCACTCCATTCTTCGCCCATGAAAAGTAATGGAATATAAGGGCTCAGTAATACTGCTGCCGCAAGCAGTTTTTGCATTTCAAAGCTTACCAGATGGCTTGTCCGTTCGCCTAACATCCTGTTACCAATCTGATCGTGATTTTGGGAAAACACGACAAATTTTTCAGATGGCAGACGGGAAGCGCTTGCCCCAAATGTTCTGCTACGGTGTTCGGAGAAAATCCCGTCATAAACATAAGCGTCCTGGTAAGATTTTGCCAGATGGCTTATCCCTTTAAAATCGGAATAATAGCCGCCAGCCTTTTCACCGGCAGTGATCCGAAGGGCATGGTGAAACTCATCAATCCATTGGCCATTCATACCATAACCACATTCGTTCCTGCTCCGTATATATTTCGGGTCATTCAGGTCACATTCGGCAATCAGGTAATAGTTTTTTCCCGTGAATTTTTCGAGTTCTGATACCATGTCGGACAATTCCGCCAAAAAGTGTTTCGCACCCAGATCTATTATAGCATGCACTGCATCAAGCCGTAAAGCATCTACATGAAAATCCCTGAGCCACATGAGTGCGTTCTCGATATAAAAGTCTCGTACCCCGTCGCACCCGTAATCGTCATAGTTTATGGCCTTCCCCCAGGGTGTTTTATATTTGTCGGTAAAATAGGGACCATACATCCCTAAAATATTTCCCTCCGGGCCAAGATGGTTATACACAACATCAAGAATAACAGCCATACCTTTTTGATGGCAGGCGTCTGTTAATTGTTGAAGCGCTTTATAACCACCATAAGAATTTTGCACGGCAAACGGGAATACCCCGTCGTAACCCCAATTACGTGAGCCGGGGAACTGTGCCACGGGCATGATTTCAATGGCAGTAATGCCGAGCGATTCAAGATATGGCAGTTTATCAATAATTGCCATGAGTGTTCCTTCGTGCGTGAATGTTCCCGAGTGCAGTTCGTAAATAATATAATCGGCCATTGCATGGTTCTTCCATGAGGTATCATGCCATCTGTAGTGGGAAAGATCAACAGCTTCAGAGAGACCGTGGACGCCATCGGGCTGACTGACTGATGCCGGATCCGGCCATCTGTTCTCGTCATCGAGTATGTAGTGGTAATGATCTCCCGGGATAATCTTTTCAGATTGAAATGTCCAATAACCTCTTTCACGAGGGTTTAATGGTATGATCAATTCCTTTTCGGGAATTTCTATTTTTACACTCAATTTGCCGGGTGCCCATACCCTGCCCTGTGCCACTTTACTATCCGGGTCAAATGTGACACCTGTGTTTCTTCTGTTAATCAGCACTTCCATCTTGCTGGTCCTGCGGTTTTGAAAGCGGATGTTGTAATACCACTACCGAACGGCCTTCCACTCTGACCATATCCGTAAGGGTTAAATCATCGGAATGCTCCTTCAGCATATTTTTGCTGGTATCTATCACAAGTTTCCAGTTGGTGCCATAATTTTCCGGTGGTAATTTATAATCAACAGGAATATCTGAAGGATTAAACATGATATAAAAACTGTCATCTTTTATTTTCTCTCCTTTTTTTCCCCGTGAACGTATCCCTTCTCCATTCAAAAATATGGCTAAAGAACGGGCATAATTATGGTCCCAATGTTCATCCTGCATTTCGGTACCATCGGGTAAGAACCATTCAATGTCTTTTAGTTTGTTGTCTTTAATGGGTTGCCCCTGAAACCAATTGCGTCTCCTGAAAACAGGGTGTCTCTTTCTGAAATGAATGAGTTTCCTGGTGAATTCCAGTAAATTCATGTCTGCCTTTTCCCAATTTATCCATGATATTTCATTGTCCTGACAGTAAGCATTGTTGTTCCCGTATTGCGTCCTTGAAATTTCATCGCCTGAAAGCATTATGGGTACTCCCTGCGAAAGGAACAACGTGACAAGGAAATTCCGTTTTTGTTTTTTCCTGCATTCCAAAACATTTTTGTCATCACTTGGTCCTTCTATCCCGCAGTTCCAGGAACGGTTATCATCTATGCCATCCTGGCTGTTTTCACCGTTTGCCTCATTATGTTTATCGTTATATGACACTAAATCATTGAGGGTAAAACCATCATGGACGGTAATAAAATTGATGCTTGCAATTGGTCTTCGGAAATTATCAAGATACAAGTCAGAACTTCCGGTAAAACGGTTGGCAAACTCAGGCAATGTACTTCCGCCACCCCTCCAGTAGTCGCGCATACAGTCACGGTATTTTCCGTTCCATTCTGCCCATCCCGGGGGAAATTTACCAACCTGGTAACCGCCTTCGCCGACATCCCAGGGTTCGGCAATAAGTTTCGATTGCGAAATGAATGGATCCTGATAGATGATATCAAAGAAAGTACCTAGCATATTCACATCATGCAATTCGCGGGCAAGCGCTGAAGCTACATCAAACCTGAAACCATCAATATGCATTTCCTGTATCCAGTATCTCAGGCTATCCATGATTAATCGCAGTGCGCTGCGCAGAGAAGCATTTAATGTATTTCCGGTACCCGTGTAATCCATATAATACCGCTTGTTATCGGTTACCCGATAATAGCCCAGATTATCAATCCCCTTAAAAGAAAGGGTTGGCCCCATGTGGTTTCCTTCACCGGTATGATTATAAACTACATCCAGGATCACTTCAATCCCAGCTTTATGGAGCTCTTTCACCATATCTTTAAACTCTGTTACCTGCTCACCATGGGTTCCCATTCTTGCATATCGAACATCAGGAGCGAAAAACCCCAGGGAATTATAGCCCCAATAATTAGTTAAGCCGTTATCCTGTAGATGCCGGTCGGTGATGAAATGATGTATCGGCATCAGTTCAATGGCAGTAATTCCAAGTTTTGTAAGGTACTCGATTGAAGCAGGATGCGCGATTCCTGTGTATGTTCCCCTCATATCTTCAGGAATATCAGGATTCAGCTTTGTAAACCCTTTGACATGAGCCTCGTAAATAACTGTTTTATGGTACGGTATTTTTAATAGTTTATCGCCTTCCCAGTTGTAATTCTCATCAATAACCACCGATTTTGGCATAAAAGGGCTGCTATCGGAATCACTAAAGGACAGATCCTCGTCTTTGTGCCCTATCCGATACCCAAAAAGAGAATCGTCCCATTTAATTGTACCGGAGATAGCTTTGGCATAAGGATCAATTACTAATTTGTTCGGGTTAAATCGGTGTCCGTTTTCCGGGTCATAGACACCGTGAACTCTATAACCATATAGCTGCCCTGGTTTTAACCCGGGTATGTACACATGCCATATATTATGGGTACGTTCCTTTACAGAAATCCTTTGACTTTCCTTCTCAGGTTTATCCTTCTCAAACAAGCAAAGTTCAACACCCGTGGCATTTTCGGAGTACAAGGCAAAATTCACCCCGTTTCCATCCCAGGTTGCCCCGAGGGGATAGGCTTTACCTGGATAGAATTCACTATGCTCCATGTTCGTAATTTGTTGAATTACTATTTTTTATAAATTTAATTTAAAATTAAACCAAAATATTATAAAAACATAACCAGGCCCATATGCAATACTTTAAATATTGAATACCATATCCTTTTATTTTGATTCTTTTATCATCTAAATATTATACTTTAGTGTTATTAATTTTGTGCTACCAGTTAAAGAAAATGTTTCCTGCAACCGGGAATGAAATCGTGGAGCCTGCCAAAGTTTATAGATTGAAAAGAAATCTACAGGAGGCTAAATTAATAATCGGGGTTCGGACACTAAAAACCTTCAAAACTGAAATATTTTATTCTCAGAGTTATATCTGAAAGTTAATTTAATCCAATAAATATTATGAACTCAGAGGAAGAAAATGATATGGTAACTGGCTCTAACCAGGATATTCAGTTAGCCAGGGATTTTGTACAATATACAAACCGCAGCATTTTTCTTACAGGAAAGGCAGGAACAGGAAAGACAACCTTCCTGAAAGACCTGAAGCTTACATCCCCGAAGCGCATGATTGTTGTTGCACCGACAGGTGTGGCTGCAATAAATGCCGGAGGTGTTACAATACATTCTTTCTTCCAATTACCTTTTCACCCTTATATTCCTTCTTTTTACCTGTCTGATTATAATACTGCCGTTAGTGCAGATCGTAATGATCCGCCCGGATATAAAATGAGCCGGGAAAAAATTAACATTATAAAAGGTCTGGACCTGCTTATTATTGATGAAATAAGCATGGTAAGGGCTGATACGCTTGACGCTATTGATTCTTCATTGAGGAGATACAGGGACCGCTATAAGCCTTTTGGCGGGGTACAGTTGCTGATGATCGGTGATCTTCAACAGCTTGCTCCGGTTGTAAAAGACGAAGACAGTGAAATCCTCAGTAATTATTATGATTCTTATTTTTTCTTTGGAAGTAAAGCCCTCAGCAGTACAGATTATGTGACAATTGAGTTAAAACATATCTACAGGCAGGATGACAGGGTTTTTATCAACCTTCTCAATAAGATACGCGAAAATGATGTGGATCAGGAAGTGCTGACCGAACTTAACAAGAGATATATTCCGGATTTCGACCCTGAATCCGGAACCGGATATATAACACTTACAACCCATAATCATCAGGCCAGGGAAATAAACGGTACAAAACTTGAAAAACTGCCTGGAAAAATCCATTCTTTCACAGCCACTATAGAGGATCAATTTCCTGAGTTTGCATATCCCAATGACACCGAACTTGTTTTGAAGTCCGGAGCCCAGGTTATGTTTGTTAAAAATGACATATCGCGGGACAGGCTTTTCTTTAACGGTAAAATAGGGAAAATAAAATCTTTCGAAGACGACATAATTGTTGTTAAGTGTCCGGAAGACGATTTCAATATAAGAGTTGAAAAAGCGGAATGGCAGAACATGAAATATTCTCTTAATGAAGAAACCAAAGAGATTGAAGAGACTGTGATCGGGACATTTACACAATATCCTCTTAAATTAGCCTGGGCTATCACAATTCATAAGAGCCAGGGTCTTACTTTCGACAGGGCTGTAATTGATGCCTGTGCTGCTTTTGCGCACGGACAGGTATATGTTGCCCTCAGCCGGTGCCGTACTCTGGACGGAATTGTACTCACCAGCAGGATAAACAGGCAAAGTATTATTGATAATCCCCAAATTTCAGGCTTTGTTAACGGGCCGTCGCAAATCCGGCCTGACAGGACCCTGTTTACAGAATCAAAAAAAGCCTACCAGCAACAGTTGCTTACAGAACTTTTCGGTTTTTCTTCACTTATGAATAAAGTCAATTATTGTCTAAAATTAGTGAATGAACACAAAGACAAAATATTGGGTAATCTTGATGAAAAACTTGAAGGTGTTTTATCAGCAGTAAGGTCAGATCTCTTTGAAGTCTCGGAAAAATTTCAGACTCAATTAGACAATCTATTAAAATTGAACCCTGATGCTGAATCAAATATTCTACTTCAGGAAAGGATAAAAAAAGCTGCTGTTTATTTCTCGGATAAACTCGAGGATGATCTTAAGGAAATACTGACCGGTTTAGCTGTGGAGACGGATAATAAAACAGTTCGCAGATCGCTTACTGAGGCTCTTGAAAGGACAAGGAAGGAAGGAATTATAAAACTTGCCTGTCTGAATGCTGTCAGACAGGGCTTTGAGACTGGCAGGTATCTGGATGTCAGAGCAAAATCTGCAATAAATATTCCTGCTGTAAGCATCCGTGCCCCTAAATTATTGGAGGATAGTTCCGGAGTTATTAAATACCCTGAATTATTAAGCCGGCTAAAGGAATGGCGGAATGATAAGGCAAAAGAAATGAATCTCCCGCACTACATGATACTCCCCCAGAAAACGATGGTCTCACTGGTCAATTTTTTACCACAGTCATTGCAGACTCTTAAACAGATAAGAGGTATAGGCAAAAAGAAAACTGAAAAATACGGGGAAGAGCTCCTGGATCTCATTGTTTCATATTGCACTGAAAAAAATATTACTGCTCCTGATTTGAAAATAATAGAGAAAAAGAAAGAAAAACAACCAAAGGAAGACACTAAGAAAATAAGTTACAATCTTTTCAGGGAAGGAAAGACTATTGAACAGATAGCAGGGGAGAGGGTGCTGAGTATCAGCACAATAGAAGGACATCTGGCGTATTGTGTGAAGAGGGGTGAAATCCCGGTCAGCAAATTTGTATCGCAGGAAATTACTGACCTTATCACCTGCCAGTTTGAAGGAACTGAAGAGTTTAAAATGGGTCCGGTCAAAATTGCCCTGGGCGACAGGGTTTCATGGAGCGACATCAGGTTTGTGTTAAGCCATCTTATTTTTCTAAAAAGTAAGGCCGATAATCAGAATGAAGAATAGTGGCAGAGGCTGGTAGCCTGAAAATGAAATGACCGGAAAGCGGACTTTAATATTTTAATGAAAGTAAAATAGTTGAATGAATAACAGAATAATGTCCATTACCTCAAAGTGATCCCAGCTGTCATCCATGGCATGCAAAAAGACCTGGGATTATAATACGAAACAGGGATTGATGCATGAAAAATAGATTGAAGAAAAATCTAAGATATATTGATTTATTTTATTACATTTATATACATAAACCTGTAACTCTTTTTATTAATTAAAATTTAATGAAATGGAAAACATTCTTGCGATTATCATTCAACTTGTTAGTGGAGCGTTAGGTGGTAATGCAGCTGGTGCCCTGATGAAAAAACTGTCATTAGGTACAGTACTCAATTCAATTGTTGGGATTATTGGTGGTGGATTAGGTGGGCAATTACTGGGAGCTTTGGGAGTAGGGACAACAACAGGTGGTGTTGGCATAGCCTCTGTAATTGGAAGTATCCTGGGAGGTGGTGTTGGTGGTGGCATCCTGATGGCTATTATTGGTCTTATTAAAAAAGCCTTTGCTAAATAATATCACATAAAAAGCTTTAATAAAGACCATTTATCCAACTCATTATTTGCTGTTTTTCCTGTTTTGTGCGGTTTTTAGGCCTCCAAAATGCCAACCAATTGAT
>LSQX01097957.1_pt1 | contig 16545 bp, 12 predicted proteins | sample 654561 | NCBI WGS metagenome assembly LSQX01 (sample SAMN04489861, study PRJNA283612) | anaerobic digester metagenome | isolation source: 4 biogas reactors fed with cattle manure at either 37C or 55C with and... | place: Denmark: Kongens Lyngby | collected 2014 | reverse complement strand
TTCCGGACCTGCATGTGATTTTTTCCGGTACTTTTAGTCTACGTTAAACACCCGCTTGCGTGAGCGGTTGACCGAGGTAACGGTTTGCTGGAACGAATCCATCCAGCGAGGAGTGTAGCCGATATTGGCTGGACTGCGGCATATAGGCATTCAGCATGGCTCGCAATTCTCTGGGCGTACCGATTTCTTCTACATATCCCTTCTCCAGTGTGCTCAACAGCTCGTAGTCCATGTGTAGATGCCCATTTCACGCATGCTCCGGCGGGTCCTGTTTAACGTAGACTAAAAGTAAGGGTATCAAGGAATGGTACGATCTCCTGAATACTATGGGCAGTTACTCTCCCGAAGCCTTTCGCAGTCTCGGCCAGATGTACGTCGACGACGAACGATTTACACCCAACATCGACAAGTTCGGTGTCGGTCTCGCCCGGTTCATGTGTCATGCCATGGTGTATTCTGTAGATCGGTTTCATTGAAAGAAGGAGCCATTTATCCCTGCCCGTAGTATCCACCAATCACGATTCGAGACGCATATACCTTTCGCACCGCCCCCAGGGGGAAGACAGGAGAATACATGACACACGGAGACGTCGTATCCATCTCAAACACCTATTTGTTGCCGGCTATTGTGGAACGATACGGGCTGGAGGGGGCGTCGTGCATCGAACCGGTTCCGGCACACGAGGGTGGGAGGAATGTCTTCTACCGCTGCTCAATGGAGGGAGACAATGACCGGATGATCCGGATTGCCTATCTGCCTGACCGCAACCGAGAAGATCTGTTGGGTGAGATCGAATATATCCGGTATCTCGTTGACCATGGCGCGAATGTCGCGGACGTACTTCCGGCCCAAGACGGATCTCTGCTGGTTGAAATGGATCACGACGGTCACACCTACTATGTCTGTCTGTTTAAAAAAGCCAGGGGCATCCTGCTGGTGGACAACCAGTATCGCTATCGGAAAGGGGCTCCCCTGTCCGAGTATTTTTACAACTCCGGGAAAACCCTGGGGAAAATCCACCAGCTCTCGAAACAATTCGCGCCGGTCCACCCGCGTTCCGACTTCTCCGACCGGTTCAATCTGGCGTACCTCGACCGCCTGCTCCCTGACTCGCTGTCCGTGCTGAAGCGCAAAATGGGTGATCTGTTGACGGCTCTCACAGGGTTGGACAAGAGCGCAGCGAACTACGGGATGGTACATTTCGACTACAGCGATGGCAACTACACCATCGATTTTGAGACCGGGGACATCACCGTATTCGATTTTGATAACGCGTGCTTCTGCTGGTACCTGTACGATCTGGCAACCCTGTGGACACACGGGGTGGGGTGGGTCCAGTTTGAACCGGACGCGAACAAGCGCCGGGACTTTATGAAATCGTATTTCGACACGATTCTCGAAGGTTATGTCTCCGAGACACCCCTCGATCCGGAAATGCTGGACCGGCTGCCCCTGTTCATCGATGTGACCATCATGGAAAACATCGTGGACGCATGTGAGGTGATGCGGCGCGAAGGGGGATCCCTGGCATGCGACGAGGAACTGTCCTATCTCATCCGGTGTCTGGAAGAAGACATCCCGTATGAGGGGTTCTTTGACCCCATCTATTCCAGCGAGGAGCCCTTTACGGCCGAGCCTCGCGACCTATGAGCCATCTCAGCTTGTAGGGTTTCACCTAAAACTCCGCCGGACCGGCGACGACCCCGGCAAAATCCAATCTCCGCTTGGCCTCCCGATAAATATCGGCCGACAGCGGCCCGCGGGTGGCAGTTTGTACGTTTTCCACGAGATGTTCGATGTTGCGTGTCCCGATGAGGACGGACGCGATGTCGGGGTGGGTCAGGGCGAACCGAAGCAAAAAGTCATTCCGCGATTCGCCAGACTCAAACAGCTCGCTGATTTTGGATGCCTCGAACCGTGCATCGTACCGGTCGTCGTATTTTTTGATGATCCCGCGGGCGATGATCCCCGTGTTGTATTCACGGTTGGCCTTGCTGATCACGTTCTCACTCAAACGCGTCAGGCCGCCGTAGACCAGCTGGACGACCTCGATGTCTTTCCAGGGGGCGAACCGGGGGAGCGAATTGTAGCCAAACCCGGCCGGGTATCCGTATTCAGACGGACCTCCGTTGCGTACGGTCAGACCGAGGTGGCGGACTTTTCCTGCGGCTTTGGCCTCGCGCATGGCTTCCATGGCCTCCCCTGCTTCTCCTCCGGGGAGAAACTCGGGCACCACTCCGTGCAGTTGCCAGACGTCGATGTAGTCGGTCTTCATCAGGCGCAAGCTCTCGTCCAGATTGTCCAGAATGGTTTTGCGATCAAACCGGTACAGCGGCCCGATGCCGGTCATGTTGTCCCCGCATTTGGTCGCGAGGATGTATTCACTCCGCCTGTGAGCGATGCCCTGGCCGATAAAATACTCACTCATGGGGTATTCGGGAGAGGTGTCGATGTAGTTGACGCCTCTGTCCAGCGCCTCGTTTAAAATCCGTCCCGCGTGGGCTGTGTCCAACAACCGCAGCTCCATGGTCCCAAAGCTGAGGTTCGTAATCTCAAGACCGGTTCTACCCAGTTTTCTGATTTCCATGTTTCGCCTCCCTCTCCGTGTTTGTTCCATATACCATTTTTGCACAGGCGGGCATTCCGCGCCATCGCATGAGGGTGACGGATTCGATGTTTCAATGTGTCGAGTCGGCCGCACTGTCCAACCGGACAATTCTTCGATACTCATACCGGGTCAGCAGCAACATGCCGAGCGCGCCGGTCCAAGTAGTGATGACGATGCCCCACCAGACCCCAACCAGCCCCAACCCCATCGTGATTCCCAGAAAATTGAACAACAGCAACGGCATCGCCACCTGCCGGTAGATCCCGATCCAGACTGCATAGCGGGGTTTTTTGAGACCTTGGAGGACGGATAGGCAGACGTTGATGAGAATGTAGGCGTTGAATGCGATAAATTCAATCCGCAGGTAACGCGTCCCCTCGGCGATCACGCGTGGGTCGTCGTTGAACAGACCGATGAAAAAAGGTGCGAACGGATAGATCAGGACCATCCCGACGGTCATGATGGCAAGCCCGATCTTGAGCGCGGTAAAAAAGGTCTCGCGCACGCGGTCCAGTCGACCCGCCCCGTAGTTTTGGCCCGTGAGTGTCAGTGTGGCGGCGTTCAGTCCCAGCGCCGGCATCAATGCCAATTGTTCCAGTCGCATGGCCGCGCCGTAACCGGCCGTACTCGCGTCGTTTCCGAACCGGTAGATGAAAAGATTGATGACAAAAACACCGACCGCGACCGTCAGCATGTTGAGTGCCGAAGGAATCCCCTGTGCCAGAATCTCCAGCTGGCGGGTCAGGTTGATAAGCTTCCACGTCTCCCGAGTCACCCTCAGGCCCAGCAGACACCGGACCTTGTATGCCAGATAAACATTCCCGACCATTTGGACAACGACCGTCGCAAGAGCAACGCCAATGGTCCCCAGCCTCGGCAGCCCCAGCCACCCGAAGATCAGCAGCGGATCCAGCACCAGGTTTGCCAGAAATCCGACAATCAGAAAATTGCGATACGGCTTGGTCCAGCCTCTCGCACTGAGAAAAGCGTTCAAGGTTGCGTTCAATCCGAAAAAGACCGTCCCGGCATAAATGGTGCGCACATACCGCGTCCCGGCGGCGAGCGCTTCCCCTTCCGCACCGAGTATTACCAGCAGAAAGGGAGAAAACAGAAAGCCAACGACGGACAACAACAGGCTGACAGCCAGCGTCAGGAAGAGACCGTTTATCGTGAATTGTTCGACCTGTGAGTTGTCTTCCCGCCCGAGCGCGTTGGACAGCAAAGCCGCCACGCCGGTCGCGATGCCGGACACGAATGCGGACAGGATGAAAAACACCGAGAACGACACTGACATGCCGGCCAGCGCTTGTGTTCCCAGCTTGCCTGCAAAGAACGTGTCCGTCACATTGAACATCGTGTTGAAAAACATGCCGATGCTCATGGGGATCGCCATCCGGAGCAGATGCTTCCGGATCGGTCCTCGGGTCAGCGACTCATCCATGCCGATTGAGGTCCTCCGTACAGTTTCAGGCGGATTATTTCCCGTGACTTAGGATACCACGGACCGGCTTTTCAACTCGCAACGATGGTTACACTGCGGCGGATCCCGACCGATCAACCGATTCGCACGGGTTTTACTATCCTTGCGGGCTTGGGAAAAGACAGAGGTGCCCGGTATTTTGCACCGGGCACCTCTGTTCAGGGCACTATACGCAACCGTATGCGGCCGCGCGTACGCGCAGGTGGTGATACTCCTCCATGTTGGGCATGGTTTGATGCATATAGACGATCGACAGCCTCTCGGACGGGTCGATCTCGGTCCAGGTCCCGGCGGCGCCGGTCCAGCCGAACGCCCCGATCGAGCCGTTGCTCCCGCCGGCAGCGGGGTCCATCAGGGTGCGGACGCCCAGGCCATAGCCGTATCCCGCGAGATACGTGTTGGAAAAGTCCGCCAACTGGTCGGAATTCAACTGGTTCCGGCGCATCAGATCGATGGTCTTGCGTCCCAGAATCTGCACCCCGTCCAGTTCTCCGCCGTTTGCCAGCATCTGTGTGAACCGCAGATAATCCCGCACGGTCGAGAACAGGCCAGCCCCGCCTCCTTCGTAGATGGCATCCGGCTGGTGCCGATCGTCGAACATGCCGACATTGCGGCTGAGGGTGCCATCCGGATTGCGGCGGTACATCGGAACCATCCGGTTCTCGATGTCGCCAAAGAACCGGTAACCGGTGCTGGTCATCCCGAGCGGATCAAAGATCTCTTTTTGCATGAACGCTCCGATGCGCATGCCGGACGCGGCTTCGATGAGGCCGGCGACGAGCTCATGCCCGTAGCCGTACAACCAATGCGTCCCCGGTTCGAATGCGATGGGAACATCTGCGATGGCCCGAATCTCGGTGCGCAGATCGTACTTGCCGTGCTTTTCCCGCAGCCCTTCCTGCACCTGGCGCATCGCCTTGGAAGTATAGGATTCGCCCATCGCATAGGGGAGCCCGACCGACATGGAAAACGCGTTCCGGACCAGCATCGGGTTTTTGACCGGTACAATACTCATGTTTCCGTTCGGGCTGGACTGAACGCGCCGGATATCCCGATACTCGGGGAAGTACTCGTACAGCGGGTCGCTCAGGAGAAATTTGCCTCGCTCGAACAGGATCATCGCAGCCGTGCAGACGATGACCTTGGTCATGGAATACAGGCGGAACACCGCGTTCTCGTCCATCGGTGTCCCCGCCTCGACGTCGGCCATCCCGTGATAACTCTCGTGGAGGACTTTCCCGTTTTGCGCGATCCCAAACGCGCAGCCCGGCGGGCCTGCCTGGATAAAGGATTCGAGCAGAGTTGAAAGTTGCTTGAAATTTGACATCGTACCACCTCGTGTTATTGCGGGAGATAACTCTTCCGCATCATTTTTTTTGCGTTGTGTCTATACCGGGCGCGCGGCAAGCTGGAAGTCGACCAGGAACCGCATCAGCGGACTTGCAGAATCCGATTCCGCCATCGCCGGTGTGTCTGCAAACACCATGGGGCCCGCGTCATTCTCGTAAGGTTGCCAGACAGGCATTGACGTGCCGTCCGCGTCTTGCCCGTTCGGATCCCCGTTCCGGATGAAATTGGCCCAGTAATTGCACATCTGCCGCGCCAGATCGTAGTGGGGACCTTTGAACGGACGCCAGCACGCGGCCAGGGTCTCAAAAAAGAACCACAGGTCGACCGAGTGGAACGTGCCGGGATGATCCCAGCCCGGGATGTCGGCGTCGAACATATAGTAGTAGTTGTCCGGCGCATCCGGGATCTTTGCGGTCTGGGCGTAGGCAGCTCGGACACCTAGCTCGATGGGGCTGTAGGTGGCGTTGGCAATCGTCTGCTCCAGTGTATCCGCCCGGACGATCCGGAGGAATTCTTCCGCCCGGTCTCCGAACTTGTCGCGCGCGAGCTGTTCGAAAGCCGCGAACGAATCGGCCTCCGGAACCGCTTTGAATTCAGATGCGGTATGACCCATCAGGAGCGGGACCTTGTGCCGCTTGTTCTGCAGGATCCGTTCCATCGAACCCGCTGGCAGGTAGTTGCCGTCGACGACCGTCCCCCAGAATCCCTTATACTCGAGTGCCTTGTCCCGCAGGGTAGGCGCGTCGATCGCGCGTGCCTCTTCGAGTGTCTTTACCCCAAGGAAGCCAAAGAATGCCTCGCCTTCCTTTTCCGCGTCCGCCAGTGTCTGCCGCCGGAGCGGGGAGCGGTCCGCGTATCCGCCGAGCATGATGCCGCTTTGCACAATCGCCCGCTGGAACAACCCTTCGGTAAGCGGGGATGCCAATTGGGTCAACACGCTCCCGCCGCCGGCCGACTGTCCACCGATCGTGATGTTCCCCGGGTCACCGCCGAATGCCGCAATGTTGCGCTGGACCCACTCGGTCCCGGCCTTCTGGTCGAGGTTGCCAAAGTTGGCGGGAAACGCGGGATCCTCGGCCGTCAGCTCGGGATGTGCCAAAAAGCCAAACACATTGACCCTGTAATTGACCGTGACCACCACAATCCCGCGGCGGGCGATCCGCTCTCCGTTGAACTCCATCTCGGCGGGGTTGCCCACCTGGAGTCCGCCGCCAAAATACCATACATACACCGGGAGTTTTTCGTCTGTACGCTTGGCGGGAGTCCATACGTTGAGGTACAGACAGTCCTCGTCCATCGGAATCTCGGGGTCTACGTTCCACTCCCGCGTGTAGATGTCATCCGCAGCAAGCCCCGGGATCCGCTGCATCGAGATCGGAGCGAATTCCAGTGCCGTACGCACTCCATCCCACGACGCAGCCGGTTGTGGGGCACGCCACCGGAGCGCACCGACCGGCGGAGCCGCAAAGGGCACTCCCAGAAAAGCCGTGATCCGTGGATCTGCCGCGGGGATTCCCCGCAATGTGCCGGTTTCGACTGTCACTTGTCTCAACATGTGCCGTCTCCTTTTCTTGTATGCGTTCGGGTCAGGATTCCGGGAACCCGCCGCATGTCTCCCGGTAGACAAAAAATGTCTCTTCGAAGCGTGTTACCGGCTCCGGATGCCGGCCGCCGATCATTTCGAGCAGCAGCCGGATGCTGGCCCGTACGAGCCGTTGCACCGGCAGGTCCACCACAGTCAGGCTCGGCCGTAGCAGCCGGTTGATCGCGGAATCGTTGTAGGCCACGATTTCGATGTCGTCAGGGACACGTATTCCCCGCCGTTCAAACACCGGATACGCTCCGTGTGCCATGCTGTCCATCATAAAAAACAATGCGGTCGGCACAGAGTCCGACTGCAGCAGCGCTTCGGTCGCGGTCCGTCCGCCCTCTTCGTTGTTGGCGCCTTGCCGGATGTGTTCCGGCAATATCGTCACGCCGAGCGAGGTGCAGGTTTCGACGAACCCGCTGTGGCGCTGGGCGTGGTGCTGCAGTCCCAGGTTGGCCTCCACCAGTCCTGCCGAGGTGTGCCCCCGGGCGTGAAACAGACGTGCCACCTTGGCACCGGTGTCGTACTCGTCGACACAGACGGAACTGTAGGTGTCATTCCGACGGTTGAACAGAACGATCGGCATCCTGGGACGCAGCGCCTTGACTTGCTCCACATCCCGGTCTGCCGCTCCAAAAAGAATCACACCGTGAAACGGATTGGTCTCAAATACGTCGCCGACCTTGTCGATCGACCCGTAGGGATATGGTTTATAGATGACTTCGATATCCGCGTCGTCTTCCAGCATCGCGTGCTGAATCCCGTCGAAAAATCGGACCAACACATCCGCGGAATACTCCGTGGACCACAATACGCCGATGACCGCGGTTTGCCCGGGTCCGGCCTTCTGCCGCAGCCGCCGCGCGTGGAGATTGGGCTTGTAGCCCAGCTGCTTTGCCGCCGCCAGAATGCGCGCCTGTGTCTGTCGGGAAATACGGAGCTCATCCCCCCGGCCGTTCAACACGATCGACACCGTGCCGGGAGACAGGTTCAACATCGCGGCAATGGATTTGATCCCGGATTTTGTCACGGACAACTCCTGGAATAACGTTTTAGCTGTTCTGATTGTATCACACCGGTGACGTGTCAATCCCCGCCTTGCAGCGGGTCGGATTCATCAAAATGTATTTCCGGTCTTCGAACTGTCTATCCATTTGTTGGGAGAAAAATACCCCTTCCCGGACGAAACAAAACCCGCATTTTTCGATCACGCGCCGGGACTGATTGTTGGTCGAAAAATGTCCGATTGTGACCGCGTCCAGTCCGAGGGTGTCGAAACAAAACCAGATCACGGCCTGCACCGCCTCCGTCATCAAGCCTTTCCCCCACTGTTCTTTGGACAGGACATATCCAATTTCCTTTTGTGTCAGGCTCACATATACGGGATCCCCGTTGGCCCAGGAACCATGGAGCCCCAGCGACCCCACCACACGACCGGTTTCCCGAAGGACGACCGCAAATACATCCTTGCCGGCGATAAACGAGTCGAGAATCCTCTTTGACAACGCCGGGGACTCGTGGTGCGGCCAGCCCGCCATTTCACCGACGCCGGGCACCGAGGCGTAGGCATAAAAATCGTCGAGGTCTGCCGGCTCCCATGGCCGCAGAAACAGACGGTCGGTTTCCAGCGTGGTACCAGACAAGTCGATCGCAACATCCATGTCAACAAGCCCCCTCGGCTTAGAAATCATTGCAACTATTATAGGTCCAATCCTCATGCGGCAAAACCTGGCTTTCATCTTTATGGTGCCCAAATGGTTGACGTGTCCGCAGATTTTATTAGACTGAGAAGGTACGGAAACGAAGTCCACGGCAGCATGGCAGTTTTATTCTCCGGTTATACAGGAAAGGGCAGGAAGCATGGCAATCGTAGATTTTTTGGAAAAGAACGCGAAACTGTACCCCAACGAGAACAGTCTGGTCGAGATCAATCCGGCGAATCAGCCGGAGCATACCGTCACCTGGCGGGAGTACAACCTGATCGAGTCCACCTCGTCGGACCGATATCGCAGGGAAATGACGTGGAAAGAGTTCGACATCAAAGCGAACCGTTTCGCCAATCTTTTGCTCACGCGAGGCATCCAAAAAGGCGACAAAGTCGCGGTTCTGTTGATGAACTGCCTCGAGTGGCTGCCCATCTATTTTGGCATTCTGAAAACCGGCGCACTCGCGGTGCCGCTCAACTTCCGTTACACCGCGGAGGAGATCCAGTACTGTCTGGGCCTTGCGGAGGTCGACGCACTGGTGTTCGGTCCGGAGTTCATCGGCCGGGTGGAGCAGGTGTTCGACCATCTGCACGGCGTAAACACGTTCTTCTTTGTCGGCGACAACAAACCGACATTCGCGGACAGCTACGACCGGCTGGTCTCCTACTGCTCTTCGACCGCACCCGCGGTCGAGTTGAAGGAAGAGGACGACGCGGCCATCTATTTTTCGTCCGGTACCACCGGATTTCCCAAGGCGATTCTTCATTCCCATGCCGCATTGGTCTCGGCCTGCCTGACCGAGCAAAACCATCACCAACAGACCCATGACGACGTATTTTTGTGTATCCCTCCCCTCTACCATACCGGAGCCAAGATGCACTGGTTCGGGAGTCTGCTGGTCGGAAGCCGCGCGGTCATCTTGCGCGGGGTCAAGCCGGAGTGGGTGCTGCAGGCGGTCTCCGAAGAGAAGGCGACCATCGTCTGGCTGCTCGTGCCCTGGGTCCAGGACATCCTCGACGCACTCGAACGCGACGACATCAAACTCGACAATTACCGTCTCGCCCAGTGGAGACTGATGCACATCGGCGCACAGCCCGTTCCGCCCAGCCTGATCCGGCGATGGAAACAAGTGTTCCCATCCCACCAATACGACACCAACTACGGACTGAGCGAATCCATCGGCCCGGGCTGCGTCCATCTCGGGATGGAAAACATCCACAAGGTGGGAGCGATCGGCAAAGCCGGGTATCTCTGGGAAACCGACATTGTCGACGAAAAGGGCGTTCCGGTCGCGCAGGGCGAAGTCGGAGAACTGATCGTCCGGGGTCCGGGCGTCATGAAGTGCTACTACAACAACCCGCAGGCCACCGCGGAAATCCTCAAGGGCGGGTGGCTGTTTACGGGAGATGTCGCGCGGATGGACGAAGACGGGTTCATCTTCCTCGTCGACCGCAAAAAAGACGTCATCATCACCGGTGGAGAAAACATCTATCCGGTTCAAATCGAAGATTTCCTCCGGTCGCATCCCGCAATCAAAGATGTCGCGGTGATCGGCCTGCCCGACCCGCGGCTCGGTGAAATCGCGGCGGCGATCATCGAGATCAAGGAAGGCATGTCCTGCACGGAAGACGAGATCGCGGAATTTTGTGTGGACCTGCCGCGCTACAAGCGCCCCCGCACGATCCTTTTTGCACCGGTCCCCCGCAATCCGACCGGCAAAATCGAAAAACCCAAACTGCGCGCGATGTACTGCGGCGAGCGTCTCGTTGAGGCGCAGACCACGCACTGACCCGTCAGGTCGGCCTGCTTGCTCCCCATGCCGCTTTCCAGGCGCGGATCATCGCCTGGATCGACGGATACCGACGATCGCGGACGTCGCTGGCTGCGATAGCGGCCACGTCGTAGTGCGCGCGGGACAAGGTCCACGCCTCCGGGGTACGCTTGCCATCCTCCCCAAACAAAGCAAAGGCTGTCGCGCCCATGGTGTAGACATTGGTCACTTCGTCGATTACGGCTCCCAGTGTATGCTCCTCCGGCGACATGAACCGGGCACTTCCCCACATCCGGCCTACCTGGTTGGTGTGGGGCTTTTTCTCGTAGAGATCGACGTCGCAGATCATCGTTTTCTGATGTGCCGTATCGTACAGTACGCATCCGTCGTAAAAATCGACCGCCACGTATCCGCATGCCGCCACGTGGGCGTGAAATGACAGGATGTCCTCGAAGATGTGGAGCTTGTCCGCTTGCGGCAGGAGGTGAAACGCTTTCCTCGACGCGGGATACATCCGGCCCATACAGACCGCGTCCACCCATTCGAAGACCGACGCCAGTCCGCCGCTGCAGGGTTCGGTGCGGATCAGCCGTATCAGGTTCGGATGTGCGAGGTCCTCGTACACGCGACATGCCGCACGCAACCGGGCCACGGCATCCGCCGCGGTTCCATCGTATTGTTCAGTGGGCGCGCCGGCGAACTTCACGAACAGGCGTTCTCCGACCGACTGGATGCCAAAACAGATGTTTCCGGAATCCTGGTCGTCATACACCTTGAACACGGTTCCAAATCGGGACAGGAAACCAAAATCGAACGGGGCTTTCAATTTATAGGGCACCCCGTCGATTTCCTGCAGGTAATAGCCCGGATGATACCAGGATGGCACCGGATCGTGGAAGTCGCCATACCAGGAAAGCACATCCCGCGCGCGATCCAGCATCGTATCGACATCTGACTGCCCGTACGGGAGGGCCCAGGGGACCGAAGCCAGTGTATTGCTGGCGATGTACAGGGCGAGTAACCGCCAAAACAGGGGTGGTACTTGCCCGTCGAAATATCCATTGACCATACCTGAAGTAAACAGAGGTGAGACGTGTACACAAAACACGATCCGGTTGAATTCCTCCCAGGGATCTCCGTAATCGCTGCGGTCAAAGTCGATGACCACGAGCTTTCCGCTGTGGTCGACCATGAGGTTGCCGACGTGGTAATCCCCATGCTGGTAGCTCTGCGGCCGGTCCCGGAGCAGTTCCCGGTTTGCCTCGAGATAGCGGATCAGACGCGCCGCGCCGTCAAAGTGGACGGGACAGGCCTGGTAATTGCGGATGTTGCGGTCCACTTTCCGGTTGTAGCGGCTCTCCCAGCTTTCCTGTCCGGGAGGTGCCGGAATCGTATGGATCGTCCGGAGGATCCTCCCCGCTTCGAGACCCATCACGTATTGTTCCGTGTCGGACAAGAGCGGGACGGCTACTTCCCCATCCACGCCGTCGATCCAGCTTTGCAGGGAGTAGGCTCCGTCCGGATCAGTGTCAAATGCGATCGGACGGCACATCGGGATGCCGAGCGCCTCGACGTGTTTCATCCGTTCAAAATCAGCCCGTTTGGCTTCGGCCCGGTCCGCAGGGGATATGCGCAGCAAGTAAGAGATTCCTTCCACTGTGGTGACACGGAATTTCGTATCTCCCGACCATCCTTTATCGATGGCCTCCTTTTTCACAAATCTCTTTTCGATCATTCGCGCTTCCTTCCCGCACCGGCAGTCTGTTCCATATTGTAGTACACACCGTAAAACACGTCTATTGTGACCTGCACCAGTGAACCGGGCCTCTGATCCTGTCGCGCTGTGAGACCATTTGACATTTCCGGCGAGAGTCATTATGCTGGTTTTCGTTACAAGATCAACAGTTCTGCCGAAAGGAAAAGCGATGAGTCCCTTTGCGAGATGGACAGCATTCACGAGTCTGAGAACAGCCGATTGACGTCGGTTGCGGGATACGTATGCCCATTTTCGAATAGGAACACATCCGCTGAGCCAGTCGGCGCTCTCTCTTCACCCGAAACAACAGGACTTTTTCAGGTCCTGACCCAGGTGAGAATGGCCTCGAAGCGCGCAAGCGGTTTCGGGGCTTTATTGTTTGGATGCCGTACGCCCCGCGGTATGGGAGGAATCCATGATCGACCTGGCGATAAACCAACTCGAAAAAAGTTATGGGGCCAACCCCGTTTTCAGAAATATCACGTTTGAAGTCATGTCCGGAGACCGGATCGGCCTGATCGGTCCGAACGGGTGCGGCAAAACCACCTTGCTCCGAATGGTCACCGGCCGAGAGTCGGTCGATGCGGGCAGTGTCATCCTCCGCAAGGAGGCGCGCATCCGCTGTCTGGACCAAACGCTGACGTTTCCGTCCGAAGCCACGCCCGACGAGATCTGTGCGGAGGCATTCGACGCGATCGAACAGATGCGCCGGCAACTGGAAAGTCTTACGGCCGACATGTCGATGCAATCCGAATCCGAGCTTGAGGACACCCTTCGACGATACGGCAACTTGCTGGAACGGTTCGAAGCCGCAGGCGGTTACGAGATCGAGACACGCATCGAAAAGATCATGCAGGGGTTGGAGATCGGTCCGACGATGCGCAAAACAACGTTTGGGCGTCTCAGTGGTGGAGAGCAATCCCGGGTCGCCTTTGCGCGGCTGCTGCTGGAAGAACCGGACATCCTGCTGTTGGACGAACCGACCAACCATCTCGACATCGTCTCGATCGAGTGGCTCGAGGCATTTTTGTCCGCCTACCGCGGTTCGGTGGTCATCGTGTCACACGACCGGCACTTTCTGGACCGCACGGTCACGCGGATCGTCGAACTGCAGCCGGACCATGCGGAAGAGTACATCGGCAACTACAGTGCCTATCTCGTGGAAAAAGACGCCCGCTTCGAACAGGCCATGCATGCCTACCTGAACCAGCAGAAAAAGATCGAGCGCATGGAGCGGCAGATCGAGCGCTACCGGATCTGGGGCGTGATGCGGGACAGCGTGGCCATGTTCCGTGCGGCCAAGGTACTGGAGCACAAGCTGGAAAAAGTGGAGCGGATGGACCGGCCGGCGGGGGACGCCCGCAAGATGCGGCTCGCGGTCCGGGACGACCGGAGATCCGGCCGGGAGGTGCTGCGCATCGAAAACCTGCGCCGCTCGTTCGGCGGGCAACAGGTGCTCGACGGCGTCGGGTTCGACTTGTTTTTCCGGGATCGCGCCTGTCTCTTGGGCCCCAACGGATCCGGAAAATCGACGCTTTTACGCATCTTGCTGGGCGAGTGTGAGCCGGAAGACGGTAAGGTCTGGTTGGGCTCCGGCGTTCGGCTCGGCTATTTGCCCCAGACGGTCGTGTTCGACGACGAAGACCAAACCATGGTGCAGTATTTTTGCCGGGAGCACGGCGTCTCCCTCGCGCAGGCGCGAGCCACCCTGGCCCGGGCACTGTTTTGCGGCGACGATGTGTTCAAAAAAATCCGACAACTGTCGGGCGGCGAGAAAAGCCGGTTGCGGCTGTGCTCCCTCAGCCAGGACGAGGTCAACTTCCTGGTGCTGGACGAGCCCACCAACCATCTGGACGTGGACGCCAAGGATGAGCTGAAGCGCGCCCTGCAGGACTACAAGGGCTCCATTCTGCTTATTTGCCACGAGCCGGAATTCTATCTGGATGTGGCGACCGAGGTGTGGGATTGCGCCGCCTGGACCACGAAGATCATTTGATCGCTGCTGCGTTGCAGCCTTCATGGATGGATAAATTCAAAACCGTTATCAATCTAAAGCAAACAAACCCCTCGATCCGTTAGGGATCAAGGGGTTTTGTTGTGGCACGCCCGGTGCGATTTGAACGCATGACCTTCAGAGTCAGCCGATTATCCTGCCGGGAGTCGGAATCCTTGGTAATCACCGATGTGTGATATATTCGGACTGGGGATCAAAATAACTGCTTAAGTGAAACGGACGCTTCCCTTAAGCAGTTTCTTTGAAACAATTGAAAATCCCTCTCAGCGCCGCAGCCGCTCCATCACAGGGTTGCCGCCCTGGCCGAAGTAATCATGCAGAGTCAGGTATTCCTGGTAGAGGAGATCATAGGTGCGGCGATGGGCTTCGCAAGGAGAGTAAGTGATAAAATCCCGGCAGTGCATGGCTTGTACTGCTTCGAAAACCGTAGTAAAACCGGCCTGATCGCCTGCTGCCGCTGCTGCATAGATGGCCGCCCCAAGGGCAGGGGCCTGGGTACAGCGGCTGACCTTTAGGGGGAGCCCCAGCACGTCCGCGTAGATCTGCATGAGAAGCGGATTCTTTCCTGGGATTCCGCCACACACCAGAATTTCCGTAACGGGTACGGAAGCTTCCCGGTAGGCGTCGATGATCCTACGCGCGCCAAAGGCGGTAGCTTCCAGCAGCGCGCGATAAATCTCTTCCGGTCGGGTTTGCAGGGTCAGCCCCAGAAGCATGCCGGAGAGGCGGCTGTTGCCCAGACAGGATTTATTGCCGTTGAACCAGTCCAATGCCAGAAGCCCTGTCTCGCCTGGCTTCAGGGGCTGGGCCAGCTGCGTGAGATACTGCTGAAGGGACAGGTCTAGGCGCTGCGCCTCACGGTGGTAGGGTTCGGGCACATTGTTTTCCGTGAACCAGCGGAAGGCGTCGCCCACGCTGGCCTGGCCGGAGGCATAGCCCCACAGACCGGGATAGTAGGTATCGGGCAGGCAGGCGGTAACGCCTTGAACGGGCTGATACTCCTCACCCAGGAGCATGATGGCGGTGGAGGTGCCGATGACCATCAGCATAGATCCAGCCCGGTCAATGCCAAGCCCCAGCATGGGGGTATAGGCGTCCATTTGAGCGGGGGTTACGGCAATGCCGGGGCAGAGGCCGAGCTTGTCGGCCATGGCGGGACAGAGGCTGCCTGCCTGTTTGCCGGGNNGGCGGGATCTATGACAGACAAGAATTCAGGAGAGGGATAGCCAGCCTCGCGGCTCCATAGGGCCTTGGCGGCTGCCATGGAGGCGGAGATAACGGGCTGTCCCGCCAGCAGGGAGGTGATATAATCGCCAGCCTCCACAAAGGCGTCAGCCGCGTTGTAAATCTCGCGGTCTTCCATAAAGATCTGCGCTGCCTTGGCAGTGAGACATTCGGAATTGATGCGCCCGCCGTACCAGCTCAGGTAGGGAGCCAGCTGCTCCAGACAGGCCTGGTTCAGCAGCTCCGCCTGCAGGGCAGCGCCATGATGCTTCCATTTTTTGCACCAGGCGTGAGGACGGGAGGCGTAGGCATCCTGATAGCAAAGGGGGCGAAAATGCTTATCCACGGGGATGACGGTGCTGGCGGTAAAATCCACGCCGATGCCGATCACCTGCCGGGGCTCAACGCCGCTTTGTATCATTAACTGGGGAACGATGGTGGTTAGCGCCAGCTCATAATCCACTGGGTGCTGCAGGCACCATTGGCCTCCTGCGGGCAGCGGAGTACCGTCCGGCAGCGCCTGGTCAATAAAGCCATGGGGATAAGCCAAAGAGGCCTCGGCGGCAATCCGGCCATCCGTCACGCTGACCAGCACGCCCCGGCAGGAGAGGGAACCGTAATCTAAACCGATGGTGTAGCGCTCAGTAATAGTGAATCTCCTCGTCGCTGGGAGGATCATCCTCCAGCTTATCAGGCTCCAGGCCGAACACCTTGTTGAGAATTCGGGTCTGCCAGTACAGCCCGAGGGCAATCAACGGAATAGCGCCGAACCAAATCAGGTAGACACAAATGGCCATGACACCGGTGATCAAAAGCAAACAGAGGGTCCAGGGCAGCTTCTGCATGGACCAGATCAGCGCATTGGAGAGAGCTTGCTTGATCGTGACGTGAAAGCGGGAAAGCCCGGCGAAAACGTAAATGAACAGGCTTATATAAAGGGCGGTGGTAAAGATGGTAAGCCCCCGCATCAAGGCCAGCATGGCGCTGGGTTCCTGGCTGATCCCCCAACAGATTTGCAAATTAACATACACCAACACGCCTACGGGC
>LSQX01090243.1_pt1 | contig 16545 bp, 12 predicted proteins | sample 654561 | NCBI WGS metagenome assembly LSQX01 (sample SAMN04489861, study PRJNA283612) | anaerobic digester metagenome | isolation source: 4 biogas reactors fed with cattle manure at either 37C or 55C with and... | place: Denmark: Kongens Lyngby | collected 2014 | reverse complement strand
TAATCTCGTTCTTCAAATTCTGCCCCACCAACTCCACTACCCACGGCATTATCCGGTCATCCCATCTCTGCGGATGCGTATTGATCATTATCTTCGCCGGCATCGCCCCCGCCAAGAGCATTTCGATAAAGCGCCGCGTATCCTTTACCTCAATATCAAAGCCGCTATCCACCTTATCTCGCAGGCTTGCGTCCTTATTATTCCATTTCCTGCCGGTATCCGTAATGTAAAAGATCTCAGCATAATCCAAGTCAAAATATGGCTCGTCGATAATTCCATACTTTTTTAGTATCCTTAACGAAACACGCTTAATTAAGAAATATCAGAATCATAAAACTCCACATATGAATAATATCTCTCGAAAGTCCCGCACCATTAATCCGCATCATATTAGGGGATAAACAATAAATAATATTTCTTCTAAATACCCATTGTTTTTATGTAAAGCGTATGAGTGATGACGGTTAAAACAATTATACTTCCTGCCCGTAGATATCAAGTATTCCTTTATCTCGTCTATAGTAGGAATCCCGCCCGTTCTATAGGACAACATAATAAACGAAGATTTATAGATGTCGATCAGTATTTTTAAATTCATGAATATATGTGTTCTTGATTCAAAATCGTTACATTCGGTGTATTTAAATTCTCTATTTTTCTTATTCCAATCAATATGATTTTGAATATCAGGGAAATAAGCAAGAGCTTCTAAAAAATGATACCGTGATTGATAGGTCGTATGAGATTTTTTACTAATATATGGTGGGTCAAGATATACTAAATCAGCTGTAAGCGGACATTCCAAGGCAGAATAGTTATGAGAAGAATTATCTTTCCCATTATCGAACACACATTGATTTAATTCTTTACCAAAACGATAAAACAGTTCAGAGAATGGGGTTTCCCACGATGTTTTGTTGCCAAAACTTCTATTGACATCTCTAGTTCTTATATCAAGATTTTTCCGATGAAACAAATTGAATGGTCGTTTCATCAAGCATGATTGAAATAAAATATAATACATACATGCCTTCAACATTTCATCATCAAGATGAGTAATATTATTTAAAGCAATATCAATCTGAATATTTTCCTCTTGAGGGTAGTAAAAACCATCATAATACTCGGTTATTGGGTAGCGATAATCGATTGTGTTATGTTTGGTTAATAAAAAATCAATATCAGTTGTTTCCAACACAGTACGCTTGTTTTCAATAAGTGCACGACCAATATACTGATTAAATCTGTAAAAATCATTATATATGACCTTTTTTTGTTTTGTTTTCATAAAGTATGAAAAAGATGCGCTTCCACCAAATAAATCCAAAACACAATCATACTCAATTTGTGAAATTTGCAAACAATCGTTAATCCAAGATAGCAATTTACGCTTTGAGCCATAGTATCTTGTTGATGGAGTCTTATACTGTGGTTTCATTGATTAAACACTCTAACGAGCTTGTTTTTTAAAACCTCAAACGAGGGTTCAGAAATACAGCGTAGCTTTTTTTTCTCTTTAGACCCAAATAGCGGTATTGAAAGATCTATGCTGGGACCTCCATTTTGCTCATCTATAAAATAGTGATATGCACTAAAACAAGAGTTGTCTGCCTTGAAACCAATCATCAAATATTCATCTATTATCTTATTCTCCCTGTAATCCAAATCATGTAATTCACCGTCTTTTTTAAGTTGATCTCGGATATTATATTCACTCAGTGTACGTTTGACTTCAATTTTATATATCTTATCATTATTAGAGTGAACAAAAAAATCTATTTCTCTTTTATTGTCGGATTCTTTAAAAGATAATTCAACATTTCGCAAAACATTTCGTATTACGTGATTGTTTTGTAAAGAGTGAAGTAAATATTCAACAAAGTCTTCCCCAAAACACTTTAGCAAATAAAAGCTAATCTCAGGTTTTAGAGTGTAAACAGTTCGTTTTCTAATTAGGTTAGAGCTGTCATCTAGAGGATAATCACATTTTTGACCTTCTTTGTTATAAACCCAAAACTGTAAATTGTCTTCTTTTTCCCCGGTGCTATTATCGTTGTAGCCTCCCAAAATTGTGCCATTCTCATAATTTGAAGCAATAAAGTCAATCCCATTATGTTTTTTTATACCGCTAATAAGTAATTTCTCCTCAAAGAGATTATCATATTTTTTATCAATATCATTATAAGCTTTCCCTTCAACATAATACCACTTTTTTAGTGACATCAACATTGAAGCAAATGATTGTTCCTCAAACTCTTGATTTATTGAAACATCTTTGCTGTATTTATCATGTGACTCTTTACTGGGCTTTGTAAGATAAGTTCTCAACAAATCCCACCGTGATAAAGAAGTCAGCTCGTCTTTTTCTCTTAGTTTAAAGCTCCACACATGCTCACCAATTTTGAAACCCACAAGATCTCCCTTCTTGTTAATAACTTTTTCTTTTTTCGCACCTGCCACTAAGCTCGAGGATGTCTTACAAAAATCTTTTGTGATAATAAGATCATCCTCATCAAGCAAAACACAAGAATGATCAGAATCCACAGTTGAATACTGGACAAACATTAGGTCGTTATCATCTTCATTAATAATCTTTAAAAGATCAGTAGTTTGTGTTTTTACAATGTTATCATATAATGTTTTTGAACAGCGTAGCTTGTGCCCAGACTCCTCTTCGATAAAATGTAAATAATCTTCAAGTAAAAACTTTTTAATTGTTTCGGTCAAGCGGCTTATTATTTTATTTTGCGAAAAAACAATCCCAAGGTTTTCAGAGTCTATCGTACAAAAATACAGACATGAAGTAGTGATTTTATCTACATTCTTTTTTATGCATTTTTCACGAATTTCATGCAAAAGTTTTGGACGGATTCTCATATATTCGTCGTTCAACTTTTCCATGACTTCACATCGAGTTAAGCACATTCCGAGCAATGTTATAAATACAAGTTCCTTTTTTTCGTTTAACTCTATCCTATATCGCTTAAGAGGCAATGCCAATTTCATAGAATACTTCCTTTTAAATATTGAACAATGATCTCGTCTATTGAGCGGGCATTTGTAGGTAGCTGATTATACATAACAAGCAATGTCATCAAAACCGTAGGCGAAAACTCAATGACTTCAACATTTAAACTATTGAAAGGGATAATGTTTTCCCATTGCAAATCATAATCAGCCTTTAATAAATACAAACGATTGTATTTAGATGATTGAAGTTTACAATCATTAAGGGATTTCGGCAAAGTTTCTTTTGAAAAATTCCAGATTATTGCTTTCTCGGCATCAGGAATCAATAATACTTTCTCTTGCTGTCTAAGATTGCCTTCAACCGAATATCCCTTACTAGTTAAATAATATGATAGTGGAGCAAATATTTTACGATCAATGTTATAGAAAGCGCCTGAAGTCTCTAATTCATTACGTATTAGGTAAAAAACAATATCTAGTTTCTTAGCACTAAGCTCCCTTTCCAGATCAAACTCTTCAACTGATTGCTCTGTAGGACTTTGCAACAATTGACAAACATTTTTAACAATAGCTCTGTTGCTACTATCCCCCTGTGTCACATAATTTGAACTTGCCTTTGTAGCAATATCTGTAATTCTATCGTCTGTTACTTCAACTTCAAGCAAAGAAGCTAAAACTGTTGTAAGTTTCTTAAGCTCGCCAATATCTCTCATAGGTTTTAGTGTTATCAGGTCTTTTTGAATTCTCGAAAAAAATGCTGGGTTATCCTGCAATACAGATTCATTTTCAGGTCCTTTTGAAATGGTCATCGCTGCGATCAATAAATGCCCATTGATGCGCTTAGAAATATCTAATAACTCTCTAAATGATGTTAAAAATCTATAAAACCTGATTTTTGATTTTTCTCTAATTTTTTCAAGCTCATCAATTTCAAATATTATGAATTGTTTGCTCTTACTAATGATATTTAAGAAAAACACCAAAATGTCGCGCCGTTCATAATTTGACAACTGCTTCATGCCGCCAAATTTTTTCCAATCAGCTTTGGCATATAGTCGCCCCGTGCCTAAATATATCAATTCCCTTATTTCGTCTTCTTTTTCATGATTTGCAAAAGCATTAATATACTCTTTTATCGCATTGCTTTCCGCAGCACATTCCCTATAATAGTCAAACGCATCATCCCCCTTATTAATATCTTGAAACATGGGAATCATTATATCAATGAATTCTACTTCCAAAAGATATAATAACATCGTAAATACATCTGGCGTATCGACATTGGCATCCATCCGTATAACATGTAGATTATTGTGCCACCGTTTTGCATATAGTCGTAAATAGTCAAACAAATTAGTTTTCCCATTTCCATACTCGCCCAAAATGAAAGAAGTCATAAGTCTTTGGCTTTTATCAATTTTTTTAATCTTTTTACCAATATCTTCTTTTGCATTATCCTGACCTATAATAAAATATGGAAGATATGGCGTTATACCTCTTTCATAATCTTTTTTCGCATTTTCCAATTTATCCGCAAGAGGCTCAAGATCCGACCAAAGATTTTCAGTGTTCATTTCATACTCCATCTATTCTTATGCTTATTACTTGCACATCTTTTACAGTAAAACGAGGTCTGCCATCAATCGACCTCACTATGTTCTGAAAGTGTGCTCTGTAAATATACTCTTTGTCTGCCGAAAATTTGTCAAGAAATTTCTGAAATCTATTGTAAGACATCCCTAGCCTGTTCATTATATCATAAAGATTTATATAGTCGAATCCAGGTATTTGCATGTCATTTTTTATTCCTCTGTATATTTCAATAAAAGCTTTCTTTACTTTTTGATACTCCAAATATGGTTTGATTTCTTGCTTTTGAAACTCAGTAAAGTTATTGTGAAAATCATCATATTGAGAGGCATCCGGCAGAGCTGAGCGAATTGTTTTAACCGCACTAGGTTTGAGAGATCTACTTTTTGTTATAATGTCAAGGTCCTCAATCCATTGACTTTTTACAATCATAAAGTTTCTAATACTTTTTGTTTTAAACCCTATTGAGCTTAAAGCAGGATAATACTTTGACAAGAATTTCACACAAAGATTCACCATTTCATTTGAAGGCAAGTTTGAGTCATGTTGCACTTTGTTCAAATAAACCTGAAGAATAAATTGAACAAAGTCTTTCTGAGTAATGATTTCTAAAAAGAACACTCGTTCTTTAGCAGATAGAGAAATCTTTCGGGAGCTTCTTATCTTTAGCAATTCCTCACCTTTCTTGGTGAGCTGGTTAGTGTTGTTAATTAAACCAAATTGTCTTGCAAGAGTAGTATAAAAAGATGCAGCCTTATAGGTGGAGAAGATAACTTTATCGATTGCAGTTTTATTAGGCTCATCTAATGCTAATTTAACTATCTTTATTTTATCATCAATAGAAAGACCCATGAGCTCTGTACGAACTTTCCGTATTGCATCGTAACTTGGCAACCCATAACTATCTTCATCATGTTGACAATCATAAACACGATATAGTCTTTCAATTATATAAAGATAGAATCGGAAAAGATACTCACTTTTCGGACATGTTTTATGCTTTTCAGTAAATTCACAAACCCATCTAACCGACTTGAGTCGTGAGTTATATGGCCTATGTACACTTTTAATATAGTTCATTATTACCTCGATTATTGCTTACTTAACAACCTAGCAAGACCTCATCTACATTCTATTTAAACAATAGCAGAATTTAAAAACAATCTGAATATGGTGCTTATTGTGATTTATTATTATCAATCAGAGAAACGCTATACAATGTATCAATATATCTGGCATTCGAAAATAGCGCACGAAAGCACAAAATTAGTACTGCGATTGGTGTATCGTAAACATCCTTATTCACTCATTAACCCATCGACACGAGGACGTGTCGAATCCAACACCAGTTTGCTTTATGCTGCGAAATCACAGTTCCCAAACCACCATTTAAACATCCATAGGACGCCCTAAAAAGCTGTCAGCCGCATTATCTCCCAACAAACAGCCCCAAGCCAAATCAATATCAACCGCGCCGTATCCGCCTCTTAATCTCGTTCTTCATATTCCACCCCATCAAACCACATCACCAGCCACAATTACAAAAAAGGAGCCGGTCAAACCAGCCCCCCATTAATATCAACACAACTCCCCGTGACATAATCAGACTTCAAAAGAAAATCCACGGCATTATATATATTCACCGGATCCCCCAACATCTTCATCGGGATATCCTCAACTATCTTCTCAAGCACATTATCCGGCACATCTTCTATCATCCCGATATCGAAGTACCCCAGGTTCAGTGTATTAATCGTAATCCCAAAACTCGCATTCTCTTTAGCAACAGCCTTCGCCAGTCCCCAGAGCGCAGATTTGGAAGCAGCATAAGCACTCGTGCCCATCACCCCCATCTGCGGCACCACCGACGAAAACAGGATTATCCGTCCAAACCTTCTCTTCCGCATCAACGGGATGATCTGCCTCAAAACCCGCTGAACCCCGATAAGATTAGCATCAACAACCTCTTCCCACTTATCAGACTCCGCCTTATGCATCATGCAATTATAATTCACACCAACGCAATAGATCAAAGCCAAGTCATCATCTTCAGATGCATTCTCAGATATCCATCGCGCCACCTCTTCACCTGATCCGATATCAACTCTATCCATCTGATACTGAATATCCGCAACAGGCGCACGGCTCCGATAGCTCCCATAAACCTCATGACAAGCCGAGAGTCTATCAGCCAAATATCCGCCAATCCCACCGGACGCACCGGCAATGAATACTTTCACGCCATCAACTCCATCTCATCAGAGATGCGCCATAGGTCCATCCAGACCCGACAGCAGCAAAGAGAACCATTGACCCCGGCTTCAACTTACCGGCCTTATTAACTTCATCCAACAAGATCGGAATAGTCCCCCCGGAAGTATTAGCATATCTATCCATATTTGTCATAACTTTCTCAAATGGCATGCCAATGATCTTCGCAGTATCCTGCAAGATACGAATACTGGGTTGATGCGGAATAAGATAATCCACTTGATCAATACTGATCCCCGTATCCTGCAAAACCTGATTGATCGCCTTTGGCAAGACCTGCACGCCCGTCTCATATACAGCACTTCCAACCATTTGGAAATATCTATGTCCTGCATCGACGTTTTCATGGCTCATAGGAAATTCAGAACCTCCTCCCGGTATGGTAAAGTTCCATTTCCCTCGCCCATCAGTATAGAGACGAAACGCCAAGAAGCCTGTATCAGAATCAGTATTTGTCAAAACAGCAGCACCGGCACCATCTCCGAAGAACACACAGTCTCTCCGACTCCAATCAATGATCTTTGAGAACGTATCCCCACCGATCACCAACACGTTATTAAAAATTCCCGTGGCAACATACTGCGCCGCAGTCGAGATTCCAAAAAGAAACCCGGAACAGACAGCCGCGATATCAAATGCCACCGAATTATAGGCCTGAATCTTATCCTGCACGATCGCAGCAGTCGAAGGTGCAAGCCTATCCGGCGTAGAAGTCGCAACAATGATCAAATCAATGTCATCGGGCGTCAGCCCCGCATCCTCAATCGCTCTCAAGCCCGCCTTAGCTGCCAAATCACTGGTAGGCTGATCATCTTCTGCAATCCGCCTCTCTTTGATCCCCAAATTCTTATATACCCACTCAGCATTAGTCGGCGCGATTGTCTCAATATACTCGTTTGTATAAACCTTTTCCGGCACATAAGACCCCGTGCCAATGATATGAACATTTCTCACTAACTGTTTCACAATTATCTCCTTATTCTAAAAACCAAATTCTTCTTTTCTTTTTTCCAAAATAGCTTCAAACTCGCGCTCACTATAGTTCTTCTTGAGCTTCGGAGCTATATCCTGTTTGACTTTTGCAGGAATACCCGCCGCAAATACAAAAGGTGGGATAGACTTGGTGACCACACTCCCTGACGCAATGATTGAGCCCTCGCCAATATCCACTCCCGGCAAAATCGTCACATTAATCGCCACCCAAACGTTTTTCCCAATCGTCACCGGCGCAACGTATGCTTCCGACACCTCACTATGATATTTCAATGGCTTTGTATGTGTTAGAATGAAATTGTTGCCGGCAATAGAGGATCCGCGCCCGATTGTCACAAAATATGGATACACATCATCAATCGTCACCAAAGGCCCAATATGCACGTCAGGAGCGATATTCACGCCCCTCATCTTTTGCATTTTCACCCTAATACCATTAAATGGCATCACTCTCGAAAACACCTGCAACCAATGATCTTTAGTCCTATCAAAAAGGAATCTTACTCTTGCAAAAGGGCCGAAATATCCATGTTCTTTCGTGGTATGCTTCAATGCCGTAAAGAAACTTCGCTCCACATGATATGGCAGCTCTTGTCTCTCAGTTTTCAAATACGCTTTCATCTCCTCACCTTATTCTTATAAATCTTATAATTAATATCTAAACACATCTTTCACATAATCTTTCATAGTCAAAAAGGAATATCCTTTCTGCGTATAATAATCTATCAGCTTTTCATATATAGGCAGCGCAGACTCACCTAAGTTCTTCACTTTAAGCTTTGCCCGGATGAGATCATTCAATAGATATGCAACCGGATTTGACGATCTCCTTGCTATCTTTCTTGATTGATCACTCTCATCGATAAGCTCGTTCGGATGTATCAGAAACACCGCCGGCTTGGAATTTAAGCCCGACTCATAATGCAGGACTTTTTGCTGTACACTCGTCAGCGAAGGCATCATCCTCATCGTCGTCCCCACATAAGGCATCAAAAGCGCTGACAAAGGCAATTCCACCAACTTACTCTGACCTCTTTTATAGATATTGTCTTCTCTCACTCGATATGGCAATCTCGGTGCACTCAGAAAACTAAGCTTTTGTTTCGAACCAAAAGACAAAAAGAAATCAAAACGCTGTGAGGCAATAGAACTATCAATCTCAAAGCCGGTCTCGATCAATGCCCTGGCTGTTAGCGGTGCGATCCTCAGAGCAGGCGCACGGAAAGACACAACTTCTTTGCCGGAGATATCTTCCAAGAGCTTTTTGGAATATTCCAAATGGCTTTTCTGCCTCTCAAAAGGCATAACATCAAATCCATTATCTTTTATATGAGACTTCCCATGCGAGCCGATTTCATGCCCCGCATCCGCTGCCATCTTGACCACTTCCGGAAAAAGCTCTGCCATATATGCAGTATAAAAGAAAGTAGAGCGAACATCATATTTCGCATACAAGTCCAAAAGCCGAGGCATCCCCTCGCGCATAACCTTCTCACCCGTCTCATTTCTGAGATCATTGAACCAGATCGAAGTTGTTTCCACATCATTGGAAAGCAATGCAAAATATTTATTCTTTGCCACTATTACTCATTTCCCCTCTAATCTTTTCGTTCCCATATTCAACATTATACATGATTAATCCTTCATACATGCGTATTTCTATTTATTGCCATCACTATTTTTATAAATAAACATCCTGCCAATGCTATCGGGATTATTTATATACATTACGAAACTGTCAGGATACTCAGTTATAAACCAATATAAAAAAGCTGTAAAATCAATATAGTCTTTTAAAGCCTTATCTCTTTTATCTTGCCACGACTCTTTCACACCATCTTGAATCATTTCCGACACCTTATTAACAAGCAAATGAGGATTTTTAGGGGAGATACTGATCCCTAATCCATACCTATTCTCTAAATCAGTAATAACATTTAATGGTTTTGGTTTGTCAACCCATGCATTTGTTCTAATAGCCGGTGTCCCCAATAATCCCGCCTCTACGTGCATGCTTTGGCTATCCGATATAAAAAGACGCGCAAAATATAACAAACTATGCATATCTTCTGGGTTGATATCTATTTGATATTCTTTGAAGAAAGAATTGTTTTTATTCTCCATATCAAGGATAACTTTCCCATGCTTTGACAGTATCGGCATAAGATTTTGCAAGCTTTCATGGCTTAAACCAGTTTCCATTTGGTTTACTGAATCATGCAGTGCAGCAAAGTTTACAAGACGAATTATCGAATACTCATTAACTCTTAAATTGTATTTTTTAAGAACATTGACATCAGGCTGAAAAACATTAGGATGAAGATAACCCAACTTCTGGTTGCCGCTATACGCAATTTTCTTTTTTGCCCACTTTCCTATATCTACAACATCGGCAGCTAATATATGGGTAGCAAATGGATATGCCGTCTGCGCATATTGTTTTGTATAATAATAATCATCGTCAGTAAACACTAATGATGGTTTTCTAAATATATTGCCAACGTACGTGATAGAGATGTCTGTGCCAAGGTACATATCAACTTTATTAAGCAGTGAGTATGAAAACACTCTGAAACTTGCTTGGAGTAAATGCATTATTCCCCTTATACTTATTCCCAGCTTTCCCTTTAGATGATCCCTCCAATACGGTGATACAATATATTTGTAAGCAAACCCTTCTTTAATAACAAGATCTTCTATGATATTTCTTTGTTGAATAAAGAAAACACACTTATGCCCATCGTTCATCAACCTTTTCGCCAGATTTTTGAACATATGGAACTGAGATGGATGATTAACTGCGAATAAATAATGTTTTGATGCCAATTTAACTCCTAAAAAGCATAACTATGAGATTGAGTAATATTCCAGACTATTAAACATATCTTTGTGAAGTGGATTACTTTATTTGAACAGGATATTGCATTCTTTAAGGTGATTTTTCTTATAAATCTCGAAGAAGAAGGGGCAAATAAAGGTTTACTTTGGACTCGTAATTGAGTTTGCTAAGGATATATTCATTTCATTTCCCATAACTGTCAAGTGTCCACATTATTGGGGTGTCCAAAAAACTAATCCATCATGCTCCTAAGTATAATATCTAAAATAATCCTCAATATTGCGTTCTTTCTCATCTTTAATCTGACCTTTTAAATCTTCGATATTGGTTTCAATCCAGTTCGCCATCAAGGAATCTTTATATTTGCGCAAAGATTCTAATAGTGCAATACACGAATCAAGAATAGGCACCAACGAGCCACTCCATGATCTGGGCATCATATTTGAAAATATGTTGTCTAATGTTGATTGATTATAAAGACCCAACTCGATTATCTGGATAATCAATTCATGAAACTGAGGTATGTCGTTTTTGTAAACCAATACATTAATTAATAACGGCAACACTTCATAGGCACGTTTTTCTTTTTTACACCAGTCAATAATTGCCTCTTCCGGTAAGATGGAATCTAAGCCTTCGGCCCCGGCTACCTCATTTTTGGGATTCAGCAAATATAGTAAGCCATAAATATCTTCTTTAGGCTTCAAAAGCATGTTTGAAAGGATAATCCATGATTCATCAAATCTATTCTCTAACATGAGGAAAATCGATGAACGGATATCTGAATGCATTCTATATGATTTAAGAATATCTTTTGAATAGTTGTAGATATCTTCGAAAATGAAACCAAGAAACCCAGAACGAAGCTCATTCAGTTTTAAAACTTTTTTTAATAACAGGTGTCTATGATACATGCACATTGAATCTTGATTTGCAAATCCCGACAAAGTAGCCTTCATCAGTAATTCTTGGGCAAATTCACACATACCATTGAAATTAGCTTCGTCATCATCAATCAATAAATACATTGCAGTGATATCAATAGCGGGATACACGAAATCTGTGTTTACTTCTATCGCCTTTTTTAATAACTTTTGAACGTGTTCTGGCACGCAGTGCTTCAACACGCTACCATATGAGAGCAATCTTAGCTGATTTGGATCAATGTAATCGTCATCTAAAAGTTTCTCTACAATTTTCAGATCATCGGCATCTAATATCTGCCTCCTGATAATTTCAAACAGGTATTGCTTTAAAATACTATCGTCATACATCTCTTGAATGGACTGATCATATAAAGTTCCATCGATTTCTTTAATATGCACGAGTAAGCCGGCTATTGTAGCGATATTTGGCTGTGCAAGGTCATATTTTTTAAATGAATTCGTTAAAGAAATAAAGATATCTCTTGGGGATTCAACTGTCTTGCCCATGTGATAGCCTACACTCAATCCATATCGTTGCTCTCCGTCTAATAATAAATTCAAGTGATCATAAATCACCTTATTTTGCACTAATTCCACAAGAAGATCCAATGCATTCTTCCCGGATATATCAATGTTTTTTCCTTTTTCATCTTTCTGGATATCATATGGAGGCCTGCAAATAACAGTTTTAATTTTTTCTTCTATAGTGGTAGGGTTTAATATCTCAATACATTTTTCAATGCATTCACGACGTGCCGCCGCATTGCCCAAAATATCATACTTTCTAATCTGAATAAGGCTCTGAAGCAAATTTCGCCAAACATGGTTAGTTTTGTTTGTGACATCCGCTACAAATGATTCTATATCGCTAAACAAACCAAGTTGCAAAAGCCCCAAAAGTGCGTTATCAAACGCTTCTTTGACCAACTCTTCCATACTTGGATATTGTTCTAAGATGGATAACAGCCTGTTTAATCCACCACGTACATAATCTAAGATTTCTCCATGAGTCTCGGGTTCCCATTCTTTTAACTCTCTTTTTGTCCCTTGATGCTCTGAGCCGCAACTCCTATGTGCATGCCTAAAATGGATTACATTTCTAAGAGCTTTAATTGCCAGCTCGATAGATTCTTCATCCTTTTTTTGAATCAATTCATCAACAATAATGAGCCTGTCTTCATAGCTTGCGTTTGCACCGGAAAGAACAATTTGAAATAATTGGATAAATTGTCCTGTGGCATTATTTGCCCAAGTTTCGCTTTCCGCTAATGCCAAATACATTAAACATTTGGCAGCTTTATTGAACTGTTCTTTCCAAAAACAAAGCATTTCTAAAGCTATTACAAGGTTTCTTCTTCCTTTTATAGCTTTTAACTCTGTTAAACTTGTTTTTACAATAACCTTGTATAGGGCATTAACTGTTGCTTGGGGGTTTACTTCAACAAAGTAGCGGAAAACCATTGAACCCCTCTCTGAAAAAAGAACTTCAGCCTGCCCAAAAGGGGCATGATCCTTGCATAGTGTGTCTGCTATCTCTCTTACTTCAGACACATCATCCAAATGCCTAAATTGTTTACACAAGCTTAGCAGCATATCCGTCGGCAAGCCATGATCAGTAAACAAATCTTGTGCTTTTGACGGCACACAATCCTTCCACCATTCTTCAGCCAACCTTATCGCCAAAGGTTTGGGAACGACTTGGATGTATTTATCTCGCTCATCGATAATTGTTCTTTTAATAAACTTCTGTAGATATGTGTAGGTTGTTTGTAAATCATTATATACTAAATTTTCGGCAACATATCTTAATTGGTATTCAAGACTATTTTTAAAACCAATATGATTAAATACAGATAAAGCACACAATATTTTGCAATCAGTTTGTGTGATGTCGAGCGGAAAGCCAATCATCTTCGCAACCAGTTTTTCTTCAGTTAATGATCCCACATTAGGCTCATTATTCAGATAAGAATCAATAAGCAACGAAGCAATTTTAGGAAAGCCCCCTGAAAGCTCAATGATTTTATCCACAGCAATTTGATCATCAATCAAATTAGGGAACTCAGACCCAATAATTTGTTCTATCGCGCGATCAGACAATCTGTCTAATCGGATAATATGTTTGTTATCTTCTGAAGGATCGTTATCTATTGAAATCATGCTCATATTTGAATCAGAATGTTTTATTTCACTAGCTAGGCGATTATGCAAATTAGAGTCACAATTGTCAAATATCAGAATGCCTCTTTTTTTAAGATTTATTAATTGCATTACATGGTTTGGGAGCATGCTATTTTCCGTATATTGGCAATCAACGTATGAAACCATTTTGTTCAATATCTCTTGGTTCAAATCTTTTTCACTATCTTGAGGTGGTCTGAATGCTTCTAATACCATCCTAGATTTACCCAGCCCAGACAAGCCAATAAGCCTAATCACCATTTTAGGTATTATAAGTTGTTCCTTAATAAACCTTGTGTGTTTCGCTCTTTCATCATCCTCTACATAACCAATCTTACTGTGTTCTGCGTAACCAGACCATTTCTCCCATGTTTTAAATCCGATCCCGACATTTTGCCCTAATACTTCTTTTACGTAGATAATAGCGGAATAGTATTGATTTGTCCAATCTGCAATTTGGGCGGATCCATAGAAACTAATGTGGTCTTCAGTGACATGATCCTTTCCAGCTTTTTTAAATCCAGCCAGCATTAAGTCTTTTCTTTCTTCTATTCCATCATCCGTTAGTGATTTATTGTTAAATATAATGTAATGCTTGCCATTTATACCAATGTCTTCAAGCATTGGTTTTAAAATGTTTTCTTCTTTGTTTTGAAACAATTCATCATGGCATGCTGTAGGCCCAAAGGTGCCCGCTTTATTCTGAAACAAGCAGTCCCTAGTCGGAAACCAATCTGTTCTTTCTATAAAACCGTCCCAAGTTACACCGCCATCTTTACCACCATCTTTTATTGTAATATTCAGAGAACCACTGACACTTGATTTTGGAATTTCATTAGATGCAGCTTCTGAATACAGCAATTTGAACATCAAAGCCGTAAGACTACTTGCATCTAACTTTTCGATATCTTCGTTGGTTACTTCAAAAATTGAATTCATATTCTTGATTTCCATGTTAAAAGCTTAAAGTATCAACAGCATGACATCCCATTGGATAGTTATTTCAAGCATCTACGCTATTCACCAGTTGGTCATAATATTGACCCATTGTTTTAAATGACGCATTTTTCTCAATGCACTTTTCAATAATCTGAATATAATCATCCGCATAACCCGGAAAATCAGGTTGATGGAATATATGTTGGTGATAGTTCAATACTAAAACACCATTGTGTTCAATACAGGTATCGACAATCTCATCAAACTTTACCCATCTATCCGGATGTGAGTTAAGGCAAAAATCCATTATGGGCAACGGAAACACAATAAACTCATTATCAAATGGACGATAAGGCGCCACGATGTCATCCTTGAAGCCAATATCTCTTGTGTACCCTAGCGTAGAATCATATGCGAATCCCGCCTCTTGCTGCAGCCTCCAAGTATTGTCATCAAGATTAAGGTGATGTTGCCTTATCCCTCGAACCTCATGACCAATAATACCCTCTAAAGTCTCTTTCTCTTTTTTCAATAAACTCAAATTCTGGTAAGAATTATACGATCCATGTACACCAATCTCCCAGCCATTCCCGTCTAAATAACGAATCATATCCACTACTTTTGGCGACTCAATATCATACCTTCCCATAGACAAATAATATGATTTCAGTTTAAAGGGGTCCACTTTTATCGATTCATTCAAAAAGAATATCGTTGAACGAACATCATATTTGTTTTCAATCTCGATCAGCTTATCAAATCCCCAATATGGATTCTTTGTCAAAAGAGATTTGTATTGATTTTTTAGACCACTTAAATCAAGTCTCTTCAAAGCACGTAACGAGTGGGTAACATATTGATAACTCTTTTGAATACGATCGATGTCGTGAGTTAGGCAAACTTTTAGCATAAGAGAACTCCCTTTTTTCAATCACTCATGATGTTTCTTAGAATAGCCCACCGTTTAAATCAATGCAGCTTCCCGTGATATAATCCGATTTCAAAAGAAACTCAACCGCATTTAATATATTCTCTGGATCACCCAACTTTCCCATCGGGATCTCCTCAATTATCTTCTCAAGCACATTATCCGGCACATCTTCTATCATCCCGATATCGAAGTACCCCAGGTTCAGTGTATTAATCGTAATCCCAAAACTCGCATTCTCTTTAGCAACCGCCTTCGCCAGCCCCCATAGCGCAGATTTGGATGCAGCATAAGCACTCGTGCCCATCACCCCCATCTGCGGCACCACCGATGAAAACAGGATTATCCGCCCAAACCTTCTCTTCCTCATCAACGGGATGATCTGCCTCAAAACCCGCTGAACCCCGAAAAGATTAGCATCAACAACCTCTTCCCATTTATCCGATTCTGTTTTGTGCATCATGCAATTATAGTTTACTCCAATGCAATAGATCAAAGCCAAATCATCTTCTTCGCATGCATTTTCAGCTATCCATAGGGACACTTCATTCTCTGAGTTGATATCTACCTTGTCCATTTGGTAACCAATATCTTTTCTCGGCTCCCGGCTTCGATAGCTTCCATAAACATCATGATTAACCGATAGCTTTTCAGCCAAAAAACGACCTATTCCTCCAGACGCTCCGGCGATGAATATTTTCATTATACTAATTCCATCTCATGAGAGATGCACCATAAGTCCAACCAGAACCAACCGCTGCAAAGAGGATCATAGAGCCTGGTTTAAGTTTACCAGCCTTGTTGACTTCATCTAATAAGATTGGAATCGTTCCACCTGATGTATTGGCATATCTATCCATATTTGTCATAACTTTTTCAAATGGCATACCTATCAATTTCGCAGTCTC
>LSQX01390615.1_pt2 | contig 16546 bp, 18 predicted proteins | sample 654561 | NCBI WGS metagenome assembly LSQX01 (sample SAMN04489861, study PRJNA283612) | anaerobic digester metagenome | isolation source: 4 biogas reactors fed with cattle manure at either 37C or 55C with and... | place: Denmark: Kongens Lyngby | collected 2014 | reverse complement strand
ACCACCTACAACATGCTGCGGGCGCAATGCGATGAACTCGATAACAAGATCACCGATCTGGTCGAGGTAATCAATCCTGGGGTAACACAAGTTTTCGGCTGCAGGGCGCTTACTGCCGCAGAATTGATTGTGAGCGTCGGTGAAAATCCACAGCGGATCCGTTCCCAGGCTGCGTTGGCGCATCTGTGGGGCGTTGCACCTATTCCGGCGAGTTCCGGACGGACGAACCGGCACCGGTTAAATAGAGGTGGTGATCGCCAAGCCAACGCCGCACTGCATCGCATTGTCCTGGTCAGGATGTGTCACGATGAACGCACCAGGGACTATGTGCAACGTCGAACCAAAGAAGGATTGTCGAAGAAGGAAATTATGCGGTGCTTAAAACGCGCCATTGTCCGGGAGATCTATCAAGTGCTGTGCCTGGGGCGACCTGTGAAACAATCCAGTGGATTAAGTAGCGATGAATTCAGAGCTCTGCGCTCGAAAAAAGGGCTTTCACAAACCCAAGTCGCCAGGAAACTTGGATGTGCTCCAGCAAGAATTAGCGATATTGAAACCGGCAAACGTCGGCTATCGGAGTTGAAGTCAACCTACGAAGAATTCCTTCAAACTGCTTGACACAACATAGGAGCATCACGGGGGATGTGATCAGGAAGCAGATCTCAGCGTAACAGGGCAACGCTCCTCGAACACTGCTGGAGCGAGATATCTGCACCAGGAATGCCGACGCGTGGTGTTGTAGCGGGTACACCAGCGGAAAACATCTCGCCGGCACTGCAACTGATTGGCAAACGTCTTCGCGTCCTGGAGGACCTCACGCTTCAACGCGGCGTTGAAGGACTCCGCCAGGGCGTTATCAGCGCTGCTGCCGATCGCGCCCATCGACTGCCGGATCCCCAGCGTTCTGCACGTCTCCTGGAACGCATGGGAAGTGTAGACACTGCCATGGTCCGAGTGAAAAATTGCGTCGTCGAGACTTCCGCGCTGACCCTTGGCCATCACCAGGGCGTCCTGGACCAGGGAAGTACGCATGTGGTCGGCGATCGCGAAGCCTACCAGCCGGCGGGAGAAACAGTCGATGACCGTGGCCAGGTACATATTCGACCCGTCCGCGATCGGCAGGTACGTGATATCGCCGACGTAGACCTGGTTTGGTGCCGGGGCGGTGAATTTCCTCCCCACCAGGTCCGGAAACACCGGCTTCCTCCCATCCGAGACAGTCGTGGTGACCTTGCGTTTCTTCGAGTAGCCAACCAGCTGCAACGAGCGCATGATCCGGGCGACTTTCTTGTGATTGACCGGACTGCCGGGCGAGTCGTCGTTGAGTTGCGCCGTGATGCGTTTGGAGCCGTAGCAGCCGCGTTCTGCGGCGAACACGGCCTTGACCCGTGCGCCGAGGATCGCGTCGCTGAGCAGGCGTTGTGTCCTGGCGGAGGAGGTGTTTCTCCATTTGTAGTACGAGGACCGGTTGAGTTTCAGAACCTCACATAACCGCTTGACCGAATGGCTGTTCTTGGCGTCGTCAACGAACTGGAAGCGGATCACCAGGTCGTCTCTTCCGCAAAATATTTCGCGGCCTTGCGCAGAATGTCGCGCTCTTCCTTCAGTCGGGCGTTTTCCCGTTCCAGCTGGCGGATACGTTCGGCATCGGTCACCGATGTCGGGGTCTGCGAGGCGGCCTCGGTGCTGGTGGTGGTGCGGGCGCCGGTGCCATATTTGCGGACCCAGATCTGGAGGGTGTTGCGGTTGACGCCGAGTTCGGCGGCGAGGGCGTTGATCGATACGCCGGGGGAATTCTCGTAGAGGGCGACCGCGTCGCGGCGGAATTCCTCGGTGTAGGTCTTGCTGGGCATGGTGGCAGGTTACCTTTCTTCCCCGGCAGAAAGCCGGGTTGTCGGGTGTCTACCAAACAGGGGTCAGGTCCCGGATACGGTCCCGTCGTTTTCGACCCCGATGAAAATATGGCCACCCTGGCCGTTGGCCATGCAGGCCACCGCTTCGACCAGCTTGCGGTCGTTGAGGTCCTGGGAAGAGCGGCGTCGTTTGAATTCAACTGTGAGGGTTTCGCCGCCGGAAATGATTCTCAACGCCGTGTCAGCATCCATGGGCCCATTCTACCTGCATGTTTGATATTTGCAAACAGGATGCATCGCAGAACGCGTTGTTTGATTCTGTTTGCAATGTTGTTTGATTGGGGCGCGTCGCTAAGACGCGTAGCCCTCGCGACGCTTCACCCACCCGATGACTGCGTACGTGACCGGCAGCAGGAGCACCTCGATGAGGGTCTTCCACAGGAAGCCGACGATGACGTAGTTGACCAGGTCCCCGCCCGTCGTGATGCCGATGACCGGCGCCGCGATGACGCAGAACAGCAGGGTGTCGCCGAACTCGCCGACGACGGTCGAGCCGATGAGGCGCGCCCACAGGGACTTCTCGCCGGTGCGCTGCTTGATCTTCACCAGCACCCAGGAGTTGAGGAGCTGGCCGACGACGTAGCCGGCCAGCGACGCCACGACGATCTGCGGTACCAGGCCGAGGACGTGGGCGAATTCGGGCTGGGATTCGTAGAAGTCGGCGGCGGGCAGCCAGATCGCCACGTAGAAGGAGACGACGGCCAGCAGGGTCACCGCGAAGCCGGTGAAGATGGCGCGGCGGGCGGCCTTGAATCCGTAGCACTCGGCGAGGACGTCGCCCAGGACGTAGGTCAGCGGGAAGAGGAAGAAGGCGCCGTCGGTGATGAGGGGGCCGATGGCCACGCCCTTCGTGGCGAGGATGTTGGAGATGAGGAACACCGCGACGAAGAACGCCACGATGACGGGGTACATGGTGGGCTGGAGGGGGATGAACCGGGCAGTCATCCCCTGCCCAGGTGCGGGATCAGGAGTGTTCACGGAGGAAATGATCTCACAGCACTAATCTGGAGTCATGACTGAGCACGCTGGACGCTACGCCCCTTCGCCGAGTGGGGACCTGCACTTCGGTAACCTCCGCACCGGCCTCATCGCCTGGCTCTTCGCGCGGACGACGGACCGGAGGTTCCTGCTGCGGGTGGAGGACATCGACACCCAGCGTTCCACGATCGACTCCGCCCACCGGCAGATCGATGACCTGCTCACCCTCGGTCTGACCTTCGACGGGGACATCCTCTACCAGTCGGACCGTTTCCCGGCCTATCAGCGGGCCCTGGACATGCTCACGGCCCGGGGGCTGGTGTACGAGTGCTACTGCTCGCGCAAGGACATCCAGGATTCGCCGCGGGCTCCGCACGCCCCGGCGGGTGCCTACCCGGGCACCTGCCGGGACCTGACGGAGGGGGAGCGGGAGGCGCGTCGTGAAGCACTCGCCGCGGAGGGGCGCACGCCGGCGCTGCGCCTGCGTGCCGACGTCGCCGAGTTCACCATCCACGACCGCTACCACGGCGCGTACACCACGGAGGTCGACGACTTCGTGCTGCGCCGCGGCGGCCAGGACCCCGACTGGGCGTACAACCTGGCGGTGGTCGTCGACGACGGTTTCCAGGGCATCGACCAGGTCGTCCGTGGCGAGGACCTGCTGCCGAGCACGCCGCGGCAGGCGTACCTCGCGACGCTGCTGGGTATCGAGCTGCCCGAGTACGTCCACGTGCCGCTGGTGGTCAATGAGCAGGGGCAGCGGCTGGCGAAGCGCGACGGCGCGGTGACTCTCCGGGAGATGCTTCTCGACGACCCGGTGTTCAAGGTCGTCGAGAAGCTCGCCGCCTCCCTGGGGTATCCGGGGGTGAACACGCTGCACAAACTGCTGGAGGTCTTCGACCCGGAGGATCTTCCGCGCGAACCCCTGGTGTGGCGCTGATCACCTGCGGTAGATTTGTCCGTATGAACCTGGACAAAATCGCCACCCGCATCGTCGCCGACACCCTCGATGCCGTCATCTACTGCGACCGCTCCGGCACCATCCGTCTCTGGAACGCCGGCGCGGAGCGCATCTTCGGCTGGAGCGCGGGGGAGGCCGTCGGGCAGAACCTCGACATCATCATCCCGGAGAAGCACCGCGCGGTGCACTGGGCCGGCTGGGAACGCGTCATGGAGACCGGCGTGACCCGGTACGGCGCGGACCCGCTCGCGGTCCCGGGCCTCCACAAGGACGGTTCCACCATGTCGCTGGAGTTCACCATCATGATGCTTCACGACGACACCGGCCGCATCGAGGGCATCGCCGCCATCCTCCGCGACGTCTCCCGGCGCTGGCGGCGGGAGAAGGAGCTCCGCGCCCGGGTCCGCGAACTGGAGGCCCGGAATTCTTAGCGGGGACTAAGATTTGAGGTACCCCTACCCAGCATTGGAGCAACCGTGCACACCAGTATGACCTCCCGCCTGGCAGCGGAATTCCTCGGTACCTTTGTCCTCGTCTTCGGCGGCGCCGGCAGTGCCATCTTCGCCGCCTCCGTCCTGGCCGGTGACACCATCAACATGGGCATCGGCTTCGTGGGTGTCTCCCTCGCCTTCGGTCTCACCGTCCTGACCATGGCCTACGCCGTCGGCCACATCTCCGGCGGGCACTTCAACCCCGCCGTCACCCTCGGCGCGGTGCTGGCCGGCCGCGTCGAGCCCGGAGCCGTCATCCCCTACTGGATCGCCCAGCTCATCGGCGGTGTCGCCGCCGGTGGCGTGCTCTTCCTCATCGCCTCCGGCAAGGAGGGCTTCTCCGCGGTCGAGTCCGGCTTCGCGACGAACGGCTACGGCGCCCTCTCCCCGGACGGCTACTCACTGGTCGCCGTCCTCATCGCCGAGACCGTCCTCACCGCGATCTTCCTGTACGTCATCCTCGGCGCCACCGACCGGCGTGCCCCGCAGGGCTTCGCCCCGATCGCCATCGGCCTCGCGCTGACCCTGATCCACCTCGTGTCGATCCCCATCTCCAACACCTCGGTCAACCCGGCCCGCTCCCTCGGTGTCGCCGTCTACGCGGGTTCCGAGCCGCTCATGCAGGTCTGGGCCTTCTTCCTCGCCCCGCTGCTCGGAGCCGCGATCGCCGGCCTCACCTACAAGTTCGTGTTCCCGGACGAGTCCGACCACGTCCTGGAGGAGATCGGCCGCTGACCGTTTCGTGTGACGCCGGGGCCCCGAACCAACCGTTCGGGGCCCCGGCGTCACACCACATGGTCAGGGCCTCGGTCCGGAAAAGCAATGATGCCGCGGGACGTGGTACGTCCCGCGGCATCAGACTGCGGAGGATGTGGGATTTGAACCCACGAGGGTATTGCTACCCGCACGCGTTCCAGGCGTGTGACATAGGCCGCTAGTCGAATCCTCCTGAGCACCTGCAACCGTGGTTGCTGTGTTCTCGTGAAACAGTACACAACATGACGGGGAAAACACAAATCGCAGGTCATGGTGGGGAAAGGGGCGTCGATAAGCAGGGGAGTTGGCGGCCCGGTGCCGGGATGGGTTACAGTTGTGCGCAGGATCCCGTGCGGCGTTTATCTTGTGAACTCCCCCAGGGCAGGAATGCAGCAAGGGTCAGCGAGCTCTGACGGGTGCGCGGGATCCCCTTTTTTGATTCCGGGGGGCCGGGGGAAAGTCGGCGGGGGAAAAACGCGTCTATCATTGTGGCCGAACACTCCCGACGGAAGGCAGGCCCACAAAGTGACGCTCCTCGATCTCGATTCTGACCGCCTCGCAGACTTCGCGGCGCAGGTCCGCAAGGAATACGACGACCTCAAGGCCAGGAACCTCAAGCTCGATCTGACCCGCGGCAAGCCGTCGTCGGAGCAGCTCGACTTCGGCGAGGCCCTCCTCGCGCTGCCGGGCGAGGGCGACCACGTCGACGCGGACGGCCAGGATGTCCGCAACTACGGCAACCTCAAGGGCATCCGCGAGATCCGCGAACTCTGGGCCGAGGTCCTCGGCATCGACGCCGCCGACCTCATCGCCGGGGACGCCTCCTCGCTGAACATCATGTTCGACCTGGTGTCCTGGGCCTACCTCTTCGGCACCAACGACTCCGAGCGTCCCTGGAAGGACGAGGAGAAGGTCCGCTGGATCTGCCCGGTGCCGGGCTACGACCGCCACTTCACCATCACCGAGAGCCTCGGCTTCGAGATGGTCACCGTCCCGATGCTCGAGGACGGCCCCGACCTCGACGCCATCCGTGAACTGGTGAAGGACCCGCAGGTCAAGGGCATGTGGGCGGTGCCGATGTTCGGCAACCCGACCGGCATCACCTTCTCGGAGGAGGCCTGCCGCGAGCTGGCCGCCATGGAGACCGCCGCCCCGGACTTCCGCATCGTGTGGGACAACGCCTACGCCGTGCACACCCTGACCGAGGAGTTCCCGCCGATCGTCGACATCGTCGGCCTGGCCGCCGAGGTCGGCAACCCGAACCGCTTCTGGGCGCTGTCCTCCACCTCGAAGATCACCCACGCGGGCTCCGGCGTCAGCTTCTTCAACTCCTCCCAGGAGAACCTCGACTGGTACCTGAAGATCGCCGGCGTCCGCGGCATCGGCCCGAACAAGGTCAACCAGCTGGCGCACGTCCGCTACTTCGGCACCGCCGAGGGCGTCCGCGCCGTCATGCGCAAGCACGCCGGCTCCCTGGCCCCGAAGTTCGACCGCGTCCTCGAGATCCTGCAGGAGCGCCTCGGTGAGTACGAGGTCGCCCGCTGGACGACCCCGGAGGGCGGCTACTTCATCTCCCTCGACGTCATCGACGGCACCGCCTCCCGCGTCGTCGAGCTGGCCAAGGAGGCCGGCATCGCGCTGACCGGCGCGGGCTCCTCCTTCCCGCACAAGGACGACCCGAACAACCGCAACATCCGCCTCGCGCCGTCCCTGCCGCCGGTGGAGGAGCTGGAGGTCGCGATGGACGGCGTGGCGACGTGCGTGCTGCTGGCGGCCGTCGAGAAGCTGGGCGCCTAGGAGCCTCCGATGAAGCGCGACGACACCATCTACTGGATCGACCAGCTCCTCCCCGCTGAGCTGCAGACCGGTGACAGGGTCGTCACCGCCGACCTCGGCGACGGCCAACGCGTCGCCGTGACGGTCGGCTTCGCGGACGTCGACACCGGGCTCGTGACGGTGGAGGACGGCACCGACGTGCGCTCCGAGCTCATCATCGTCGGCCGGGCGACGGAGCAGCAGCTCACGTCCGTCCTCCACGCGGCCTGGGCCGCCTTCGAGGGCGGGGACCTCCCCGCCCAGCCCGGCACCCTCCTCCCGCAGCTGGACGCCGGCCTTGAGGGCGTCAACGTCGCCCACGGGATCTGCGTCCCGCCCTACCTGTGGGGCGGCGAGGTCCCGCGCGTCACCGAGGACGACCGGCTCACCGTGCTCCTGCAGCTGGTCATGCTCACCGACGCCGAGTACGCCTACGCCGCCGAGGAGGGTGCAGCCGCCCTGCAGCAGGCGCTGGGGGAGGCCGGGATCGACCTTCTCGACTGGCAGCGCTGATCCGCCCGCCGGGTAAGGTTGGCGACGTGGCTCTCTACAGGAAATACCGTCCCGCCTCCTTCGCCGAGGTCGTCGGCCAGGAGCAGGTGACCCGACCCCTGTCGGTGGCCCTCGACTCCGGCCGCATCAACCACGCCTACCTGTTCTCGGGTCCGCGGGGATGCGGCAAGACGTCGTCGGCACGCATTCTCGCGCGGTCCCTCAACTGCATCGAGGGACCGACGTCGAACCCCTGCGGCGTGTGCCCCTCCTGCGTGTCCCTGGCCCCCGGCGGCCCCGGCAACCTCGACGTCACCGAGCTCGACGCCGCCTCGCACCGCGGCGTCGACGACATGCGTGAACTCCGCGACTCCGCCATCTTCGCGCCCGCGGAGTCCCGCTACCGTGTCTTCATCATCGATGAGGCGCACATGATCACCCGCGAGGGCTCCAACGCGCTGCTCAAGATCGTGGAGGAGCCGCCGGAGCACCTCATCTTCATCTTCGCCACGACGGAGCCGGAGAAGGTCATCGGCACGATCCGTTCGCGCACCCACCACTACCCCTTCCGTCTGCTCACCCCGCAGGCGATGCGTGGACTGCTGCAACGCACCGTCGAGTCCGAGGGCGTGCCCGTCGACGACTCCGTCTACCCCCTGGTCATCCGCGCCGGCGGCGGCTCCCCGCGTGACTCGCTGTCGATCCTCGACCAGCTCATCGCCGGTTCCGGCCCCGACGGCCTGACCTACGACATCGCGCTGCCGCTGCTGGGGGTCACCGACCTCTCGCTTATCGACGCCACCGTCGACGCCCTCGCCGCCGGCGACCGCGCCGCCCTGTTCACCACCGTCGACGACGTCATCGAGGCCGGCCACGACCCCCGCCGCTTCGTCGAGGACCTCCTCGAGCGGCTCCGCGACCTCATGGTCCTGCAGGCCGTCCCCGAGGCCTTCAACCTCGGGCTTGTCGACGCCCCCACCGACCGCGCCCCCATCCTCGCCGAGCAGGCCGGCTCCTTCACCGCCGGGCAGCTCGCCCACCTCGCGGCGACCGTCAACGACCGCATCGCCGACATGCGCGGCGCCACCTCCCCGCGCCTGCTGCTGGAGATCCTCTGCGCCCACCTGCTGCTGCCGGTCGCCCCGGTGCAGGGAGCCGGGGGAGTGGCGGCCGCTGCCGCACCCACCGCCCAGGTCGCTCCTCCGCAGCCGACGCCGGCCCCCTCGGGCAAGGTCTTCGAGCGTCCCTCCGTGCGCAGGGCCCGCGAGGCGGCTGAGGCAGCGAAGGCGGCTGAGGCCGCCCCGGCAGCCCCGGCAACGGAGCCCACGAAGGCTCCGGAGCCTGCGAAGCCGACGGGGCCGGTGACTCCGGTGGCACCCGTGGAGGAGAAGCCGGTCGTCGAGAAGCCGGTGGACCCCGTCGAGGTGGTCCGCGCCAGCTGGGCGACGGTCCGCGAGGAGGTGTCCCGCCGGAACAAGGTCGCGGGCATCATGCTCGCCGAGGCCCGCGTACTCGGCCTGCGGGAGGACACCCTCGTCCTCGGTCACAACACCGGTGCACTGGCCGAGAGGCTCAATGCGGAGTCGAACAACACGGTGGTCGCGAAGGTGGTGTCCGAACACACCCGCCGGGAGCTGAAGGTGCAGTGCGTGATCGGCACGGACCCCGCCGCCGCCGGTTTCAGCCCGACCCCTGCGAAGCAGGAGACCTGGAAGCCGCACCCCCCGGTCGCGCAGCCCGAACCCGCCGAGGCGCCCGAGGAGCCTGAGAGTCCGGCCCCCACCTGGGGTAGACCACGCGATTCCGGAAGCGACGCCACCCCGCCGACCCCTGCTCCCGCACCCGAGGCTCCGGCCCCCACCTGGGGGAAGCCCCGTGATCTCGGGGGTGACTCCACCCCGCCCGCACCCGAGGCTCCGGCCCCCACGTGGGGCAGGCCGCGCGACCTCGGCAGCGACGCCACCCCGCAGCAGCCGACCCCCGCGCCGACCCCGGCGCAACCGGAGCCCGAGAAGCCGTCGTGGCAGCAGATCGTCGAGCGCGGACGCGCGAACGCCGCCCGTCAGGCCGCGGAACGGGCCGCCCGCCCCGCCTTCGACGACGGGGTGCCCCTGCCGCCGGAGCCGATGGACGACCCGGAGATGGTCCCCCCAGAGGACCACGCACCGGCACCGCAGCCGACCCAGCCGACCCAGCCGACCCGGCAGGACGCACCGTCCCGTCGTGAGGAGGAGGACGAGATGGTCGAGGCCGCGCAGGAGCCCGGCACCTACGACCGTCGGGACGCGACCACCATCGCCGTGGAACTGCTGGAACAGGAACTCGGCGCACGTCGACTGTGAGTCGGTAGGATGGCCGTCGGAAAAACCAACCGACGAAAGGTAGACCCATGACCCAGCCGGACATGTCCCAGCTCCTCGCCCAGGCCCAGGAGATGCAGGCCAAGCTGCAGCAGGCGCAGCAGGAGATCCTCGCCTCCGAGGTCACCGGCACCGCCGGCAACAACCTGGTCACCGTGACCATGACCGGCGGTGGCGAGGTCACCGACGTGACGATCGACCCGCAGGTGGTCGACCCGGAGGACGTCGAGACGCTGCAGGATCTCGTCCTCGGCGCGTTCCAGGACGCCCACCAGAAGGCCGGCAACCTCGCCGCTGAGAAGATGGGCCCCCTGTCCCAGGGCGGTGACCCCTTCGGCGGGATGCTCGGTTAGAGCGTCGCGAAGTAGTCGACGTCGGTGAGCAGGATCCGGGCCCCCGGATTCTCGTCCCACTCGACGTCGATGCCGTGCCTGCGCAGGACGGGGATGACTTCGTCGCGCATGAGCCCGATGGTGAGGCGGTGGTAGGTGGTGTCCTTCTCCGCCTCGCTGAGCGCCTCCCACTCGTCCGCGCTGAGGTGGGAGTCGAGGAAGACGCCGTACCCGATGTAGGTCGCGCGGTCCTCGATGAGCCTCTCGGTGTCCTGCTGGTGGTAGTAGACGAAGCCGCGGGCGTCGGGCATGTTCTCGCGCTCACCGCCGATCTCGGCGTGGCCGCAGGTGCCGCAGCAGGTGAAGTCCTCGCGGGCGATGACGCCGATGGTCTCCAGTTCGGCGAAGGCCTGCGTGAGGCGGGACGTCGGCTGTGCACCCAGCTCTTCCTGCTGTCGACGGCGCAGCGCGAAGAGGTCGTCGACGAAGGCGCGGGTCTCGGTCTCGTCGACGTCCGGCAGCTCCTCGCCGAGCGCGTCGAGGTAGTAGCCGGGATCGGACTCGCCCCGCACGACGAGGGACCAGAGGTAGTCCGTGAGGTAGTCGCGGTCCTCCTCGTCCATCGGCCAGTGTGCGGGGAGGGAGTAGTCGGCGGGACGGGTGTTCCAGGGGTGCGTCATGGCCGCGATTGTTCCATGCCCTGGTGGGTGGTGCAGGGTGGTCTGGCACTATCCTCGTATCGGATCATCGACGAAAGGCACGAGAGTGTTTGAAGGACCGCTGCAGGATCTCATCGACGAGTTGTCCCGCCTGCCGGGTGTCGGCCCGAAAAGTGCGCAGCGTATCGCGTTCCATCTGCTCGCCGTCGAACCGGACGACATCAACCGACTCACCGCGGCCCTGGAGGGCGTGCGCGATGGCGTGACGTTCTGTCGCATCTGCTGCAACATCTCCCGTGAGGAGGTCTGCCGCATCTGCGCGGACTCCGGCCGCGACCGCGGCATGATCTGCGTCGTCGAGGAGCCGAAGGACATCCAGGTCATCGAGCGGACCGGCGAGTACAACGGCCGCTACCACGTGCTCGGGGGAGCGCTGGATCCGCTGGCCAACGTCGGCCCGAAGGACCTGCACATCACGGAGCTCCTCCAGCGCATCGGCGGCGTGCTGCAGGACCGCGAGCTCGCGGACTCCACCCCGGACACCCCGCTTTTCGACGCCGCCCCCGACATCCACGAGGTCATCCTCGCCACCGACCCCAACACCGAGGGGGAGGCGACCGCCTCGTACCTGGCGCGTCTGCTCAAGGACTTCCCGGACCTGGTGGTCTCCCGCCTGGCGTCGGGTATGCCGCTGGGCGGGGACCTCGAGTTCGTCGACGAGCTGACGCTGTCCCGGGCGCTGAGCGGCCGACTGCAGATCTAGGGCATGCCCGTCAGGGACGGGACCGGGACGATGGCGACGTCGTGGAGTTTCCGGTCGACGGACTCCACGGAGCGGCGTAGGCGATCCAGCTCGGACACCGTCGGATCCCGCCCCGCGGTGGGGGACGACGAACAGTTCCACGTGGAACACGCGTCCCTGGTCGCGGTCACGGCGGCAGGAACGCCAGCATGTCCTCTCCAGGGGGTGGGGGACACGCACCGGGACTCCTAGCGGAGGCGCTCCAGCCGGAGACGGTCGACGACGGCGATCTCCAGGGGCTCCAGCGCGTCCAGCTCCACGCCCATCGCGCGGGCGAGCAGCAGGTCCGCGAGCTGCGGGTTGCGGGCCAGGACAGGGCCGTGCATGTACGTGGCGATGACGCTGCCCTGCACCGCACCCTCGGCGAAGCGCTGGCGGGTGCCGTCGTCGACGTCGTCGGCGGCCGCGGCGACGTCGCAGTTGCCGGTGCCGCGGGTGACGCGGCCGAGGGGCTCGGCACCCGGGCCCAGCAGGGTGGCGCCGAGGTGGTTCTCGAAGCCGGTGAGCGGCTCCGTCAGCTCCGCGGTGATGCCGGCGCGGGTGGGCGTCGACGCGACCTCGCCGATCGCGCGGGACTGCAGCCCGATGGTGGTGGCGTCGATGAGCCCGAGACCGTCGACGATGCGGCCACCGGCGCGGAAGGACTCGCCGAGCACCTGCAGGCCGGCGCAGACCCCGAGGACCGGGCGGCCGGCCCAGGCGGCGCGGGTGAGGCCGCCGTCGGCGATGAGGTGTTCCGCCGCGAGGATCTGGGCGGTGTCCTCGCCGCCGCCGAGGCAGTAGATGTCGAGGGACTCGGGGACGGCCTCGCCGAGGCGGACGGGCAGGATCTCGGCGGTGATGCCGCGCATGCGGGCGCGCTGGCGCAGGACCAGGGCGTTGCCGTCGTCGCCGTAGGTGCCCAGGACGTCGGGAAGCACGAGTCCGATGGTCAGCTCAGCCACGGTTGGTCTCCTTCTGCAGGGCGGCCTTCAGGTCACGGAAGGCGGTGTAGTTGGCCAGCACCTCGACGCGGCCGGGCGGGCAGGCGAGGACGGCGTCGAGGGGGTCGGGGATGAGGTCGTGCCCGATGTCGGCGTAGGTGAGCCGGACCGCGAGGTCGGTGCCCCGCTCGCCGGCGGCCTTCACGACCAGGCCCTCGAAGTCCTCGAAGGCGACGTCCCACAGCCAGGACAGGTCCTCACCGTCGGCGACCTGTCCGTTGACGGCGATGACCAGTCCGTCGGCGGAGCGGTCCACCATCGACAGGGCCTCCTGCCAGCCGGCGGGGTTCTTGGCCAGCAGCAGGTGGATGTCGCGTTCGCCGAGACGGATGGTGGAGTAACGGCCGGCGACGTTGTCGACGGACTCGGCGGCGGCGACGGCGTCGGTGAGGGGGACGTCGAAACCCTCGACGGCGGCGGCGATCGCCTGCGTGGCGTTGCCCCGGTTCGCGCGGCCCGGCAGCTTGAGGGAGAGCTCGGAGGACCCGTGGGGGGACTCCAGGCCGGAGTCGGTGATGGTCCAGGTGGGGGTGGGGCGGCGGAAGTCGCGGCCGTCGGGAAGCGGTTTCACCGCCCACCAGTCGTCCCCCTCACGGACGACGTGGCCCCCGGTGCGCGGGCAGGACACGGAGTCGCCGGTCCAGCCGGCACCCGCGGACACCCAGATGACGTTCGGGGCGTCGTAGGCGACGGAGGTCATGAGCACGTCGTCGCAGTTCGCGATGACGAGCATGTCCGGGTGGGCCGTGACCGCGCGGCGCAGGGCACGCTCGATCTTGTTGATCTCCCCGACGCGGTCCAGCTGGTCACGGGTGAGGTTGAGCAGCACCATCACCTCGGGGCGCAGACGCTCCGCGACGGCGGGGACGTGGAGCTCGTCGACCTCGAGGACGATGTGGGAGGCGTCCTTACCGGCCAGGAGGGCGGAGATGATGCCGGCGTCCATGTTGTCGCCGCCGTCGTTGGTGGCGATGCTGAACCGGGAGCGCATGGCGGCAGCCAGCATGCGGGTGGTCGTGGACTTGCCGTTCGTGCCGGTGACCAGCACGGTCGGGCGTCCGCGGCCCAGGTTCTCCATGATGGTGGGGTCGATGGCGTTGGCCACCAGGCCGCCGATCATGCCACCGGCACCGCGGCCGGTGAGACGGGAGGCGGTGGTGGCCAGCTGTGCGGCGGTGGTGGCCGCCCTCGATCGCAGGCGGCGCAGGACACCGGAACGTGGGGAACTCATGCCACCACAGTAGTCCTAGCGTCGCGGACGGCTCTGCACCTGCTCGACCGCGTCGAGGAACTCGGTGTCGGTGAGCAGCGGGATGCCCTTGCGTACCGCGTGCATGGCCTTGCCCCGCAGGTCAGCGGTGTCGTTGCACACGACGACGCTGGTGGTGCGGGTCAGCTTCTCCGAGTAGACGAGTTCCGCCTTCACGCACTCCGCGATGAGGACGTCCGGGTCCAACTCCACCTCGGGGGCCACGACGACCTCCATGCCGCGCACCAGGTGCCTCCCCGGCACGTGCACCCCGGGGTTGGGGTGCGGGCGGGGTGCCTCCATGGCGTCGACGCGCACGTGGGAGCGCTGCAGGCCGAAACGGTCGGCACGCAGGTCGGCGGGGTCGACGGTGGCGAGGTCGCCGCGGTCGCGGATCTCGAAGAACACGTCGATGAGCAGGTCGTTGGTCTCCCGGGTCGTCTCGTGCTCCGGGCGGCGGGCCCGTTCGACGGTGGCGACGGGGGAGGGGGCGTCCATGCCCAGGGCGAGGGCCAGGCCGCCGAGGCGGGTGTCCTCCAGGGGGATGCGCTGGCGTCGGGCGGAGGCGAGCGTGTCGACGATCGCCACCGGCTTCGGCACGTGCCCCACCCGCTGACGACGACGCCCGCGTCCCCGGCCCCGCCCCCGGGAACGGTTGGAACGGGCGGCGGCATTCATCGCCCGCCGGGCCTCGGAGACGATGAAGCCCCACACGCGGGGGGCGTTGTGGACGATGAGCGTGCGGTCGTCGAGAAGCCTGTCGAGGGTCTTGAGGACAGCGGAGAAACGCTGCCCCTCCGCGACGTCCTCGTGGGTCAGTCCGTGATAGTGGTGCGGTCCCGGGTCGGAGCCGGGGTTGAGGACGGTGTGGAACTCCTCGCCGATCTCCCCGTCCTCATCGAAGGTGAGGACGTCGACGGCCACCAGGCGGGCGGTCGACGGATGGATCCCCGTGGCCTGGACCGTCAGGGCGACGAACGGGAACGTCACCTCGACGGCAGATGAGGTCTCAGCGGCGTTGTCGCCGTGGTCTGGGGTCGTGGTCATTGTTCAGAGTCTAGTGCCTCTCCTGCGGTGACTGTGCTGGTAGGGGCTGGTAGGGGCCGGTAGGTGGCTGCCAGCTGACTCCCAGGCAGGCGTAGAATGGAAAGTGCTACGAAACTTCGAGGGTGGTGGTGCGTCATGCGGATTTCAGAACTGAGCAGTGCCAGCGGGGTCAGTTTCCCGACGATCAAGTTCTATCTCCGGGAGGGGCTGCTGCCCGCAGGACGTCGGGCGGGGCAGAACCAGGCCTTCTACACGAAGGGGCATCTCGCCCGCCTCCGGCTGATCGGGGCGATGAGGGGCATCGCCCGCCTCTCCCTCGCGGAGATCAAGGGGGTCCTCTCCGAGCTGGACGGCCCGGGAACCGTCCTCGACACCATGGCGGCCATGCAGAACACGCTGATCGGGCAGGCCTCCGACGAGGAGGCCCACACCGCCGAGGCCCGCGCCATCCTCGACCGCATCATCAGTGAGCGCGGGTGGAACATCCGCCCCGAGTCGCCCGCCTACGGGACGGCCGTGCAGAGCATCGCGAAACTGTACACCACCGACCTGCAGTGGAGCCCCGGGATGATCGCGGAGTACGCGGAGTACGCGGAGCACGCGGCCGCCATCGGCCGGCTCGACGTGAGCACCCTGAATTTCGCGGGTTCGCAGGAGAATCTGCTGGTCCAGATCATCGAGGGCACCCTGCTGCGCCGCCAGCTGGTGGACTCGCTCGTCCTCCTCGGGCAGCAGCACTCCGCCCACGAACGCCTCGAGGGAAAGCAGAAGGGGAGTGCGCGGTCGCGCACTCCCCTTCCGTGATCCAGGTGAGCCGGGTGGCTCTGGTGGCTCAGACGGTCTAGACGCCGCCGGCCAGCACGGAGGCCTCGACCCGCAGGGCACGGTTGACCGCGGAGGTCAGTGCCTTGATGGAGGCGCGGGTGATGGAACCGGCGATGCCCACGCCCCAGGCGGCGGAGCCGTTGACGGTGGCGTAGATGTAGCAGGCCGCCTCGGCGTCGTCACCGGAGGAGCGGGACTGCTGCGAGTAGAACTGGACCTCGGCGTCGATGCCCAGCTCCTCCAGCGCGTTCGCGTACGCGGCGACCGGGCCGTTGCCGGTGCCGGTGATCTCCTTCTCCTCACCCCGGTGGATGACGGTGGCGGTGACGGTCGCCTCGTCGGCGTCGGTCTCGGCGTTGACGATGCGGATGGAGATCTCCTCCACCGGCTCGGTCACGTCGAGGTACTCGGTGGCGAAGACGTCCCACATCTCCTTGGAGTTGACCTCGCCGCCCTCGGAGTCGGTGATCGCCTGGACGACGTTGGAGAACTCGGCCTGCATCTGGCGGGGCAGGTTGATGCCGTGGTCTGTCTTCATGATGTAGGCGACGCCGCCCTTGCCGGACTGGGAGTTCACGCGGATGACGGCCTCGTAGTCGCGGCCGACGTCCTTCGGGTCGATCGGCAGGTAGGGGACCTCCCAGATCGTCTCGCCCAGCTCCTCCCAGGTAACCTCGGTGTTGTTGGCGCCCGGCTTGACCTTGGAGGCCATGGCGTCGAGGCCCTTGTTCACGGCGTCCTGGTGGGAGCCGGAGAAGGCGGTGAAGACCAGGTCGCCGCCGTAGGGGTGGCGCTCCGGCACGCGCAGCTGGTTGCAGTACTCGACGGTGCTGCGGATCTGGTGGATGTCGGAGAAGTCGATCTGCGGGTCGACGCCCTGGGT
>LSQX01239124.1_pt2 | contig 16546 bp, 17 predicted proteins | sample 654561 | NCBI WGS metagenome assembly LSQX01 (sample SAMN04489861, study PRJNA283612) | anaerobic digester metagenome | isolation source: 4 biogas reactors fed with cattle manure at either 37C or 55C with and... | place: Denmark: Kongens Lyngby | collected 2014 | reverse complement strand
CCCGTGCTACACTTTTGCTATAGGCTACATAGTCTTTTCCATATTTTTCTGTAATATATCTCCTGGCATTTCTTTTGGCTTCATCAGAAACCCTGGTTGAGTCTGTTCTCATGTAAGTAATTAGCCCCAGAGTTCCTATGCTGGCAATTGATACACCTTCATATAATTGTTGAGCAATTATCATAGTTTTTTTAACCGAAAAGTTTAACTTGTTGTAAGCAATTTGTTGCAATGTACTTGTTTTTAAAGGGGGAGAGGGCCGTTTGTGATTTTTAGTTGTCTTAATTTCTGATACAATAAAAGGATGTCTTTTAATCTCTTCACAATGCAATTCGGCTTCTTCTTCGTTTTTTATCTTCATCTTAACACCATTTTTCGATATCAGCGAAGCTTGAAAGGCATTATCTTTAACATCTTTTTCCTTCAACAATAGTACATTTATTTTCCAATATTCTTCTGATTTAAAAGCATCAATCTCTTTTTCTCTTTTAACAATTAAGTGGACTGCCACAGACTGCACTCGACCGGCACTCTTTCCACTGGTATATTTATAGCATAATGGGCTAACCTTGTACCCAACCAAGCGGTCCAATAATCTTCTGGCAATCTGGGAGTTAACTAAATCCATATCTAGCTCTTTAGGATTATCAATTGCTTTTAATACCACATTTTTGGTTATTTCGTTAAAAGATATTCTGCATTTTTTATGAGTGATGCCCAATTCTTGTGCTATATGCCATGAAATAGCCTCTCCTTCTCTATCCGGGTCGGTAGCTAATAATATATTTTCTTTACCTTCAGCCATATTTTTTATATTTCTAACTACTAGATTTTTTCCGGGAATTACGACCCAGGTTGGGTTGAAGTTATTATTAATATCAATACCCATCCTTGATTTTGGCAAGTCCTTAATATGACCCTTGCTAGAAATGATAAAGAATTTGTCACCTATCATTTCTTTCAGCACTCTTTCTTTTGTTGGAGATTCAACAACAATAAGACTTTTTTTCATTTTTTATCCATGTTTATTATTTTAAAGATATATATGTGTTAAATTCAGAATATTATGCCATATACTAAAGTCAGCCATTGTGCAATATTATCAAGTATCCTGTTTTTTAAAATAATCTTCATTAGAAACTATTCTATTTTCACGGCGTTGTAACAATCGGATAATGTTACTGCGATGACGAAATATTGCCAATAGGTTAACAATTATTAAAAAATATTTAAATTCAACGGGTGTCTCAAAGATAAAAGATAGAATAAACATACTCAGTAAAGAAATAATTGAGCCAAGAGCCGCAAATCTAAAGGCTACCACTAACGCTACCCAAATTATTGCTGATATGAATGCAATATTGGGGTAAATAGATAGAATTACCCCAAAAGTTGTTGCAATGCCCTTGCCCCCTTTGAATTTTAGAAATATAGACCAATTATGACCAATAATAGCAAAAAGCCCGGTTAACAATTGAAGAGTAATGCTTTCTGTGGTTGTTAACTTGACAAGATAGCCTGCAAGTAGCCCCTTTAAGCAGTCTCCAATAAGAACCAGTAATGCATATTTGACACCCAGAACACGAAAAGTGTTTGCTGTTCCAATATTGCCGCTACCATATTCTCTTATATCAATCCCCTTGAGGTATCTACACACCAAATAACCAGAAGGTATAGAGCCTAAAAAGAAACTGATAATCAATAGTAGGGCAATTCTTACCGACATCATAATTTCCATCTTGTCCCTGTTTTTTTATCTCCTCTTCTCATAAGAAAAAAGAATAGGAATTCCTTTAAAATCGAAGTTTTTTAAGAACTGATTTTCTATATATCTTTGATATGAATTATATAAAAGTTCAGGATTGTTTACAAATATTTTAAAGACGGGAGGCTTGGTTCTTACTTGAGTGATATAGTAAAAATGGATTCTTTTACCCCTGACTATCTTAGGTGTCCTTCTGTTGATAATATTTTGTAAAAAACGATTCAGTTCAGAAGTGGTTATCTTCTTATTATATTTTTTAAATATTTCAACAATTGCTTTCAGGATAGGTAATAAGTCTTTTTTTGGTTCTATGGCTATTGTAGTTAGAATGGGAGCATCTTTTAAAAATTTTAAACTGTATTTGCTTATTTTCAGAAGCTGGTTTTTATTAATCCCTATTTCTTTTTTTACTAAATCAAATTTATTCAACAGAACGATACAGGCTTTTTTTTCCTCAATGACTCTGTTAGCCAGCCGTTTATCCTGCATACTGATAATTTGTGTACTATCTAAAACTAATAATACAATATCTGCTTTTTTTATAGAATCAATGGCTCTCAAGTTACCATAATATTCAATTTCATTTTTTACGCTTTTTTTTCTTCTTAGTCCTGCAGTATCAACGAAAACGATTTTATAATTATCGAATTCGAGTGAAGCTTCTATTGCATCTCTGGTGGTACCAGGGATTTCATCTACGATAATCCTCTCCTCTTTTAAAAGAGCATTTAAAATGCTTGATTTACCAACATTGGGTTTACCGATAATTGCCACCCTTATTATAGTATCAAAATCCTTAGTGGGATCAATTCTTTTTTCTTGGTCGGGTATTAACGTGGTTAACCTATCCAATAGCTCATAGACATTAGTTCCCTGTTCAGCAGAAATGAGACACGGTTCTCCTAAGCCCAGCTGATAAAAATCGCTTAAAAAATAGTTCTTTTCCTTGATATCGCTCTTATTTATGGTTAAGATAACTTTCTTATTTTTTTTTCTAATAAATGTAGCAATATCGATATCTTCCTGCTGGATACCGGTCATAACATCTAAAAGGAGCAGGATAATTTCAGATTCAGAGATGGCTTTTATAGCTTGATCTAAAATCAATTTTTGCAGGGGTTTATCTTTATTATTATAATCTATGCCACCTGTATCAATCAAAGTAAAAACTTTTCCACGCCATTCAACTTCAGTATAATTTCGATCGCGAGTAATTCCTGATTCAGGCAGGACAATAGCCTTTCTAAAACCGACTATACGATTAAATAAGGTAGATTTTCCAGTATTTGTTTTTCCAATAATAGCAACCTTTGCCTTCATATTTTTAGATGCTCACTTAATTTATGAAAATAAATAGATGATTTATAAGATTTGTAACTTTTTTTGGATATCTCTTATCATATTCTCAGGATTTTTAGCTTCAAATATTTCAGAACCAACTACCAGAATATTTGCTCCTGCTTTATTGACTGTTTCAATATTTTTGATATTTATTCCTCCATCTACCTGAATATCGATCCCCTTTCCATTTTTATCCACTATTTCTCTGGCCTGGGTAATTTTTTCTATCATGGTTGTTATAAATTTCTGTCCACCAAAGCCAGGATTAACAGTCATTATCAGTATAACATTCAGCTTGTCCAGGACATGCTTTATCATTTCCAATGGAGTCGAGGGATTAAGTGCTACCCCGGCTTTTAACCCGGAATCAATTATCATTTGTAATGTTTTGTCTAAATGGGGACATGTTTCAACATGTACAATGATACTATCCTGGGTGTATAAAGCTTTAGAAAAAACTTCAATATATCTTTCCGGTTTTTCTATCATCAGATGTACGCTAAGAGGGAGACTTATATTTTTTCTAATTGTTTCAACTATCTTAGGACCAAAAGTGATATTGGGGACAAAATTCCCATCCATAACATCAAGATGTACTGAATCTACTTTGCATCTTTCTAATAAGTGCAAAACTTCCTGCAGACAGGAAAAATCAGCATTCAATATTGAAGGAGCCAATTTATTTTTAAACATATTATGACCTCTTTATATCTAAACATATATTTTTATATTAAATATTCTCTATCTAAACTCCTATATTGAATAGCTTCAGCTATATGTGTGGCCTGGACTTCCTCTTGCAAATCAAGATCGGCAATTGTTCTGGATAGTTTTAAAATTTTATCATATGCCCGTGCGCTCAATTTTAATTTCTCCATTGCTTGATTTAGCAAATTCCAGGCTTCTTTAGATAGTGAACAGTACTTTTCAATGTCCTTACGATCCATCTCTGAATTATTGTAAATTTTCTTTCCTTGAAAACGGTTTAATTGTATTTTCCTTGATTTCTCGATTCTTTTTCTAATTTCACTGGAGCTCTCATGATCGATTTTTCTCTTTACCAATTCTTTATAATTGAGTCTTGGTACTTCAATCTGTATATCAATTCTATCCAATAGCGGACCCGAAATCTTAGACCTGTATTTTTGAATTTGGTATGAGGTACAGGTACATTGCTTAACTGGATCACCAAAAAACCCACAGGGGCAGGGATTGGCAGCTGCTACAAGCATAAAACGAGATAAATAAGTGACAGAACGTAATGCTCTGGAAATTGTAACTATGCCATTTTCTATAGGTTGACGCAATGATTCTAATGCCGAACGGCTAAATTCAGGGAGTTCATCTAAGAACAATACCCCATTATGAGCAAGGCTGATTTCACCAGGCTTAGGGAAAGTTCCTCCCCCGATAAGTCCGATATCACTTATGGTATGGTGTGGTGTACGAAAAGGCCTTCTGGTCACAATAGGACAGCTTCTATTAGCAAAATTAGAAATACTGTAGAGGCGGGTTATTTCAATCGATTCCTCCAGGGAAATAGTGGGTAAAATTGTGGGAAGACGTTTGGCTAACATAGTTTTCCCAGAACCTGGTGGACCAATCATTATAACATTATGTCCCCCGGCTGCCGCAACTTCCAAAGCCCTTTTGGCATGTTGCTGACCCTTGACATCGGCAAAGTCGACTGAATAGACATCAATATTAGAGAGCAATTTTTCTTTATCAACATAAAAAGGCTGAATATCAATCTGTTTATTAAGAAATCTAACTACCTGTCGTAAATTGGAAACAGGATATATATTTATTCCATCTACTATAGCGGCTTCTTCAGCATTCTCCATAGGCACGATGATGCTATCAATACCATTCTCCCTGGCCATTAAGGCAATTGATAATACACCATTTACCGACCTTATGCCGCCATTCAGAGAGAGTTCACCAATAACAATACAATTTTTTAAAGGAAACTTTTGTAATTGATCATTTGCAACCAGTATCCCTAAGGCAATTGGCAAATCTAAGGCAGGGCCTTCCTTTTTAACATCTGCAGGTGCTAAATTTACAGTTATTCTTTGAATGGGAAATCGAAATTCAGAGTTTGTTAAGGCAGACCTGACTCTTTCTCGTGATTCCTGAATGGCAGTATCAGGCAGACCTACGATATTAAAAGAAGGCAACCCACTGGCAACATCAACTTCTACTTCAACTAGAAATGCTTCTACGCCCAAAAGGGCAGCACTACATATTTTTGAAATCAAGATAGCACCTAATCCTGCAATTATATTTATTATATTTAACAATGAAATGCATTGGGAATATGCTCTATCTTTACCAAAACACGGTTATTAAATTGAAGTGTTATAACATCAAAACGGAAAAGTTTGTCTTCAATATGTTTTTGTTTAATATATAATTGTGCAACCTTTATAATTCTATTCATTTTATACTTAGTGATAGATTCTTCAGGAAGCCCATATTTTTGTGATCTTCTGCTTTTTACTTCAATAAAACATATGCAATTATTCTTTTCAGCAATAATATCAATCTCACCAAAGGTGACCCGATAATTCTGCTCTAATACATGATAGCCTTTCTTATACAAGTAGTGTCTTGCTAATTGCTCCCCAATCTTTCCGATATTATCCATATAAATTTATCTGGTTTAATAGTCGCTGAGTATTCTTATTATTTAAATCACACCTTTAAAAGATTTACGATGGATAGGGCAAATCCCATTAGCCTCTATAGCTGCAAAGTGTTTTTTTGTACCATATCCCATATTCTGATCAAAAAGGTAAATTGGATATTTTTTATGAAATTCTTTCATAATGTTATCCCGATACACTTTAGCTACTATTGAAGCAGCAGCTATGGATATGCTCCTATCTTCACCCTTGATAATGCTCTTCTGTGCTGTTTCAATAAAGGGTATTTTCAAGGCATCAATTAATAAATAATCAGGGTGCTGGCTAAGAGATGCAATAGCTCTTGTCATAGCCAGTAGTGTTGCCTTTAGTATATTTACTCTGTCAATTGTAGAAGGGTTAACCAGGCCAATTCCTATATCACAGGATTTGTCCATGATTAATTTATACAAATATTCTCTTTTATTTTTACTTATTTTTTTAGAATCTTTTAAATCAGTGATAAAAAAAGAATCAATATCTCTAAGTACCACAGCTGCGGCTACAACTGGTCCTGCCAGGGCACCCCTTCCCACCTCATCAAGACCTGCAATACAGTGAAAACCAGAAAACAATAACTTTCTTTCAATAGTCTTTAATTTTTCAATCCTTATTCTTTCCTGATATAAGAAATTAATTTTTCTTCTTAAGCGTAAAATATTTTTAATCAATTTAACTAAATCTAAAGAGAATTAAGTCATTAATCCTCTTTGGCCAACTCTATCCCTTAAGAAATATAACTTTGCTCTTCTGGCAGTACCCCTTTTAATAAGCTTAATACTGTCTATAGTGGGAGAATGTATTGGGAATATTTTTTCAACACCAATACCTTTGCTAACCTTCCTTACAGTTATTGTCTCTCTACTCCCACCATGTTTCCTGGCAATGAGTATCCCTCTGAAAATTTGAATTCTTCTTCTTTCTCCCTCAATAATCTTTTGATGTATTTCAATTAGGTCACCAGGTTTTATATCCAACGTCTCTTTTTTTAAATGATCATCTTCAATATATTTAATATTGTCCATCACTATATTCCTCTCTTCTCTAATCAGTTGTTTTCCAGTCATTTATTATTTTAAGTTCATCTTTGGAAAATTTTCTATCTACTAATAAATCCGGTCTTCTAATGAGTGTCCTCAATAATGATTGTTTCATTCTCCAACTGTCAATTTTTTTATGGTTCCCTGATAATAAAACCTCCGGTACTTTAAAATTTCTATAGCTTTCCGGTCTGGTAAAATGGGGATAATCAAGCAAACCATGATAAAAGGAATCATTTTTGACTGATTCCTCTTTTCCCAATACTCCAGGGATCATCCTCATTATAGCGTCCACCATAACCATAGCCGGTATTTCTCCCCCCGTTAAGACATAATCACCTATGGAAACTTCCTCTGCATCCAGTATCTGGCCAACTCTTTCATCAATGCCTTCATATCTCCCACAAATAAAAATAATTCTATCTAAAGTGGATAACTCTTTTGCCATTTTTTGATTAAATATTTTACCCTGGGCAGAAGTAATTATTATCTTGCTATTAGCACGGTTCATATCTTTTCTATAAATAGACTCTATTGCATCGATAATAGGCTCAGGCTTTAATACCATTCCCGGGCCACCACCATAAGAGTAGTCATCAACAATCTGGTGCCGGTCTTTGGTAAAACTTCTAATGTCCATGATATTGATGTTTACCAGTTGTTTGTCTTTAGCCCTTTTGATAATGCTTTCTGAAAAGGGTGAATCAAACATATCTGGAAAAATTGTCAACACTGTTATTTTCATAAATTCCCCTTAGGGAAGGGACCCTCTTTAAAATAATTCAAGGAAGGTTTTTCCTCTCACCTTCTCTTATCTCAATTACAGTCTTGGTTTTTTCTTTTATAGTTGCTGCATTAACAATTGTCCTTATTGCTTTAATTGCCCTTCCCTGTTTACCGATGATTTTCCCTATGTCTGATGGGTCAGCCACTATCTCTAATACAGTAATGTTGTTTAGCTTAATAGTATTTATATTTAAACTATCTGGAAAATCGACCAACATTTTTAGCAAATAGTCTATAACTTCTTTCAACTTACTTCTCCAAGAATTTTTTTGTAACTACTTCTATATCTGTATTCCTTTTAATCAAACTTTTTTAGTGTCATACAGTATGCCTTCTTTTCTAAATAGGGATTCGACTGTTTTGGTCATTTTTGCTCCCTGTTTAATCCATTTTAAACTCTCTTCTTTGTCAATTTTTAGAACACAGGGCTCTTTAGTTGGCTGATAATAACCTAACATCTGTATAAATCTTCCATCTCCCGGTTTACGGGAATCGATAACTATAATCTTGTAACATGGATTTTTTTTGGCCCCTTCTCTTCGCAGTTTTATTCTCGCTGACATCTTTTCCTCCATAAATTATTTAAAATATTATTTTGTTCAATCCATTATCTATTTTCTCATAAAAGGAATTAATGAGTCCAGACCAGTTCGCTGTTTTAAAAATTTTTTCATTTTAAAAAATTGGTTCAGCAATCGGTTTACCTCATTTACCGTAGTACCACTGCCTCTGGCAATTCTTCTTCTTCGGCTTCCATTAATAATATCAGGGCATAGTCTCTCTTGTTTGGTCATGGAGCAAATTATGGCTTCAACCCTTTTTAATCCTTTTTCTTCATCTCCAAAACCCGGTTTAATATTCTTTAATGAGCTTGAAAATTGAAAAGGCATCAAATTAAATATATTTTCCAGAGAACCCATTTTTTTGATTTTTTTCAATTGTTCATAAAAGTCATTCAAATTAAACTGTTCTTTGAATATTTTTCCTCCCATATTTTGCAATTCATTACGAGCATAGCTAGCTTCAATCTTTTCAATTAGCGTTAAGGTATCCCCCATTCCAAGGATTCGGGAGGAAATACGATCAGGATAGAATGATTCTAAATCAGTTATTTTTTCGCCTACTCCAGCAAATTTAATAGGTAAATTCGTTCTGCTTTTCAGGGAAAGAGCAACACCGCCACGGGCGTCACCATCCAATTTTGTTAAAATAAAACCATCTACCCCAACTTCATTATTAAAATCGTTTGCTACCCTCAGGGCATCCTGACCCATTAAAGCATCAAGTACAAGCAAGGTTTCGTGAACTTGTATTGAGTTTTTTATCTCCTTTAATTCTTGTATTAGCTTTTGGTCGATATTCAGTCTTCCCGCTGAATCAATAATAGTAACATCATATTTATTTTTTTTTGACCATTGTTCTGCTTCAAGAATAGCATCAATAGCAGATTTGTTAATATTTCCGGTAAATATATCAATACCGGCTTTTCCGCCCAGTATTGACAACTGTTCGATGGCAGCAGGTCTAATTCTATCAGCTGCTACCAGTAACGGGTTGTGGCCGCTATTTTTAAGGGTCAAAGCCAATTTTACTGCGGTAGTTGTTTTGCCAGAACCCTGTAAACCAATAAGAAGAATAGTGGTCGGTGTTTTTTCATTGATATTAATCTTACTCTGTTTTTCTCCTAATATCTCAGTTAGTATTCCATGAGTTATTTTAATAATCTGTTGTCCGGGAGTAAGGGTTTTAGAGAGTACTTCCTGATTTACCTCTTCTTCCAATTTTGCAATAAAATCTTTTACCACTTTATAATGGACATCGGCTTCTAAAAGAGCCAGCTTGATTTCTCTTAAAGATTGTTTAATATCAGATTCTGAAATCTTGCCCTTTTCTCTTATTTTTGAAAAAATTGATTGAAACTTTTCCGACAGTATATCTAACATAATTATTCACCATATAAAAGTATAAAAAGCTTGTAAAGCTATGTAAGTATTGCCAGTATCACCATAGACCAAAAGATTGAAATCTTTTAAACAAAAAAATAAAAAATTCCCTATAAGTATATAGAAAATTATAAGCAGTGTCAATTAAGCAGTATCTCAATAAATTTTTCTGTATCATATCTGCATAACTCGGTAACCTTTTCTCCATAAGTTAGAAATGAGACGGGAATTAACAGATCTTTCTGAATAGTGAATACTATTCCTCCTTTTGACGTACCATCCAATTTAGTTAAAGCTATACTGGAAATATTTAGAGATTCTTTAAAACTAATAGCCTGAGCAAGTCCATTTTGACCGGTAGTAGCATCAATTACTAAGATAATATTCAGCGCTGCCTCGGGTGCATTCTTTTTAATCACCCTTTTTACCTTTTCTAATTCTTTCATGAGATTGCTATAAGTGTGCAATCTTCCTGCAGTGTCAATTATTAATAATTTTTTCTTTTTAGCTTTTGCAGAATGTATACTATCGAAAACAACAGAAGCTGGTTCTGAGCCGGTTGATGTTCTCATTACTTCAACTTCTATTTGTTCAGCTAAATAGGTTAGTTGCTCTATGGCACCTGCCCGAAATGTGTCAGCAGGCACTAATAAAGAGTCTAATGCTCCATCTTTGAAAAAGTATGCGAGTTTACCGGCAAAAGAAGTCTTTCCTGTGCCATTGGCTCCTACAATCATCACTATATTTAATATTTCAGGATTTATAATGAAAGCATCATCTGTTGCAGGAATTAATTCGATCAATACCTGTTTAAGAAGTTTTTTAAAATAATTGAAGTCATTCATCTTATAGTCGTGTATGTTAATTGAATTGAAGCGAGTTAGGATTTCTTCTGTAGCCCTGGGACCTATATCGGATAAAATCAGCAATTCCTCAATCTTCTCCAGAAAAACATTTTTATCTTTGACAGCATCTGTAAACAATATATCATATTTGTCGATTAAGCCATCTCTCATTTTTTTTAAACCCGTTTTTAAGGAAGCTATCAAATTACTAATTTCTATTCTCCTCCGTTTCTAACATTCTAACTGACATTAACTTAGAAGTACCATATCCATCCATAGTAATTCCATATAATACATCTGCTACCTTCATAACTTCTTTTTGATGGGTAATCATTATTATTTGAGAATCCTTAAGGACATCATCTCTTATAAAAGATGATAAGCGTACAGCATTATAATCATCTAAGGCAGAGTCTATTTCATCAAAAAAGCAAAAAGGAGTTGGGTTTGCCTTCCATAGTGCAAATAACAAAGCTATAGCAGTCAAAGCTTTTTCTCCTGTAGATAGTAAAGAAATGTTCTGTACCTGTTTACCAGGTGGTTGTACCATCACTTCAATACCAGTTTCAAGTAATTTTTTATTATCAGTCAATTCCAATGAAGCTTGGCCACCATGGAATAGTTTTTCAAATGCTTCTTTAAAGTTAAGTTCTACTTTTCGAAAGGTCTTATAAAAGTGATCTTTTGCTATTCGATCAATTTCTTCGATTAGGGTTAATAGTTTTTCTTTGGATTGGACTATCTCTTCTTTTTTATGGTTTAATTCTTTGAATTTGACAAGTTGTTCTTGGTATTCAAGGGGGGCGTTGTAATTAATCTGACCCATGGATTTAATTTGTTCTTTGAACTGGGATATTTTAGCCAGAGCCTCTGTACGATTTTTAGCGTAATCCTTATAGCTGAGAATTTTATCAACAGTAGTATTGTATTGATTATTCACAGTCTGAAGTAAATGGTTTAGTTTTTCTTGATTTTGTACAAAAACCATTTCACATTCATGCAAAGCATTTTTTTCGTTATTGAGGTGTTCTTGTTCTGCCTCAATTACCTCCCTTCCCTTTCTTAAAATATGGTCTTTCTCTTTCAAAATCTCTTTTATTCTACTTATTTCATGAACAAACTTGTTTTCTTCTTTTAGACAACAGTCAAGCTCTTCTTTTAATTCAATCTCCTGTTGGGCTAATTGAGCATAGTCTTTATTATAATTATTTAGCTTTTCTTCTCTGTTTTTTTCTTCTTGTTGATAACTATTGACAAATTGCTCCATCTCTGCTTTTCTTTTATGTAATAATTCTTTCCTCTCTCCATTCCAGGATATCTTCATTTTAAAATTATCGATGTTTCTTTTGATTTCATCAATCACGGCAATACTGTTGTTTTGAAATCGTGAAATGCAGTTATTATACAAAATAATTGAATCAAGAAAATTTTTAGCAATACCCATATCCTTATTTAATATTTTAATTATTTTTTTGCCATCTTCGATCTTTTCTATCTCTTCATCCTGTCTTTTTTTAAAAGAGTTCAATAAGTTTTCTGCTGTTAGTGTGTTATTTTTATTCTCACTTAATTGAGCTTTTTTTTCATTAATCTTTATTATATAATTATTAAGTTTTTTACCGATGTCTTTTATTTCATGGAGAAGCAGGTTATATTCCTTTTTTTTAGTTTCAAAAATTAATTTTCTTTTTTGCCATTCACTACCGATAGAATTTATTTCATTTTCTAAAGCAAGTATTCTTTTTTGAGAAACTTCATGCCTACCTTTTATTATCTTATCCAGAGCTAAGCCGGTGCTAACCATACCTCTTTCATTCACCACTATTCCATCTAATGATATTATAATCAATTCGCCTTTTATTTGATTAGCAACAGCTAAGGCAGTAGCTATATCTTCTACAATTAATATATTTCCCAGAGCAGCATCTATTAAATCTTTAAATTCCTGAGGAAAAGAAATCAACTGATTGGCAAATCCAATAATCTTAACCTTTTCCAGTTCTTTTTCTAAATTTAAAGTTTTTAAATCAAAATTATGTGTTGAGATAATATTGCTGGCGGCAATTTTTATTCCCAAAGTGTTTTTTATTTCATAATTTTGTGCTAATAGTGAGATTTCATCTGAATGTAATAGGTATAAATACTTTATTCCATCATCCAAAATATAGTCAAAAACATGTTTTAATTTTCCAGGTATATTAGAGACTATTTTTTTAAGCCCACAAAAAGAGAGAATACCATCAAGGCTATTACTCTCCAAAAATTCATCAAGATCTCCTATTTTTTCGTTTTGAATAGTATTTAATAGTTCTTTAAGAAGCACAATCTCTTTCTTTTTTAGACCCATATCATTATAGTATTTTTGGATTAAATGGTTTTCTTTATCGATCAGTGTCTCTGCCCTAGTTAATTCTGCCTTCTTATTTTTCTCCATTTTAGTAAGCTGATCAATACTTTGTTCTAAATAAGATATTTCCTGCTCAATACTATCTATCTGTGCTCGATTATCAGCTATTCGGTTAGTTAGTTGTTTTATTTCGGCCTCTGTCCGGGAGAAAGAAACATTTTTAGCTTTTACTTCTTCTTCTTTTTTTATAATTACTTCTCGATAATCATTGTAATAGGATTCGGTATCTTTGGATATAATTTGAACAGATAATATTTTTTCTTTATAATAGTTATTAATATATCTGTATTTCTCTAATTGAAGTTCATTTTCTTTCAGGCTTTTTCTAAAATAGTTTCCATCCAGTTCTGTTTTACTAATATCTTCTTCAATAGCAGCAAACTTGTCAGTAAATTTACAGTATTGGTCTTCAGCGTTCTCTCCATCTTCCTTGTTGTTTTGTATCAATCTATCAATATCAATCTTTTTTTGATTGAGCGCAGTTAATTGGTTGATAAGATTGTTTTTACTTATTTCATTTTTTTTAGATTGCTTCAAATATTCTTCTAATTGATTCTCTAGTTCTTCTTTTTTTTGTTCAGTCTGGAAAATATCCTCTTTATAATCATAAATTATTTTATCAATTTTAATAATTTTATCTTTAAAAGATTGTATTTTATTGTTATTTTTAAGAATATTGGTTTGCAAGGATTTGTATTGTTGGTAAATTAAATAGAATTCCAGTTTCAAAATGTGGTCCTGGTAATGCTGGTATGTCTCCAGATCGTCAGATTTCTTTTTATAATTAGATAAAGTGTCCTCTACCTCGTATAAAATATCATTAACCCTCAATATGTTGTTTTCTATTACTTCAAGTTTTTTCAGAGATTTTTCTTTTCTATTACGGTAAATAGTAATACCAGATGCCTCCTCAAATAATGTTCTTCTTTCCGAGGGCTTAGCATTTAAAATAAAGTCAACTTTGCCTTGAGCTATGATAGAATAAGAGTTTTTACCTAACCCGGAACCCAACAGAAGCTCCTGAATGTCTCTGAGTCTACAAGGAATACCATTTATGTAATTTTCAATTTCACCAGAGCGATAGACTATCCTTTTTATCTCTACTTCTTCTGAGTCGATAGATAATTTTCTTTCAGCATTATCAAAAATCATATAAACCAGTGCAAGGTTTCTCATTTTTTGTTCTGGATTGCCAGCAAAAATCATATCAGTAACCCTGTTCCCTCTTAAAGAGCGAATATTCTGCTCACCAAGTATCCATCTTACCGCATCGATTATATTACTCTTGCCACAGCCATTTGGTCCAACAATGACGTTTATTCCTGGTGTAATATTCAATTTAATCTTGTTAGCAAAGGATTTAAATCCCTTTATTCCAATTTCTTTAAGAAACAATACTAAAAACCTTTCTTAAAATATTCCTAATTTTCTTAGAGCATGGTAAGCAGAGTTCTGCTCTGACTCTTTTTTATTTTTACCAGAACCAATTCCATAAACCTGGTTTTTTATAGACACCTCTGTATAAAAAATCTTTTGATGGTCCAGGCCCTCTTCCTTTATAACCCTGTAAAGGGGGAGACAATTAAATATTTTTTGAGTAAATTCTTGCAAATATGTCTTATAATCATTTATTTGATCTTTTATCAAAGAATCAATCTTTTCTTTTTCCAAAAAATTGCCAATTATTCTCTGGCAGTGATTAATTCCGCCATCCAGATAAATTGCACCCAGACAAGCCTCCAGGCAGTCTGTTAAAATAGAAAATTTCCCTCTTCCTTGCTTCAAATCCACGCCCTTGCCCAAAGAAATATAATTTTCGAGTCCAATTTGACTGGCGAAATTTACCAAGAATTGCTGGCTTATTATGATAGATTTCATTTTGGATAACTCGCCTTCAGAGGAAAAAGGAAATTTAAAATATAAATATTCACTTACTGTTAAATTTAAAACTGAATCTCCTAGAAATTCTAATCGTTGAAAATGATTAATCTCTTCTTCTTTCTGATTAAATAAAGAGGTATGGGTTAAAGCTTTTTTTAGTAAATCGATATTTTTAAAACTATACTCTAATTTTGCTTCCAATTCATTTAAGCTTATCTTGTTATGCCCCCTAATACTCTCTCCTTTTAACAATCTCAGGAAGAGAGGACTAATGTGGTCACTGTTTTTTTTGGTCCTCTAAGTAATGGATAACATCAGCTACAACTTTTATTTTTTCAGCATCTTCGTCCGCGATTTCAATATCAAATTCTTCTTCGAAAGCCATAATCAGTTCCACAATATCTAAGGAATCAGCTCCTAGATCATCAATAAATGAAGATTTTTCTGTAACCATATCTTCTTCAATCCCCAGTTGTTCAACAACAATTTTTTTTACTTTTTCCATGATATCCATAATTCCTAAAACTCCTTAATATTTTGATTATCTGAATTAAAAGTTCTATTGTTAGATTTTTGTTCTACTGAAACCATTATTAATTTTGCAGTAAAAACCTCTTTGTGATTACATTTTATATGTACAGATACCAGGTATTTATTACTCTTTTTCGAGGCGATCCTGGCTTTGGCTACTAAGAGCTGACCGGCATATACAGGTTTCCTATACCTTAAGCGAGCAACTCCTGTCAATACTACATCAGAGTCAATAATAGCCATAGATAAAGAATCAGCGAGAGAGAATATATAATGGCTTCTCACAATGTTATTTTTACCAAAAGCCATATCTTTGGTAGTGCGCATAGTCGATATGCCGCTTTTTCCCAGGTCAATATCGATAAGATCACCAATTATCTCGTTTTTGTTTAATGCTTTTACCTTAGACGAGGCATTCCGGGCCAGTGCAATAACTCTTTTACGCATTTCAGGTATACCCATTTCCAATCTATCAAGTCTGATAGTCTGTATACTTACCCGGAATATTTTTGCTAACTGTTCATCTGATAAAAAGGGATTAGTAGATATTTTTTCTTTTATTCTTTCCTGTCTTTTTTCTTTTGTTAAATTTTTTTCCATATTATATTTATCACAAGTCAATATTTTAATAGCACCTAATAAAGGCTGCTCTTATTACTGAGTGATAGTATAGACAATAAGGTTTAAGAAATCAAGTACAACTAAGAATATTTTATGATACCATCCTATTTAGGTAGTCTTTGTCTCAGAAGTCTTTTTTTCAGGAATAATTCTTTCACCATCATAGTAGCCACAAGAAAAGCAGATATGATGTGGTAGCTTGTATTCATGGCATCGAGAACATTCCACAAGGTTAATAGTCTTTTCTACCCAATGTGCCCTTCTTTGATTTCTTTTAGATTTGGAAGTTTTTCTTTTTGGATGAGCCACTTTTTATCTCCTTTTATGTTAATTAAACTAATTATCAATAATAAAAAACAATTATATATAAATTATTTATTATTTGCAAGTTTATTATAATCAAGCAGGTATCTTATTGAATGCCCTGAGACTGAAGAGCTGTAATTGCAACTACATTAACAATATCCTCTACTGAGCAACCCCTGGATAGGTCATTGACCGGTTTGCGCATACCTTGAGAAACAGGCCCTATTGCCTCAGCTTTTGCTAACCGTTCTACTAATTTATAAGCAATATTGGCAGCTTGTAAATCCGGGAATATCAACACATTGGCCTCTCCAGCTATCTTACTGTCTGGAGATTTCCGCTTACCTATTTCGGGAACCAGGGCCGCATCTGCCTGTAACTCTCCGTCAACTT
>LSQX01069553.1_pt2 | contig 16548 bp, 8 predicted proteins | sample 654561 | NCBI WGS metagenome assembly LSQX01 (sample SAMN04489861, study PRJNA283612) | anaerobic digester metagenome | isolation source: 4 biogas reactors fed with cattle manure at either 37C or 55C with and... | place: Denmark: Kongens Lyngby | collected 2014 | reverse complement strand
GTGTACCATCCACCACTTCCAGAATTTCCAGCATACCCCACAGCCAGCGGATTCCCAGCCAATTGTCCTCATTTACATAGCGGTAGTGCCGCGTCTCGTCCTCAGTAATGCGGGTGCGCAGTTTGCCGTCGCCGCCACAATCTCTGCTGCCTGACTTAAATCCTGGAAAATTCCCAAACACCATGATATGCCTTTTCTCACGCATCGGTTCTTCTCCTTAGGTATACTTGCGGCTTAGGAGTTTTAAGAAGAATACCGGCGCCTACCCTTTTCACTCACATCGACGAAGAACCTTTTTTTTCCTTCCACGAAGTTACACGAAGTCACACTAAAGGAAAGGCGATGCAACTATAAAGGCATAAAGCCTGTTCAAAAAAACTAATTTGGACAAGGATGACCTGGATTGAAAACTGCACAATTTAAACTTTGGCAGCTATGCAGACGCAGGTAATCAATGGGCAGAAGAGAGGGTGTCATCCCCATCCTCTGTTGCAGCGGATTCTTTTCTCCGCTCGAACCACATACGGCGGACGGCAATAAAAAGGGCTATTACTCCCATCAGGCACAATAAAACAAATAACTCTCTGACGATGGCACGAAAGTACATATGTAAAATTTCACCTGTTGTAGGGAATGGACAAGAGGAGGTACCTTCAAATTCACTCATTTGCTCCAGGAAGCGCTGTCCCCAATGATTCGGACATGAACCTTCAGGAAACTGCTCCACCATTTGAAGATAAAATGCACGTTCTTCTTCTGTGCGCCCCAGTTCTGAACACAAAACACTGACTGCTAGCATAATGGAGCTGGTCTCACTGTCATCCTCTGGAAAGCCTTTTTCTTCAATGTCCTGCAGAATATAATTTAATGCTTTCTCTTTCTTTTTGCAATTGGGAAAAAGATCAGGCACCCACTTGCCATTCACCGTAACAGCAAAGCGATCAAGCTTTTGAAAAATTTTCATGCCCCTTTCATACTCAGGAGAGTACTTCAAGTAAGACTTATCTATATAGATCTCTTTATAAGCAAAAATTGACTCGCCCTCAATGCATACAAGTAATACGGCACAGCCAAAGCAAAAAAACGCCACCAAATAAAAATAATATCTTTTTCGCATCATATTCCCTTTCAGCAAGAGGGTATTCTTCCTACCTCATGCGTTTCCTCTTTCTCGCACGTACTGCCAGTAAGCACACTAAAGATAGAATCAAGAAACAGTCAAGCAGATTTTCTCTGGGATCAGAAGTATCTCTTTCACCCGAGCAACCTAGGACGCGGGGTGTACCAACACAAGCATTAACGCATGACGCAATAAAAGAAGACTTTTTTCCACCACAGACATTCCAGAAACAGATGCATGCATTAGTACAATTAAGATCATCTGGATTGCATAGATCTGGTTCTATACATCGGTGAAGCCTTTTAATCTTTTCACTATCCCACAGACCTGTTGCATCCCTAAGACAACTATAGATAGCCTCAACTTCTAAAAATGTGCTCAGTGAAAACAAACCCATCGGATCTACATGTGAAATCGGATTTCCGCGGACATAGCCATAAATATTGGTGCCGTCCACGAGACCCAGAGGATCGGCAGCGGTCCATCGGTTCATCATGGGGCTGTAATAGCGGTACGGGAAATAATACATCTGAGTGTCAGCGTCCCAAGGCTTGCCGGTCCATTCATGGTAGGGAACGGTGCCTGTAGTGGAGAATCGCTGGCCGAAGGGGAGGTGTTCGTTGCTGTGGATTTGCGTTTTAGCCTGGTTGTAGCCCTTACGGGTAGTACCCAGATGATCATGGGCCAGATAAGTATAGGCACCAGTGCTCACGCTACCACCGGCACCGGGTGTGGCTTCCGCCAGCGCTGTATGTCCAAAGGGAACAAAGAAGCGCTGCAAGGCACCCACGTTCCAGTCGGGCGTCTGATCTTTGTATTCCGCCACGACGTTATAACCTGCATCCCAGCGCCAATAATGAGTTTCGTCGCCCACAGCCTTGATACGCCGTTTTCCGAGGCCATCATAGTTATAAAGCACCACGGGCGGCTCTCCCGGGAAGCTGCTGTCGATGCGCTGCAATTTGTCGCCGAAACGCCAGGTATAAGTAGCTGTATACTGCTGATTACCCACTGTGGCTGTTCTGGTAGCGAGCCGTCCCCAGGGATCATAGGTAAAGAAGGAGGTCATTCCGCCTGTGGTGACACTTTCCAGCTGATTGGCCTTTCCATATGTATAGGTCATACTGTGTGTTCCTGGAACAGTACGGCTGCATATACGGAAATCATCAAATTCAAAGGGCATGGTACCATTGACCCGTACTCTCAAGCGGTTGGTTGTTGCGGGCAGGTTGGTCTGGGTTGACAGGAGTTTTTTCTGATCGTCACCCCGTTTTGCGCTGTAAAGCGTCATCTGGCCGCCATCCAGTTGGATATAGAGATCATACCACTGGTCCTGATCTAGGAAATGTTGACCACTTGCTGCGAGGCTTCTCTGTGTACCATCCACCACTTCCAGAATCTCCAGCATACCCCACGCCCAGCGGATTCCCAGCCAATTATCCTCATTCACATAGCGCAGTTGTACCAACGTGTGGTCAAAAATTCCACCTTGTCCTGTTCTTTTGAAGGAGTACCAGAGATCGGCATTGCCATGGCTGTTGGCAGTATAGATGGCCTTTTCACCGGCAGCCGTACCTGAAGCCAGAGCACCGGAAGAAGCATTCCAGGTGCCGGACTCTACTGTCCAGACTGGATTTACCGTATAGTTGCCGTCAGAGAAATTATCTTTCATTCGACTGGTCAGGTTATACCGTGTCTGAGATAGCATATTATCAGCCCGATCCCAACTGTAATTCATTCTGACCGTTGGATCACCGGCATTGTCCTGACGTATAGCCTGAACCAACCGCCCGCGGTGATCGTAGCTATAATCCCAGCCTTCTTCATTACCCGGCCGGGCGTCCCGGATCTGTCGGATGGCTCCACTCTTGTTGTGCTCATAAGTCCATCCGGATTTAATTGCTGACCCTGACTTGTGCAACAACTCTTTCAGCACACCGTCATCATCATAGTCATACTCGGTTTTCTGCCCATTGGGCCAGGTATAATCAGCCAGCTTTCCGGAAGCATCATAAGAGAAGTTCCATTGCTTATTACCGGGTGCAGTGACGGTGCTCAGCTGGCCCGCCGTGTTATAGCCATAGGCATAGTTGTTACCTGCTTCATAGGCGTTCATTGCAACAGGCCGTCCCAGGGCATCATAGTTGTAGGAGAGGGTTGCTCCGTCGTAGTCCGTGTAGAGTGTGAGCTGACCTGAGGCATCATAACTGAAGAAATGTCCGTCACTGGCCGCTCCTCCTGTCCAATCCTTCAGTTGAATGAGTTGACCTGTATTATCGTACTGATAGTCTATATCACGGACAACAGCACCGTTATTGTTGGACGTTCGTTTGCGGATCACTTGTCCTGTCGTATTGTCATAAGTGTATTCAACAGGATCAACACTCAGTTGAATTGTCGGATATCTGCTTTCTGCCCGGCTTCTGACAAGACCGAAGGTATCATAGGTATTATGAATGTGCAGGGCCCCAAAGTTATGACTGCAATCCTCTTCACCCAGTAAAGGACACCAGTGACCATGGCTGGTGCGGGTTACCTGACCACGGTTATTATATGCATAATTGATGTCCTGTCCTTCGCCATCAATAACTTTGAGGAGCCAGCCACGCATGTCATATTCATTTTGGACTAAGGTATCTTCTTCTGCTCCCTGCTGAATCCAGGTGCGGGTCATGAGGCCAAGATGGTTGTACTCATAGCCGTGGGTGGTGCCACCAAAGTCTTTATGACGGATCATCTGACCCAGTTTGTCATAATAAAATTGTTGCTTGCGCCCTTCCGCAGTGGTGAGAGAGATCAGCTGTCCCATCGTGTCATATTCATAGACCGTTTCCTTGCCTTGCGGGTCCGTCTGTCGAATGAGCTGACCGTTGTTGTTGTATTCAAAAAAGAACTGACTGTTGTCAGGCCTGGTCACCGACTCTATAAGCCCGGCTGCGCCACAACCCTGACAACCATCGGTATAGCCATACAGACTGGTCTGATTCAAGGGATTCGTCTGAGAAACCATCCGTCCGAAATCGTCGTAGGAAAAAGACCAGGTTTTATTATTCTTATCCGTATGGGTCAGCATATTGCCGCGATTGTCGTAATTGTAGGTTTGGGTGTTTCCGGCTGCATCGGTCCGGGAAACAACCTGTCCGTAAGCGTCATAAGCAATGGTCAGCCCGGCAGGACCCATTTGGGGGGATTTAAGCTGGATCAGGCGATCCAGTGCATCATAGACAAATTCTGTTTTTGGACCATAGTCTGACTGCGATCCGGGCCCGTAGAGGCTTACGGGATACAAGCCGCCTCCTGCCGGATACTCGTAACGGTAAAAGACACCGCCACAGGCATAAGAGGTCACTCTTCCATCGCTGTTATAGGTATACCCTACATTCAGTGCTGGGATGGAAACAAGATCATAGTTATTGCTATATCCAAAGGACCACCAATCATTGACCCAGCCATCAGCTTCTTTATAATAATTAATACCCGCTAACTGGACAGCATGGGCATCTGCATTATATCGGTATTTTGATAAAGGTGTGGCTCCATCAAAATTCTCAACTAAGACAGTTGCATGTCCGGTTTTGGTAAATACAGATTGGAGACCATTGGGATAGGTCATTTTAATCTTTGTAGTACTTACAAAACTGTTTCCGGAAACATAGCCATATTCAAAATCCAGATGCAGTTCATTGCCTTCTCTATCTGTGATTTTTGAAGGATATACGCCCCAGATCCAATTGCCATGTCCACCTTTTCCATACTCAAAACGCACGGCACTGTCTGTATTTCCGTCACTCACCACTTTTCGCAGGAAATTCTGTTCTGCTCCTTGGCCATTTTTGTGAGGTCCATAAGTATACTCCACCTTTTTAAGCTCTTCCGTTCCGCCAGTACACGGTTGCAGCAACGCCACTTTAGTGATTCTATTGCCTTCATAAGAAAACTGGATATAGCGATTATCGCCTTCAGGAAAATGAACCTGAGACAGTTGACCAAAATTAGTGGTAATATTGTCCATTCCCACACGCAATAGACTCGTATAATTCAAGGAGAAGGTGTTGCCGGATACGTCTGTTATCGATTCCAAACGGCAATAGCGATCTTCATTGTTGATGGGTGTACTGAAACGGCAGGTGAGTCCGCTGGAGAAAGCCATCTCTGACCAACCTTGCTGTATATGACGACGGATAACAATGGATTTTTCTGTGCGCAATGCGTTTGTGTCGCCTCCCTCAAAATCAAAAGGAGCCCGCTTATAAATATCAAAGCCGTTGGCTGAATCAACACGCAAAAAACGTTTGAAATTGCCATGGGCATCAAGATAAATAAGAGCACCATTTTGACTGGAAAAACGAAGATGTACATTGAGGTTATGATGCCATCCTGATCCGCAGTTATTTTTGAAAGGACGGTCCTCTGACATCATGTAGTTTTTGTGACCACCCCAGGGGTTGTAATACGTTCGTGTAAAGACAAAATCCACTGGGCCACGGGTGGATACCTTAAAATCCTGTTGGGTTATGGTCACTGCACGGTGATTGGTTCCCATGGCAACGGAAAGGGCACCACCCCCGAAAGGAATATTGGGGTTCATAGTGGGGCTGCCCGGTGTGGGCATGGCACCCGGTAGCGCAATGTGAGGAGCCTTATGGATAGCGCCGGGTGCATAAGAACCCCGGGACCAAGGGGAAGAAGTGGGATTATTGCTGGCCGGAGCTCCGGGAAGAGGCTGTCCGTCATTGTCCTCACAGCGGTCAGGAATATAATCTTGATTGATGCAGGCCACATAGCTTTCGGTAAGGCCGCTTGGCATAAATATTCCACCACGCAATGTCTCCAGCATACTTTCTGTAATCCAGTTATCTGAATTCACCTCCTGTGAAACAAGCAGGTGACCGGAAAAAAGCAGGTCAAAGCGTTCCCAGGATACGGAACGTTCACCGTAAATATCTTCTATAATGAGAGAAGATGGAGAGCTTTTGGAAACATAGACAAAATGACCCGCTTCCAGATGGGCAATGGCCGGGGCTGGGATTTCTTCACCCTTTTTTATCTCAATCCCGTAAAGAGAAAGTCCGGCTTCCGCTGCAGCTGATTTAAGTCCTGCAAGAGAAGTACCCTCACTATCAAGACCGCTCATCTCTGAGAGAAGCCGCAGGTCATTATCCAGACCCTGATCTTCCAAAAAAAGCGCCAGAGCATAAGGGCCACACCATTCCATACCATGATTGTGAACAAACTGATCGGTTTTCCACTGAGTCTCTGCACCGGATTCAATGGAAGCAGTCAGATCGGCAACCACCGCTTTTACACTGGGAACCCAGGATGATTCAGGGAACAGCTCCAGGAAACTTTCATAACAGGCAAGAGCATCACGCAATTCGCCCCGACGCTCGAACAAGACAGCCAGACGCATGAGGGTTTTGTCCACATACAAGCCGTCAGGCCAGGTTTCCATATATTGTCCGTAGGCCGATACTATGCGCTCGGTCTGGTAAAGGTCCATCAGTTCTGTCATGTGGGCGGACATATAGGCGGCCGCATCCATAAGACGCAGGTTGCTCTCATCAGCTTCGGCCACCTGATCAAAATAACTGCGTGCCGTACCAAATTGAGCAAGCTGATAATGAATATATCCCAAGGTAAAAAATACATGGCTGCTGAACAGCGCTTTTGTTTCTTTGTTGCTTACGAGAGTCTCCGCCTCTGACCCGGGATATTCATCAAGGAGATTGGAAAACTGCATACCGCTTTCGACAATGTCGTTATACTCCCTGTTGTGCATCATGCCCAGACAATGGCGGGCAGAAAAGCGCAAAAGAGAATCCTCGGAAGAAGTTATCATCACCTGCTGCAATTCTGCCATGCCTTCATCCAGAGCACTTCGACTCAGAGAGGATGAGGCGGAAAGAAAATAGCCGGGGAAAAAAAGTTGGAAAGGTGAATCAGGATATTCTTTTATGGCAGCAGCGCAAATATCCCGGCATTGAGTAAAATAGCTCCGGGCTTTGTCTGAGGACTCCGAGGTGAGCAGACTGCTTCCTGTAATATGATTCAAAGCGGCAAGCCAGAAGACAGCTTTTTCTGAATTGCATTTTTCGAAAGTCGGAAGGGCGTCTGTAAAGGAACTCAATGAAGAGCCATCAAGCTGCTTGTGATCCAGATCCCATAAAAGCGAATGGATCACTTCGTCAACCTGATCAGCGGCTGCACTCTCGGGATACAAATTGACAATATCAAAATAAGAGGCAAAAGCTTCTCGTGCCGCTCCTTGAGCCAAAAGGGCGTCGGCCGATGCAAGAAGCACCTCAGCACTGTCCTCTTCATCCCTATCCGTCACTTCAGAAACAGACCCTTCCCTTACTTCGTCTTCATGAAAAGTTGCTTCGGGCATTTCATCGGAATGAAGGGTTCCACCGCGATAAATGCGGATGCCTCCAGGACGGTCTGGTGAGGAGCCGCTGCGTGTTTCAACTTTGGCAAGTAGCATATCCATCACATGACGGTGACTGCCTGGGGTGGACCTGTCAGGAAGAAAGCGGGCCAGGCGAAGCCGCTGGTCAGAATCGAGCATGGACGGAGAAAGATCCTCAGAGGAAATCTCCGGTGCAGCCGTCGGCAAGGGCTCAGTCACTTCAATGCCGAAGTCCTCGTTCATGAATGAGGAGAGAAGAGATTCTTCCGCATCAGAGGGTGATGCGGTGCTCTCTGAGAAATTAAGCGCCGCAAGATTGATCGTCTCAGGCTGAGACTGGGCGACTGCTGACATGGGAAGGAAAAGGGAACCGGGTAGAAGCGTGGAAATCACGAGCGCACTAACCGCAGTTCCTACATAAGTGGTACCCCCCCCGCACGATCCGATGTGACAAATAGAGAAAACATTTTTCAGTTCCTTTCTTCAGCGAAAATACAAGTTCGGAGAAACAAGAATTGAAAATGAGATTCTACTTTTCTAAAATCAATATACATCAAGTCACATGAAATGTCAAGACTTATTTTTGAATAAAAACATGGCTTCAACAGTGAAACGCAACGCAGCACAGCCGCAACCAAATTGTACGTTCTTTTTTTTCACCAAGTCAATCACTGAACACACGGAACAAGTACATTGGGGCATAGAAAAGATCTGTAGTGGTGAAACGTCCATTCTGTCAATTGACCTTGCATCAATACCTGAAACCAACCTCTGCCCCTCGCACATCCGTCCGATCCGACTGATCCGACCGATTCCCCGGAGGCAACTGATTCCCTCAAGCCTCTTATCTTCCCCAAGACATACTCCCCGCCAACATGCCAGATTTTCTGGCTTTTTGTTCTCCCAGGAGACAGCATTGTATGGTGTGTAATTCTGCGAGTGAATTATTGCCAACAACTATTTTTCAGGCGGAGAGATTTACAACGTGGGAGCGCCAATATCCCCATTGGCATTCATCGTGGCAAAGACGGTGTTTTTTTTGTAGAACCTTGGCGCGACGTAAGGACTTGAGGAAAATAATGGGTGGGGCAAGTTCCGAAGCCTGTTGCCGCAACCAGGTCACTATATTCTCCTGATCCTGACGCGCTGTGTGCCAATGGGGACATTGGCGCTCCCACGATACGATCCTTCTCTGCCGGAAAAGTTTTCCAGGAAATGGGTTGGTCTGGGGCGTTTAATTAAAACAAAGATATTATGCCGCATCCCAGTCAATAGGTCCCCCAAGTCATCATCCGCTGTCTGCCAATGTGGAAATTGGCGTTCCCAGGAATGAATCTCTACCGCGTTGAGGGTTCCCAAAGGCATTATTAATTCGAGATTAATAACAGACATCTTGCCGAACTGCTGGTCGCATTATGTGTTGAAGTTAAACGACTTACGCAGATTTCGGCACAAACTTCTTCGAAAAAAATAATGGCAGTTGACGGGTAGTAGTATGGTGGCTTTATTCCGGGTCTCATTTTCCTCTTCGGCCCGGGAAATTTGTTATTCTATAGACCTGTGGATGATATCATGCGGAAGGTGCCCTCTTTCCGGGGTGGATTTATGACCATACTCAAGAGGAAGAAAAAATGAAAGCAAAAAAAATTGCCGTCGTCGGCAGTGCCAACATGGATCTGGTCATGCGTGTAAAGGATTTTCCAAAACCAGGTGAAACCCTGGCGGGAAAAGATTTCACCACAGCCCATGGCGGAAAAGGAGCCAACCAGGCTGTGGCGGCCGCCCGACTGGGTGCACAGGTCTCTTTTATCGGTGCCGTGGGTAGGGATGCCTTCGGCACGCAACAGCGCAATGGCCTGAAAGCGGAAGGCATAGATCTTCGGTACCTCAAAAGCGATGAGACCCGACCCACGGGAACGGCCATTATTCTCGTGGCCGACTCCGGTGAAAATATGATCATTCTTGATGCGGGAGCAAACCAGTCTTTGCGACCCGAGGACATTCCGCCACTGAAAGGACATTTTGAGGCTGTGGATCATCTGGTCTGTCAATTGGAAACGCCGCACGAAACAATTCTTGAAGCTCTGGGACTGGCAAAGAGCTGCAACTGTTTCTCCATTCTCGATGTGGCACCGGCCAGCCCTCTCCCGCCCGAATTCACCGCCCGGGCCGATCTGGTCACGCCCAATGAATCTGAAGCGGAAATCCTGACGGGTATCCGGGTTGATTCTCTGGAGAGTGCCCGGAAGGCGGCTGAAACTATCCTCAGCTGGGGTACCCGGCATGTGGTCATGAAACTGGGTGCCAAAGGCTCTTACTATCTGGGTGAAAGCGAATGCTTCGTTCCTTCCTTTGAAGTGCAGGCTGTGGATACCACTGGTGCAGGTGACGCTTTTACAGCAGCTTTGGCGACTGTCTGGGGCACCTTGCCTGTGGCGGATGCCTTGCGTTTTTCCAATGCAGCCGGCGCCCTGGCGGCCACTGTTTCCGGCGCCCAGCCTTCCATGCCGGCGTTGAAAGAAGTTGTACGATTGGCCGGAATCACCTTTTCTGAACAATAAAAGCGTTTATACTTCTTTCCCATGCTATAATATGGCACCGTATCTTGGATCTGACAGTGAGCGTTCAGGGCTTTGACAGGAGGAGATTTTCATGGCTAAAGGAGATCATATCGCCGTAAAACGACATGGGGGTCTTTACAGACACCATGGCATTGATCTGGGGGATGGCTATGTCATCCACTTTTCCGGTGAACCTTTGAACAGCAAAGTGCCTATTGTTGAAAAAGTCACTATGGAAGAGTTCCTGAAAGGGGGCGAACTTGAAATAGTGCGCTACTCCAAAAACTCGGAACCTTTCTCATCAGATGAAACCATCGCCCGGGCGGAAAAAAAACTGGGTGAAGGAAAATACAACCTTATAAAAAACAATTGCGAACACTTCGCTTCCTGGTGTAAAAACGGAAAAGCCCGCAGTTCGCAAGTGACCAAGCTGGCCATAGCCACAACACTGGTTGCTGCAGGCCTCATCGCCACTTTTATGATTCATCAGATTGCCAAAGATTCCGATGACGAGCTGCACGAAGCCTGAGACAGGGCCTCCAACCCTGACACTTTTCTCTGACTGTTATCACTGTTTTTCAACCCCTGATTCTCTCAATGAAGGAGTTTAGTGCATTGAACCGTGATCATGATCGCTCAAAATACACGCTGGGCGTTATTCAAATGGCTATGGAAGAAAAGACGGAGAACAATATTCTCCATGCTCTGGACCTGTGCGAAGAGGCTGTCCGTGAGGGTGCGCAGGTCATTCTTCTTCCCGAGCTTTTTTCCAGCCCTTATTTCTGTCAGAAAGAAGATGTGGCACGTTTCCACTATGCAGAAGAGATCAACGGCGAATTGAAGACACGCTTTTCCGCCTTTGCTGAAAAACACGGTGTGGCCGTGGTGGTCTCCTTTTTTGAGAAACGGGCCCACGGACTCTATCACAACAGCGTGCAGGTATTGGATGCCGATGGAGAAAGTCTGGGTATTTACCGGAAAATGCACATTCCCGATGATCCCGCTTATTATGAGAAGTTTTATTTTACGCCGGGCGATCTGGGATTTAAAGTTTTCCACACCCGTTTCGGATGTATCTCTCCGCTGATCTGCTGGGATCAGTGGTATCCTGAAGCGGCGCGCATCGCCGCATTGCAAGGAGCTACAGCCCTTCTTTATCCCACCGCCATCGGCTGGCATCCTTTCGAAAAAGACGAATACGGTGCTCGACAACTGGATGCCTGGATCACGGTACAGCGGGGCCATGCCATTGCCAATGGTGTCTATGTGGCGGCCTCCAACCGTCTGGGCCATGAAGCTGAAGAAGGACAGGACGGTATTCTTTTCTGGGGTGCCTCCTTCATCTGCGATCCTCAGGGAGTCATGCTCGCTCTGGGCAGCCACGACAAAGAAGAAGTGCTCCTGGCTGATATTGATCTGGAAGATCTTGAAAGCATCCGCTGTAACTGGCCTTTTTATCGCGACCGGCGAACAGATGCTTTCGCTGATCTGCAGAAACGCTTCATTGATTCTTCAACTCCGGGGACAGTGTACTGATGAGCACGAGTTATCGACTTCCCGCTGAGTGGGAGCCCCATCGCGCTACCCATCTGGCTTTCCCTTCCAACTGTGCGGACTGGCCGGGAAAATTTGCGCCCGCTCAATGGGCTTTTGTTGAAATGGTCCGTCATCTCGCCGAAGGAGAAGCAGTACGCATTGCTGTTACGACCGAAACACGGAAACGACAGGCCGCGCGTATGTTCCGGGATGCTCATGTGTCTCCCGATGCCATAGAATTTCACTTGTGCCCTCTCGATCGGGGATGGATGCGGGATATCTCTCCCTTCTTCGTTTACGACAGGAATCAAAATCGACGGGCTGTGCTCTTTCGTTTCAACGGCTGGGCCAAATATGACAACCACAAACTGGACGCCCGATGGGGAGAAGAAATCTCCCGGGATCTGGATCTTAAAAGCGTTGAAGCCCTTCATGAGGGCCGTCCCGTGGTACTGGAAGGTGGCGCTGTGGACAGCAACGGCCAGGGCGATCTGCTTACCACGGAAGAATGCCTCCTGGATCAGAAGGTTCAGGTACGCAACCCGGGTTTCCGCAAAAAAGACTATGAAAAAGTCTGTCGCTCTTTTCTGGGCATCAAAAATATCTTGTGGCTCGGTTCCGGCATTGCCGGAGATGATACCCACGGCCATGTGGACGACATCTGCCGTTTCGTAAACCCCGCAACGGTGGTGCTCTGCGAAGAAAAGAACCGTAACAGTCCCAATTACGGGGTTCTCGAAGAAAATCGGGAACGGCTTGAAAATGCCCGGCTCGCGAATGGTACCGCCGTGGAAACGGTACGGCTGCCCATGCCTGCACCCTTGTACTTTCAAGGGCTCATGCTCCCGGCCAGTTATGCCAATTTTTATATTGCCAATGGACAGGTTATCGTCCCGACCTTCAACGACGAAGCAGACCGACAGGCTCTGGGTATATTGTCGGAACTCTTTCCTGATCGGAAGATTATCGGAATCCATGCTGTTGATCTTGTATGGGGTTTCGGTACGCTCCACTGTCTGTCCCACGAAGAGCCTGCGGAGCGCTAAAACAGAACTACTTGGGAAATGAATCTATGAAATCAATCAATTTAATTTTCGGATGTCACGCTCATCAGCCTGTGGGCAATTTTGATTTTGTTCTGGAACGGGCTTATCAGGATTCCTACAAACCTTTTCTGGATGTGCTGGAAGCTTTTCCGGCTGTAAAAACCACCCTGCATTTTACCGGGCCTCTCTTTGACTGGTTTGAAGAACACGAACCAGCCTTCCTGGACCGGCTGGCTGCTCTGGTTCGCCAGGGACAGATTGAAATCATGGGCGGCGGATATTATGAGCCCCTGCTCTGCGCCATTCCTGAGCGGGATGCACGCACGCAGATAGCACGGATGCAGCGTTATTGTGAAAAGCGTTTTGGCCAGACACCCCGGGGCATGTGGCTGACGGAACGGGTTTGGGAACCCCATATGGCCCGCATACTCAATGAATCCGGCGTGGAATATACCGCCCTCGATGATGCGCACTTTCTCTGCTCCGGTCTGGCGCCGGAAGAGCTCTTCGGATATTATCTGACAGAAGACGAAGGCCGAGCCGTCAAAGTCTTTCCCATTATGGAAAAGCTCCGCTATCTTGTCCCCTTCCATCAGATTCATGAAACCATCGACTGGCTTAAAGAACAGGCCACGGAAGACGGAACCCGATGCGCCGTGCTCCATGATGACTATGAAAAATTCGGCGTCTGGCCGGGAACCAATAAAAGCGTTTATGAAGAGGGATGGCTGGAAGGTTTTTTCCAGGCTCTCACCGACAACAGTGACTGGCTGCACTGTGTGACCTACAGTGACTATCTCGATCGACTCCGTCCCCAGGGCCGCACCTACATCACCTGCGCCTCCTATGATGAAATGATGACCTGGTCGCTGCCGACAGCCATGCAGCGCAATCTGGTGCAGGCCCGACAGGCGCTCAGTCATCATCATGATCTGAACAGCCAATGCGCTTCTTTCATGCGGGGCGGTTTCTGGCGAAATTTCCTGGCGAAATATCCCGAATCCAACAATGTTCAGAAACGCATGCTCCGGGCAAGTGCTCGCCTGGAAAGCCTTCGTGCGCGCTTTTCTCCCGGCTCTGAACTGGAAGAGGCGGAAAAGCTGATTCATCAGGGTCAGTGCAACTGCGCTTACTGGCATGGTGTTTTCGGCGGGCTGTACTTGAATCATCTGCGCACGGCTCTCTATGAAAAAGTGATCTCCGCAGAGGCGATTATGGATGAGCTCGAAGGAAATCTGAAAGGAAGCACCCGGGTGGAACAGATCGACTTTGACGGCGATGGTAATCTGGAGGGAATTCTTGAAAATGAGGCGCTCAGCCTTTTCTTCAGTCCCACCGATGGTGGCACGCTTTTCGAGCTGGACTATAAAAAGAAACCCTTCAATTTCGGCAATACCCTGACCCGTCGCGAAGAACTCTATCATGATGCCTTGCGTCAGGGCGTGGCCAGTGTGGCCCGGGAAGCGGAAGGCGATTTGAGCATTCATGATATTGTCAATGCAAAAGAAGCCGATCTGGACCGTTATCTGATTTATGATCCCTGGAGAAGAGTGTCTCTCCGTGATCGTTTCTTCAAAGAGGAAACCACAGTTGCGGAACTGTGGACCGGTACGGCCCCGGAACAGGGGTCTTTCGCCACAGCTTCTTATGCTCTGGAAGAAGGCAAGAACAGTCTCATACTCAGCTCTTCCGGAACGCTTCTTTTTTCTCCCGAAGCGATCCATCTCAAAAAGACTGTGGAACTGCCTCCGGGACAGGCCTCCTTCACAACGACATACAGTCTGGCTGCAGCCACTCCTTTTCCGTCGGATCTTCTTTTCGGAACAGAATTTTGCCTGAACCTCCTGACAGGCGATGCCCACGATCGCTATTATTGCTCTGAAGAAAGAGACTTGCATTATATCCGGCTGGGCGTCCATGGTGTCATGGAATCTCTCAGTCATCTGGCCTTGAGAGATGAATGGCAAGGGGTACAGGTCAACCTTCGTTTTTCCAGACCGGCCCGGATCTATCATTTCCCCATAGAAACAGTAAGCCAGTCTGAAAGCGGGCAGGAACGGGTTCATCAGGGATGTGTTGTTTTGCCCTGCTGGCCTGTATCATCCCCTGATTCACAGGTTTTTTCAGTGGAAATCACTCTGGAAATCGCTGAACTGTGACTCTGATTTTCTGTGATCCCTTTTTTTTCTGATCATGCAAGAGGACAACTTTTGGCCATCCATGCGACTTTCGTATGTCAAATATGCTATTATTACTTGTCATTGAGAATACAATGCACGGTTTCGGGCGGTGTAGTGGTGGACATGCCTGCAGAATATCCGGGCATTCTGTGTTGAAATTTGAGACCTGTCATCCTCTGGAACAGGTTACCTGGTGCTGAAGTGCCTTTCCGTTACAGGGAGTGCAGCCGTCTGTTGTGCAGATCCGGGCTGAGCCAGCCTTCCCTGAATCATCATCCACAGTCAATCCATGGAATAGAGTTACATATTTTCTTTAAATAGGTATTGAGAGAATTAAGGGTTAAAAGATGTCTGAGCTGATTGAAGATGTCATTGTCATCAATACCCTGGGTATCCATGCTCGTCCGGCCGCCTTGCTGGCCCAGAGCATCGCTCATTTTCAAAGCGAAGTCTACCTGATCTTTGATGGCAACCGGGTCAATGCGAAAAGCATTATGGGTCTGCTGACTCTGGGTGCTGCGAGAGGAAGTCGGATCACAGTCACATGCAGTGGCGATGATGCGGAAGAAGCCATGGCTCGTGTGAAAGATATTTTTGAATCCGGCTTCAATGAAATCAAAGGATATGAATAGACAGGAGAACTTCTCGTGGAAGTCTATCTGCAAGGTATGGGCGTATCCCCCGGCATTGCCATCGCCCCGGTATTGCATTATTCACGCAGTGCCTTTGAAATTCCCAAACATGCCATCACCGATGTATCCGGAGAACTGGCACGTCTGGACAGGGCTGTCTCCAAAGTACGGCATGAACTGAACGAAATCTACCAGAAAACGCTGGACGCCGTCGGTGAGGCCCATGCTGACATTTTCCGTGTCCATCTCATGATCCTGGAAGATGTGGCTTTGCGCGATGATCTCGCCGCTCAGATGGAAGAAGAAAAACTCAATGTGGAATTCATCCTCGACAGTATCGCCAAAAGATACACGGAGATGATGAACAATATCCAGGATCAGCGATTCAGAGAAAGAACGGCCGATCTGCTTGATGTGGTGGATCGCTTGCAGCGCCATCTGCTGGGATCAAACAGGCCCATGCTGCGCCAGATTCCCAAGCCGAGCATTCTCGTCGCCCGGGATCTGACGCCCTCCGATACGGCCACACTGGATCTTGACAAGGCGCTGGGCATGCTGGTTGAAACGGGCAGCCCCACCAGTCATTCCGCTATTCTCGCACGGGCACTGGAAATCCCGGCCGTCATCGGCATCTCCGTTTCCAACAAGTCACTGTCATCAGGATCCCTCATTATTCTCGACGGCACCAGTGGCGTGGTGATCATCAACCCTTCTGCGGAGACCGTGGAAAAATACCAACTGGAACAGCAACGCCTGCAGAGCGTGCAGGATCATCTGTTGCAGAATATTCAGGCCGGGCCCGCCTGTACAGCCGATGGCAATCCCGTGACGCTGGAAAGCAATATTGAACTCCCTCTGGAGATCAAACACAGCCTGAAAATGAACGTGCAGGGAGTCGGCCTCTATCGCACTGAATATCTCTATTTCAATCGGGATACCCTTCCCTCTGAAGAAGAACAATACCAGGCCTATGCCCATGTGGCTGCGGAATTGTCGCCCGCACCTGTAACCCTGCGAACCATGGATATCGGCGGGGACAAGTTTGTAAAGTATCTGCAGAACTC
>LSQX01143396.1_pt2 | contig 16549 bp, 12 predicted proteins | sample 654561 | NCBI WGS metagenome assembly LSQX01 (sample SAMN04489861, study PRJNA283612) | anaerobic digester metagenome | isolation source: 4 biogas reactors fed with cattle manure at either 37C or 55C with and... | place: Denmark: Kongens Lyngby | collected 2014 | reverse complement strand
GCGGTTCCCTGCTCATAGAAGGCAATCACGGTGCTGTCAAGCGCAGTTGTGAGATGCCGGTTCACGAGCGACAGGACAGCATAGGCGAAGGCTGAGATGAGACCGAGCAGGATCGCACGGGTCACATCATTGTCGAGGCGAAATTCCGGAACTGTAACGGCGACACCCGCGATGATCAGGAGGGCGGCCGCGACATTGCGCACGGTCAGCCGCTCGCGGAAGAAGACGGGCTCGATGAACGTGACAAAGAGCGGAAACGAAACAAATGTCACGACGCCGACCGCAACGGACGCCTGCTGGATCGAGGCGGCATAAAGCCACCAGTGAATCGCCAGCATCGCGCCGGCGGCAATGAGCCAGAGCCGCTGCTCGCGACTGACCTGAAACGATCGCCGGCCGGCCATGATCGAGATAAAGAGGCAGATGAAGGAGACTAGCACACGTCCGAGTGTGAGCTGAAGTGCCGGCAAGCGGATCCATTTGGCAAACAAACCTGCACTGCCGAACAGCAAGACAGATACATTGACAAACAGAAGCGACTGGCGGCGGTTTGCTGTGCTGGCGTGGCGGCCGGTCGTTTTGTCAGGCATGTCTTCCATATCTGGCCAGTTTGGACTCACCGATATGCCCTGTCAATGCTGTCATAACAGCGCGGTGAACAGCGACCAAGAGTTGTCAGACAATGCATACCGTATTGTCTGACAACTGATGGATTTCAACTCGGATATTGCCTTTCCCTATTCTCAAAATCGTTTTCCCGTTTACTCCTAAATCGTTTTTTAAACACTCACAAAGATGATTTGCCAGGTTTTATTTGTTTATTAAAAGAATCGAAATAGATTGTTGACATATTTCTTGTGCACTATTAACATGTCTGACAATAGACTGCTGTATTGTCTGACAAGTAGTCGTGCGAGGGAGGCATGTTGTGGACAGATTGAAGGATCTGGAGATCGACCGGAGTGGTTCGATCGCCGAAAATACGTTTCTTGCAATCAAGGACATGATAGACTGCGGCACGCTGCCGGCCGGAACAGTATTTGCCAATGAAATCGAACTGGGGCGCATGCTGCAGATCGGGCGCAGCTCTCTCAGGGAAGCGTTCACCAAACTGGAAAGCATCAATTACATTCACCGCACAAAGCGCGGCACGCAGGTGGCTGATCCGGAATTTCGGGCCAAGGCAGTGCCGCTGAACACGATCCTGCGCGATTCCTCCATGCGCGACCTGATTGAACTTCGCATCCTGATAGAACAGGAAGTCGCGGCAAAGGCCGCCGTTCTGGCCACGCCTCAGGATATTAAAACGCTTAAGCGCTGTATCGAGCGAATGGAAGACTCAGTCGACCAGATACCGGTGCTTTGCCGTTACGATGCTGCGTTCCACACGGAGCTGGCACGTATGAGCGGAAACAAACTCTGGAACATTATCTTCTCGGCTATTCATGAGCAGCTCGAAGAGCAGATCGCGACCGCGTTCGAAAAAGATCATTCGATCATTGACAGGGCCATGGTGTTTCACGCGCGCATTCTGGCTGCAATTCAGAACCACAACGAAGAGCTGGCCAGAACGGTCATGCGCGAGCATATCGAAAACGTCAAAATCGTTTACAGCGATGAGGAATAAAGCAGTCAATCAGTGGCAGCCGTGCCATATAAATATGAAGGAGACATTATGAGTTATTTGAAGAAGGTCCATGAACAGACAGATACCCGTTTCTGGGTCAACAATCCTACACTTGAGGACACGCGGGCTGCCATCGCAAACGATGCCTTCGGCTGCACGACAAATCCGGCGTACTGCTCAAAGCTGATGCAAACGGATCCGGACTGGATGCGCGGCGTAATCCGGGATGTGGTCGCCGATAATCCCGGCAAAGGCGGTTCGCGGCTGGCGGAAACTGCCTATCACGAGGTGGCTCGCCAGCTGATGGAACAGTTCCTGCCGATATATGAAGAAAGCAACGGTACACGCGGCTTCGTCACGATCCAGGAGGATCCCCGCAACGAAGAAAACCATGAGTTCATTATCGAAGCGTGTCTGCGCGCCGCAAAGCTGGCGCCGAACTACATGGCGAAAATTCCCGTGACGGCACACGGCCTGCCAGTCATCGCAGCCATGCTGCGGCACAATATTCCGGTCTGTGCGACCGAAGTTTTCACATTGTCGCAGGCGCGGGCGACCGTCGAGCTTTACGAAAAGATCGCCGGTGAAACGGGCAATCGCCCCGCCATGTACGTAACGCACATCACAGGCATCATGGACGATTACTTCAAGGATGTCGTGAAGAAAGAAAAAATTGATATCCGTCCCGAAGCGCTGGCTGCTGCCGGCACAGCGGTGGCACTGAAACAGTATGCCTACCTTAAGGACAAGGATTTCAACGGCGCGATGCTGGGCGGCGGCGCGAGAAATCTGGGCCATTTCACAGATTTCGTCGGCGGTGCCATGCACGTGACGATCAACTGGTCGACAGGCGCGGAGCTGATCGATGCGTTTGAAGAGCCCGAGCGCAAGATTGACCGTGTCATTCCCGCTGACATCATTGCCGAACTGATTGAAAAACTGCCGAACTTTGAACGTGCCTATACGGATAATGCGATGACCATCGATGAATTTGCAGACTTCGGCCCGGTGATGCTTTTCCGCACGCAGTTCCTGAACGGTTACGTCCGCCTTGTCGACGAAATCGACATCATGCGGCGTCAATAAAACCGACAACGGCAGGCTATGCCTGCGAAAGGAGATTTGCGTGAAAGAAAAGCTCAAGCATTTTATCGACAACTTTGAGGGCTACCTGTGCGTCGTCATGCTCATTGCCATGAGCATTATCGTATTCCTGCAGGTCATCTTCAGATTCATCCTGAAGTCATCCCTGCCCTGGTCTGAAGAAGTGAGCCGCTATCTGCTCGTCTGGATTACCTTCATGGGCGGTGCTTACGGCGTCAAGACGGGCGCCCACCTCGGTGTCGAAGCCGTGCAGCTTCTGCTGCCGGTCAAGGCGCGAAAAGTCGCCAAGCTGATTACTCATCTGGTGGGACTCATTGTCTGCGTCGTTGTCCTGATCATCAGCATCGGCATCATCCAGAAGCAGCTGGCGGGCGGCCAGAAGTCACCGGCACTGCGTCTCGAAATCGGATACATCTATTTGGCAATCCCGGTCGGGATGGTTTTCTTTATCATCCGGTATCTGGAACTGCTCGTGACCGGCATTCGCGACTTCAACAAGGACCTTCCGGCTGAAGACGAAGCGAGCGCCAAACCAATCGCAGCGAAAAACAAGTAAAGGAGAACGTACTGTATGGGCTTATCACTATTCATTGCCTTTTTTATCACGCTCGTCGTCGGCTCTCCTATCTGGGTGGTGCTATCGGGCAGCAGTCTGGCCGCGCTCCAGTTTTCGGAGACAACGATCCCGCTGACGCTCGTTGTCCAGCGCATGTTCACGGCAGCCGATTCATTTCCGCTCCTGGCCATTCCGCTCTTCATGGTGGCCGGCAACCTGATGGAACACGGCGGCATTTCCCGCCGCCTGATCAACTTCACAAATGCCTTGCTGGGCGGTTTCACGGGCGGCCTCGCGATGGTCACCGTCGCATCCTGCATGTTCTTTGCGGCGATCTCCGGGTCCGGTCCGGCGACCGTGGCGGCGATCGGCGGCATCATGTATCCGTACATGGTAAAAGCCGGGTATGACAAGGCCTGGTCGGCGGCTATCATTGCGGTTGCCGGCGCAATCGGCGTCATCATTCCGCCCTCGATCCCGCTCGTGAACTACGGTATCGTCGGCAATGTCTCGATTTCCACCTTGTTTGCCGCCGGTTTCCTGCCGGGCATCCTGCTCGGCGTAGCCCTGATGGTGCTTTGCTACCTGACGGCCAAAAAATTCGGCTACGGCATCGAAGCGCGCGGCAAGTTCTCCAAGCGCAGAGTGCTGAAGACTTTCCTCGAAGCGTTCTGGGCGCTGCTCATGCCGATCATTGTTCTGGGCGGTATTTACGGCGGTATCTTCACGCCAACGGAAGCAGCCGGCGTATCGGTGATTTACGGCTTCGTGGTCGGTGTCTTCATCTACCGCGAACTGAAGCTGAAAGACCTCATGAGAATCCTGCTCAATGCCGTCAGAAGTACGGCCATGGTCATGATGATCATTGCGGCGGCAGCCGGCTTCGGCTGGATCCTCACGGCGGAAAAAATCCCCGATGCAATCGCGCTGGGCATCACGTCATTCACCTCCAGCAAATTCCTCCTGCTCCTGATCATCAACGTTTTGCTCCTGATCATCGGCTGTCTCATGGAGACCACGGCGGCGATCTACATCATGACGCCGATCCTCCTCCCCATTGCCACCATGATCGGCATCCATCCGGTCCATTTCGGCATCATCATGGTCATGAACCTGGCGATCGGATTCTCCACGCCGCCGCTCGGCGTCAACCTGTTCGTGGCGTGCGGCCTCGGTAACCTGACGATTGAGAAGGTGTCGCGCAGACTTGTGCTGCCCCTGCTCGTCAGCATCGCCGTGCTGTTCCTCATTACCTACATCGGCGAGATTTCTCTTCTCGTACCGCGCTTGATGGGTCTCGTCCGATAGACCATCCTGGATTCTGAAAGGAGGAGTGTCACTGCCCGCATCACAAATTCATAAGCAATTGAAGAAAAACCATAAAAGAAAGGAATCACATGAAAACAAAAAGAATCGTAACCCTGTTAAGCGCACTTCTTGCGCTGGTCATGCTCTTCGGAGCCACGGCTTGCAACAATAAACCGGCTGAAACAACGGCAGCACCGGCGGCAGTCACTGAGGCTCCCGAAGCGGAAGAAACCGAGGCTCCCGAAGCAGAAGAAACTGAAGCGGCAGAAGCGTCCGGCGACAGCGAAGCCGAGTATGTCATCACCGGCGCCAGCGCCAATCCCGAAACCCATCCATACGGCCAGGGCCTGCTAAAATTTGCCGAGCTGCTCGATGAAAAGAGCGGCGGCCGCATTCAGATGAATTCATTCCATGCCGGTCAGCTCGGCAGTGAGCGTGACCTCGTGGAAAGCATGCAGCTGAATCAGGTTCAGGTCGCGGTCATCACGTCCGCCCCGCTGGCTGGATTCACCGATGCTTACCTGATTTTTGACCTGCCCTTCCTGTTTGCCTCGGTTGACGAAGCGCGCTATCTCTGTGACAGCGAAATCGGCCAGGAAATGCTCGGCAGCCTTGAGGACAAAGGCGTCAAAGCCCTGGCCTTCATGGAAAACGGCATGCGCAATATTACGAACAGCAAACTCCCGATCGAAAACCCCGACGACATGAAAGGCATCAAAATCCGGACGATGGAAAACCCGATGCACATGGAAGCCTTCTCGGCTCTCGGTGCAGACCCCACCCCGATGGCATTCGGTGAACTGTTCACGGGCCTGCAGCAGAAAGCGATCGATGCTCAGGAAAACCCCCTGGTCGTTATTCACGCCAACAATTTCTTTGAAGTGCAGGAGTACCTGTCCATGACAGGTCACCTTTACTCCCCCGCCCCGCTCATGATGTCGAAGGAATTCTACGATTCGCTGCCGGAAGACCTGCAGGCAGTCGTAGATGAAGCGGCAATCGAAGCGGCAGCTTACCAGCGCGGCGTCTGCGACGAGCAGGAAGCTGAAATGCTGAAACTTCTTGAAGAGAGCGGCATGAAAGTGAATTTCACCGATGCTGCGCCGTTCCGCGAAGCGACCATGCAGGTTTATGACAAGTATGTTGGCGACGGCGAAGGCAAAGTGTCGCCGGCCATCTACGACGAAGCCCAGACAGTCCTTCAGGAGTACCGGGACAAGCAGTAATCCACATTTCCCCCTTTGAAGGCAACGCCGGCATGATCTTGCCGGCGTTGCTTTTTGCAATATTTCAGGCGAGACGGCGCCACGTGCGCGGCGAAAAGAAAACCAGCATCGGCAAAAGTTCCAGGCGACCGCCGATCATGGCAAACGACAGCGTCACTTTGGACAGGTCGGACAGACCGCCGAAATGCTCGATCGGCCCCAGACTGCCGAGGGCCGGACCAATATTGTTCATCGTGGCGACGACGCCCGAAATGGCCGTTTCAAGGTCACCGACATCAAAGCTGAGAATCAGGACAAACCCCATAAAGCAGGCAATGTAGATGCCAAGGTATCTAAGCACGTGACGTTCCTGATGCTCGATGTTCTTATGGTCGAGCGACACGGCAACCATGCGGCGGGGGTCTCTTGTTTTTTTGATTTCAGCCGCCATGTTCTTGATCAGGATGGCAAAGCGGGATATTTTGAAGCCGCCGCCTGTGGAACCGGCACACGAGCCGATGGACATGATCAGGAGCAAGATGACATGCGTCACTATGGGCCAGCTGCCATAATCGACAATGACGTAGCCGGTCGTGGTGATCGAGGAGGATACGGTAAAGAAGACATGGCGCAGCGTCTCGCCCCACGAATCGTATAACGGTTTGACAATGAGCGTGATGGCAAGAAAAGCGGCGCCGATTATGGCCAGAAACCAGCGCAGTTCCTCAAAGAAGAGTGCTTTCTTCGGCTGACGGATCAAAAAGAAATAATAGACGGCGAAATTGATGCCGAACAGGATCATGAATATGCTGATCACCATGTCGATGTAGGGCGACTGATAGTACGCGATCGATGCGCTTTTGATCCCGAACCCGCCCGTTCCGGCTGTGCCGAATGCTGTCACAAGGGAATCAAAGAGGGGCATGCCCCCGAGCAGCAAAAAGATAACGAGGACAGCTGTCATCCCGAGGTACATGCCGTACAGGATCAGGCTGTTGTTCTTCATTCTGGCCACCAGCTTGCCGAATTCGTGCCCCGGCACCTCGGCTTTCATAATCGGCATGGACTCGCTGCTTCCGGTCGGCATGATCGCAAAGACCAGGACGAGGACGCCCATGCCGCCGATCAGGTGGGTAAAGCTGCGCCAGAAAAGGCAGGATTGGCGCATATTCTCGATGTTGTCCAGAATCGTGGAACCGGTGGTCGTGAGACCGCTGGCCGTCTCAAAAACGGCGTCGACGAGATGCGGAATGTCGCCGGTGATCATGAACGGCAGTGCACCGAGCAGCGACAGCAAGCCCCACAGCGAAAAGGTCAGAACGAGACCTTCGCGCATGCTGAACCGCAATCGTTCCGGCTTTTTTCCCATCAGGAGCACCCCGATCACGAAGGTCAGGATACCGGTTGACAAAAATGCCAGGACACTGACGGGCGGTTCTCGATAGATCAGGGCGACCGCGACCGGCGGCAAAAACAAAAGAGAACAGATTTTGAGGATACGGCCGAGGGTATAGGAAAGCGAGCGATAATTCATCGTTTCTGACGGATGATATCGCCCAGTGTCGCCACCGTCCCCTCATAGCTGACAATGACGACATGATCGCCCATCTTTATCGTTTCACGCCCGTCCGGAAAAATCACCTGATGTTCCCTGACCAGCGAGGCGACCAGGACGCCCGGCTGGAGATCGAGTTCGAACAGCGGTCGGCCGGTGATACCGTTCTCCGCCTGAACATAAAATTCGGAGACCTCGATCGCGTGATCTTCCAGACGGTACAGTGCAACGGCGGCCTGCCCTGCGCTGGCTTCGAGGCTGCGCAACTGCCTCAGCACAAAATCGGCGGTCACGCGGACCGGTGTGATCATGGTTTCAATGCCGAGCCGGCTCAGAAGCGGCAGCATGTGCGTGCGGTTGACTTTTGTGACCACTTTCAGGCGCTCGTGCTGTTTTGCATACATGGCAATCAGGGCATTTTCTTCATCGATACCGGTCAGGGGCAAGACGAGGTCGTAATCCGAAAGGCCGGCATCTTCCAGAAAATCGTAGTCCGTGCCGTCGCCCATGGTCATGTTGACCCAGGGATATTCGGCCAGCAATTTTTCAGCGACATCCCGCTTCGTCTCGATGACCTTGACGGCGATTTTCGCCTTTTGTGTCAGGGCAAGCAGGTAGTAGGTGATGCGGCCGCCGCCGATAATCAGCATGGAGCGGATGCGTCTCGCCTCCGTGCCCATCGTGCGATAAAGTCCCGCGAGCCGGTCAATCTCACCCGTCACATGGATGTGGTCGCCGGCCTGAAGAACGACCTCGCCGTCCGGTACAAAGACCGTTTCACCACGGCGCACAACACAGACGAGCAGATCGCCGCAGCGCCCTTTGAAATTCTTCAAGCTGATGCCGTCCAGAATGGTACCCGGTTCGACAACAAGTTCCACCATGCTGATTCGGCCCCCGGCAAATGTTTCCACGCTGAGTGCTTCGGGAAACCGGATCAGGGTGGCGATCTCTCTGGCCGCTTCCAGATCGGGATTCAGCAAATGCGTAATGCCGAGACTGTCGCGCACAAATGATACCTGTGAGGAAAACTCCGGATTTCTGACCCGGGCCATGGTGACACTGGCCCCCAGCTTTCCGGCCATGATGGCCGAGATGATATTCAGTTCATCGGACACCGTCGCCGCAACGAATACGTCACAGTCCCTGACGCCCGCTTCGATCAGGACTTCATAGCCGGCCGCATGCCCCACCACACTGTTAAGATCCAGTTTCGGTTCAATGCGTTCAATGACACTCGGATTCTGGTCGATCATGACAACATCGTGACCATTCGCGACAGCATCCTCCGCCAGGGCAAAGCCGAGTTTGCCGCCCCCTGCGATAATAACGTTCATAATGCTCCTCGTTGATATGCTGCCGGCCGCATTTTTGGCAAACCACCCCTGACGTTTTGCTCCGTCGTCCGAACCGTGCATGGTGTACGATGCGGCTTCCCGCTTGCTTCCGAAAGGCTATGCAGATAACCCTTGCGTTTTATGCTGTACAGCTCGATCGCTTCAAAAACGTCCAGCAAATAGGACATGAATGCTTCTCCCCTGCGTGCACATGACATGCGTTTCGCAAACGCGCTGCACGCTCAGGCAACAGTATAACGCTTCATTATCTTCATGTAATCCATTTGCCTCGGCCGAAACACATCAGATTGCGAGAATGACAACCTGAAATGTGTCCGACGCCGTATATTCAAAAAACGTTCGGCCAATTTAGCTTCACTCCTGTCTCGCCGATGTTTTCATTGCACGCAGGCACTAAAAGTTCGTGACCCTATGCACTCCTTTTCTATCGGCAGTTTCCATTGACAGTCAAAATCAGCTTATCCCGAGCAGACGCCCGGCGATCGTGAAATAAATGATCAAGCCGAGCGCGTCAACAATCGTTGTAATCAGCGGTGCCGCCATGATTGCCGGGTCGAGTTTTAACTTCTTGGCCAGAAGCGGAAGCGCCCCGCCGACCAGCTTTGAGATCGTGACAATAACCATGAGTGACAGTGAAACCGCGAGGCCGCCGCGCCAGTTGTGGTCAGAAAAAAAGTATAGCCTGCCAAAATTGACAAAAGCCATGGCCAGGCCGACGAGCCAGCTTATTCGCAGTTCTTTCCAGACCACAGACCAGAAGTCGCTCAGGGAGATGTCGCCGACCGCCATCCCGCGGATTATCATGGTGGAACTTTGTGATCCGGCGTTCCCGCCCGTATCTGTCAGCATCGGAATGAAGGTGACGAGCATCGGCGTTGCTACGAAGGCATGTTCAAATCGGCCAAGGATGCCGCCGTTCACGATGCCGGAGAGCATCAGGATCATGAGCCAGGAGGAGCGGCCTTTGGCGTGCTGCCAGACACTTGTCTTAAGATATGGCTTCCCCGCCGATCCGACCAACGCCATTTTCTCGAAGTCCTCCGTGACTTCAGCCTCCGACACATCCATTACGTCGTCAAACGTAATCAATCCGACCAGGCGATTTTCGGCGTCAACGACGGGAAGATTGACCAAGTCGTGGTCATGGAATAATGCCACAACCGTCTCACGGTCCTCTCCGACTTCCACCTGAATGAAGTGGGTCTCCATCACGTCGGCGACGAGCTGACGGTCGTCGGCTGAAAGCAGATCACGGATGGAGATGATACCTTCGAGGTGCCGGCTGTCATCCGTCACAAACGAGATCAGAATCGATGCCGCCTCGTCTCCGTTTGTTCGTATGCGCCGAAGCGCGAACTCCACTGTCCAGTTTTTCTTCAGCCGCATAAACTCAGGCGTCATGATGGATCCGGCGCTGTTGACGGGGAAATTCAGAAAATGGTTGAGCCGGTTTCTCGTGTCCGGACTGGCTGAGCGGAGCACGCGCGGCACCACATTGGCCGGCAGTTCTTCGACCAGATCGACCGCATCATCAAGAAACAGCGCCTCGATAAGAGACTGTACTTCATGGTCTGTAAATGCCGCAATCAGGTGCGTACGCACGTCGCCTTCCATTTTGGCAAATACGTCGGCTGCATTGTCCTTATGCAATAGTCTGAAGCAGATCGCCGCCTGTCCGGCCGGCAGATCCTCAATAAATTCGGCAACATCACTGATGAAGCCATCATTAAGCGCTTCCTGCAGCGCCGCATAGCGGCCTTCCGACAAGAGTGCGACGAAGCGTGAGATTTCGTTATTCAACATGGCTAGCCCCCTCCTTTCAAGGCAAGCTGAGAAAGGCCGGGATACGGTACCGGATAAACGCGGATTCTGACGAAATAACTAGTGGAATCGTGTCGGGAGAATCACGCGCTGGCAAGAGTCTGGCAACGGATCGTCGGCTGAAACATCGAGCGTGTACTTTTTCGAAGTCACCTTGCGTTCTCCCTTCACAAAAAGTGAGCCCCTTAACGGCCCTGCAAGCATCTTAGCACCGACAACAGCGGCAGACAACCACGCGGCGCATTTTAGATGAAACAGGCGCGAAATAAAAGTCGTGCCTCACATATTTTGAGCGCACAGTAAGACTGCAAATGGAATGATAAAGGTGTACAGGAGGATATAGTCAAGGAACAACCACGCCGTGCGTCGTCACGCATTTCATTATCGCTATGACTCCGAGCATGAACCGGATAATCGCATCGAACGTTGGAAGCTGGTGTGTCAAACTGAAGTGCGTCACACCGATAAAAAATGGATTCGCCTGTCGAGACGATCACCTGCGACTGCAGCATCACCACTTGGTAACATATCTGACATTTCAAGTGAACCTTTCAACTCGCATTCCTTATTTACCTTACAATGAAGCGATTTTGCGAGTATCGAAAATGAGAAATGAGGTGCGTATGATCACAGATCTGGCGGAGTTTATCCGCATGCTTGAAAGCGAAGACCGCGTTGCGGCACTTCGCTTTATTCTTGACCTGCTGGACAAGAAGAAGTACGGCGTACAGGCGGTTTACGAACAGCTGCTGACGCCTGCCCTGAATGCCATGACCCCGAGCGGCGACGAAAATATCGACATCTGGAATGAGCATGTCCGGACCTCCATGATTAAAAGCATCATTGAAAATATGATGCCGTTCGTCATGGCTGAACGAGATGCTGTTGGAACGCCCAAGGCAAAAACCGTGGCGGTGTTCTGCCCGCCTGAGGAGTATCACGACATCGGTGCCCGCATGGCGACCGATATTCTGACGATTCACGGCTACGATGCGACGCTGGTCGGTGCCAACACGCCCTTGCGCGTGTTTCAGGCAGGGCTCCTGAGCCGCCCGGCCGATTACGTGGCGATCAGCATTTCGAATCCGTACCACCTCATCGCCGCCAGAAACATCATCGCGTCGCTGCGCGAATCTTTCCCGGGCATAAAAATCGTGGCAGGCGGTCACGCGATCTCAAAGCTCGATGATGCATCTGCACTTCAGGCCGACATCGTGTCGAAAAGCCTCAATGATCTGCACAATCTGGAAGGAGGACAATCGGCATGAAACTACCATTCAGTATTGCGCTTCGCTTCCTCAAGTCGAGTCCCGGCCAGACGCTCCTCATTGCGCTCGGCATCGGCATCGGCGTGTCGGTGCAGATTTTCATCGGATCCCTGATTCAGGGACTGCAGCTTGATCTGGTTGACACAACGATCGGCAGCCAGCCTCAGATCACGCTGTCCAGCACGGCCGATGATGCGCTGATCGACGGATACGATACGATCCTCACGGATCTGAAAGCCAATCAGGCGGACGTCCTTCATGTGTCGGCCGTGGCCGATGGTCCGGCGCTCTTCACAAAAGATACGGAAAACTACAGCATTCTGGTGCGCGGCCTGATGTTCGATGCGTCTGAGGGTATCTATAAAATCGAGCAGAATCTGGTTGACGGCACGATGCCAAAAGCAAACGGCGAGGTCCTGATCGGCAGAGATCTGCAGGATGACACGGGACTCCAGATCGGCGACAGCATCGATGTGCTGGCCGGTTCCGGTGATATGAATACGCTCACCATCAGCGGCGTGTTCGATCTCAAGGTATCGAACCTAAACCGTTCCTGGGTGCTGGCCACGGTCGCGACGGCTCAGGATGTATTCGGATACGACGACAAGGTGACCGGCATTGAAATGCAGGTGACCGATGTGTTTGCCGCCGATACGATCGCAGCTGCGATCGCCGATGGCGTTGCCGCGGATATTTCGGTTGAAAACTGGAAGGATCAGAATGCAGCGCTCCTGTCCGGACTGAACGGTCAAAGTGTCTCGAGCCTGATGATTCAGGTCTTCGTCCTGGTCTCGGTCCTGCTCGGCATCGCCAGCGTTCTGGCCATCACGGTGGTGCAGAAATCACGGCAGATCGGCATTCTGAAGGCAATGGGCATTCAGGATAAGACGGCCAGCCGTATCTTCCTCCTGCAGGGATTGATGCTCGGCGTCATCGGGGCGATCGTCGGAGTTGCGCTGGGTCTCGGTCTCGCCTACGCCTTCACGAAATTTGCGCTGAATCCGGACGGCACACCGGTTGTGGCTCTCTTCATCGATCCAGCATTTATCGCCCTGTCCGCCGGTATCGCCGTCGTTGTGTCCGCACTGGCGGCCATGATCCCGGCCAGAAAATCGTCCAGACTGAACCCCATCGAGGTGATCCGCAATGGCTAATGTGATCGAACTGAAAAAAATCAACAAATACTACGGCTCCGGTGCCTTCAAAACTCAGGTGCTGTTTGACCTGGATCTGCAGGTGGAGGACGGTTCCTTTACGTCAATCATCGGTCAGTCGGGCAGCGGCAAGAGTACGCTTTTGAACATTGTCGGGACGCTGGACCAGCCGACCGACGGTGAGATTTACATCAACGGCAAGCGCACTGACCGGATGAACAAGAAAGAGCTGGCGATTCTCCGCAACGAAACGCTCGGATTCATCTTTCAGTTTCACTACCTTCTGCCCGAGTTCACGGCGCTGGAAAATGTCCTGATGCCATACCGCATCCGCCACGGGCAGGTGTCCAGGAAGGAGCTCGCCAGAGCAGAGGAGATCATGGATCTGGTGGGGCTGTCAAAGGTCAGGCATAATCTTGCAACCAAGATGTCCGGCGGTCAGCAGCAGCGCACGGCCATTGCCCGCGCGCTGATGAACACGCCGAAGATCATACTGGCGGACGAACCGACCGGCAATCTGGACTCCGACACGACGGAGACCATCTACAATCTTTTGCGGGAAATTAACGAGTCCATGGGCACGACGTTCGTCGTGATCACGCACGACCGGCGCATCGCTGAGAAAGCGGACCGGATCGTGGAGATCAGGGACGGACGGATCGCGCTCGATATCTGAGCCAGGCCGTTTCATTGCTGACGAGAAGGGGCTGCCTCAAGGCAGCCCCTTTTGCGATCCGACAATCGGCATTTTTTTCCAGAAATTAAAAGTGTCTTGTCTGTGTCGCGCGCGCGACCGTCTGGCGCCCGCGTCCCGACTGGTTTCTGTCTCTTGGCGCAGGATTTGACTGACGTGGTTTCGATTGTCTGCCTCCACGGTTTCTGCCCTGCTTTTGCGCCGGTTCGGACGGCACGAAATTGACGAGCGGATACGGGTGCTCGGCTATTTCGGTGAGCGGCTTCCTGATCAGTTTTTCAATGGCGGCCAGGTACGGCTTCTCGTCGATGTTGCAGAACGAGATGGCAATGCCGGAGAGGCCTGCTCTGCCCGTTCGACCGATGCGGTGAACGTACGTTTCGGGGACTTCGGGCAGATCGACGTTGATCACGTGCGAGAGCTCTTCTATATCGATGCCGCGTGCGGCAATATCCGTCGCGACCAGAACGCGCAGTTCCCGGTTCTTGAATGCGTTCAGGGCATTCTGACGCGCACTTTGCGACTTGTTGCCGTGGATGGCCAGTGCCGGAATGTCGTTCGCCGCCAGATGCTTTGCAATCTGATTCGCGCCGTGCTTTGTGCGGGAGAATACGAGTGCGGAGGTAATGGCATCGTCCTGCAAGATATGCGTGAGCAGATTTCGCTTATTGCCCTTGTCGACGAAGCAGATATACTGCTCGGTTGATTCGACCGTGGACGATACCGGCGTGACGCTGACTCTTGCAGGTTTCTTCAGCCATTCGTTCGACAGCCGTGCGATGTCGTCCGGCATGGTGGCTGAAAACAGAAGGGTCTGTTTCTCATCCGGTGTTCTGGCGACGATCTTCCTGACGTCATGGATGAAGCCCATATCGAGCATGCGGTCGGCTTCGTCCAGAATCAATATTTCAACGTCTTTCAGATCGATGAGCGACTGGTCCATCAGGTCCAGGAGGCGTCCCGGTGTGGCGACCAGTATGTCGACGCCCCGGCTTAAATTATCTTCCTGTCCTTTTTGCGAGACGCCGCCGTAGACGACTGTGGTACGCAGTTTCATGTAACGGCCGTAAGCGGAGAAGCTCTCATAGATCTGAATCGCCAGTTCTCTGGTCGGTGTCAGAATCAGGGAGCGGATGGGCCGCTGACGGTTTGCGCCTGATTTCGTCTGCGCCAGAAGCTGCAGAGTCGGGATGGCAAATGCTGCCGTCTTCCCTGTGCCGGTCTGGGCACAGCCAAGCAGGTCGCGGCCGCTCAAAACCACGGGGATTGCCTGTTCCTGTATTGGCGTCGGTTCGGTGTAGTCTTCCCGCTTCAACGCGTTCAGTATCTCGGGTATGATTTTCAGTTCCTGAAATTGCATGTGTTTCTCTCATTCCTATTTCGATCCGCCGACGGACATGGGCAGATCGGATTTTATCCCGCCGCGAAGGCAGGCTCACATTAGCGTCGGTTGACGTGGTCCGTCTCGATGCAGCTGTTTATCTCAAGTGGGAAAGATTGCCGGGACTGGATACCGTTTCGCATAAAAGACAAATTTGCACGCCTGCCATCATAGGCGTAATAAGCCGCAAACACAAGCGCGGCGTAACATCACGCCGAAAGCGGTCAATGTGATGAATCAATGCCGGCATGCCGGACTGCATGATGCTCAGGGCTGCCACTCGTATTCCCGCGGTTTTCCATCATGCGAACAAAGACTTCCGCAAGTTTCGGGTCGAACTGAGTGCCGGCTCCCCGTCTTATGACCTCCAGAGCGGCGTTTCTTTGCCCGCGTGTAAACGCATCACCTCTAGACAGCACCCGGTCATACGTCTCGGTAATGGCAATGATTCTTGAAATGAGCGGAATCTGCTCGCCTTTCAATCCTCGCGGGTAGCCCGAACCATCCCATCGTTCATGATGACCATAAATGTATTCGGCCAAATCGAGCGTGTCGTCAAACAGATTAAGGATGCGGTATCCGGCGACAGTGTGCTGCTGCATGATCTCGATTTCTTCTTCCGACAAGACTTCTTTTTTCACGATGCTTTCGTCGAGGACCGTTTTGCCGATGTCATGCAGATAACCGGCTCTGCTCAATTTGCTGATTTCCGTTTCGGGAAGATCCAAGGCAGAGCCCATATCAAAACACAATGCGCTGACTGAAACAGAGTGTCGCTTTTCCCCCGGATTCCTCGTGTGCAGTGCATCGATCAGCGTGTCAATGATGTCGCGATTAACCGTTTTGCGGTTGATAATCTTGTCCTTGTACATGTTGTTTTCGGCATTTTCCATGACCTTTTCAAGCGATTGCTCCGCACGATGCTTCGTATCGAGTCCAAGAGAAATGCTCAAATTGACGGCGTCAATATTGGTCCTGGCAAACTGGGAACCAATGCTGTCAACCATCTCTGCGGCCTTTTCTTCGGTTGTATTGGGCAGGAGAATGACAAACTCATCCCCGCCAAAGCGGGCGATCAGGTCATTTGGCCTGCAGATCCTGGCCAATATTTCGGACGACTTTCTCAGGAGGAGGTCACCTGAAGAATGTCCGAATATGTCATTGATCATCTTCAGACCGTTGATGTCCGCAAATATGACAGAGAGCGGAAGGTTTTTCGGGTGATCGATCTTCGCGCGGTCCTGCTCAAAGCACCGTCTGTTCTTCAGCCCGGTCAGCGTATCGTAGCAGTTCAGATATTGTATCTCGGCTTCCTTTTGCTTGCGGTCGCTGATGTCCATGAAGGTTATGACGGCTCCGATGACATCCCCGTTTTTAACCTGCGGATATGAAAAATACTCGACGGCAAACGACGTGCCGTCGGCTCGCCAGAACACTTCATCGTCCGCGTGGGCACCCTTTCCCTGATTGACAGCTTCCAATATTTTGCACGCTTCAGCAGGCATATGGCTGCCGTCA
>LSQX01386074.1_pt1 | contig 16550 bp, 14 predicted proteins | sample 654561 | NCBI WGS metagenome assembly LSQX01 (sample SAMN04489861, study PRJNA283612) | anaerobic digester metagenome | isolation source: 4 biogas reactors fed with cattle manure at either 37C or 55C with and... | place: Denmark: Kongens Lyngby | collected 2014 | reverse complement strand
GGTTGATATCGACCTTGCCGATCCTGGTTTCTGGCAGCAGGGTATGGCAGTCATCGCCACGTATATTGAAGAGTTGTGTGATGCGCCTCTTCATTGAGCAGCTTATCAGCGGAGGAGACGGTCTTGCCATCGGAGAGGATGGAAAGAAGGTCTTTGTTGCGCAAACACTGCCGTCCGAGGTGGTTGAAGCCTCCCTTGAACAGACGAAGGGAGGCTATAACCTTGCCTCTGTCGATGCACTTGTTGAGGCGAGCGAGCATCGTGTACAACCTGCGTGTCCCTACTGGGGTATCTGCGGTGGTTGTGACTTCCAGTATGCCGATGCCGATTATCAGGCTCAATGCAAACAGGAAATCGTAGTGGACAACCTCAGTCGATTGGGTGGTTTGGAACGAGGTTCCTACCACCTTGAGCCGACGGTGACCGGTCCTGCTTGGAACTATCGAAACCGTGTCCGATTTCATGTGGACGTATCCAATAAACACGTTGGATTTCTCCAGCGCAAGTCTTCAAGCTTGGTACGCATCGAAAGCTGTCCAATATTGACAGGGCAGCTTAATGCCCTGCTTTCAGATTCCAAGCCATTGTTTGAAGCAGCCAGAAAATTGATGTTTGCCAATCGCGGGGGAAAAAGCAGGTATCTGGAAGTCCCTGCGTTTGCTTCTGAGCGTAAAGTATCTCTTTTGGACGAGGAGATTGACATTACTGTAGGGGAAAAGCGCTTCTTTGTGACAAGCGAAGTGTTCTTCCAGTCAAACAGGTACCTGACAGCCGCTCTAGGTGAGTATGTGGCAGGCAAGGCCATAGGCACCTCGGTCATGGATCTGTACAGCGGGGTAGGTACCTTCAGTGCATTTCTTGCCCAACCGGGTAGAAGGATTGTCGCAGTCGAACGGCAGAAGCAATGCCTTCAGTTGGCGAAAAAGCATCTCGGCGACTGTGAGTTTTACACCGATGCCGTAGAGGTGTGGGCCAAGCGCCAATACCCCAGCGTCGATACGGTGGTGGTCGACCCTCCTCGTACCGGGCTTGATCAGGGTGTACCCTCCTAGATTGCTTCCTGGAAGCCACTGCGTATCGTGTATGTGTCCTGCAACAGCGTTACGCTTGCACGAGACTTGCAACGGTTTGCTTCCGAGGGCTACACTGTCACTACGGTCAGGGTGTTTGATCTCTACCCCCAAACGTTCCACCATGAGGTGGTGGTAGTCCTCGACCGCAGGGAGAACTGAGAATGAAAGACGGGTTTATCAAATGTGCTGTAGCCTCCGCCCAGGTCAAGGTTGCCGATTGTCTGTTCAATACCCAAACTGTACTGCAGCTTATGCGTCAAGCCGAGAAAGAGCAGGTACGTCTCCTCGTTCTTCCGGAATTGGTTACCAGCTCCTATACCTGTGCCGATTTATTTTTACAGCAATCACTGCAAACCGGGTGTCTTGAGGCTGTTGCTGCTATTGTCGAAGAGAGCAAGGATTGTGAACTTCTCTTGGTCTTCGGTTCCGCCTTGGTCGTCGAAGGCAATTTGTATAACTGTGCCGTGGTGGTTCACAAGGGAGTAATCCTTGGTGTAGTGCCCAAGCAGCATCTGCCCAATTATCAGGAGTTCTACGAAAAACGATGGTTCTGCACCCCAAGAGACGGTAACCGTGAAATTACCCTCCTTGGACAGACTGTGTGGTTCGGTACTCGCTTGCTCTTTCAGAACGATGAGATTCGTGAGTTTGTCCTGGCCTGTGAAATCTGCGAGGACCTATGGGTACCCGACTCGCCCGGCATAGGATACGCTTTGGCGGGGGCTACAGTCATCACCAACTGCTCTGCCAGTGATGAGCTGGTGGGCAAGGAGGAGTACCGACGAAGCCTGGTTGCCGGTCAGAGCGCCAAGCTCGTGTGTGCATATTTGTACAGCAATGCCGGAGAGGGCGAGTCTTCGACGGACTTGGTTTTTACTCCGCATAATCTCATCTACGAGAACGGTTTGCAGCTTGCCCAGTCGTATGGCATTTCCAATACGCTGTTGATAACCGAGATCGATGTACAGAAGCTTGCACTCGAACGCATCAGGATGCAGACCTTCAACGCGGATAGGAGTGCCTACCGAACGATCTTCTTCTCTTGGAAGGTCGGTACCTGCAGTCTTACCCGTTTTATCGATAAGGCTCCCTTCGTTCCTTCCGATGAAGCAAACCGCAGCGAGCGCTGTGAAAAGATTCTGATGCTCCAAGCCCTTGGCTTGAAGCAGAGGCTTGCCCACACCCAATCCAAATCGGTTGTGGTGGGGCTCTCCGGTGGACTCGATTCAACACTGGCCTTATTGGTCTGTGTACGGGCCTTCGACTTGTTGTCTCTGGATCGCAGTGGCATAGTGGCTGTGACCATGCCCGGTTTTGGGACTACCAAACGTACCAAAGGCAATGCAGTACAGCTGGCCAAGGCCTTGGGAGTCGAGCTGAAAACCATTTCCATTGCAAAGGCTGTCAGGCAGCACTTCAAGGATATCGGTCATGATCCGGCGGTGTTGGATGTCACCTATGAGAACAGCCAGGCCCGCGAGAGGACCCAGATATTGATGGATTTGGCCAATTCATTGAATGCCTTGGTGGTCGGTACCGGCGACCTGAGCGAGCTCGCTCTCGGGTGGGCGACTTACAACGGTGATCATATGTCGATGTACGGGGTGAATGCATCGGTTCCCAAGACGTTGGTCCGTCACCTGGTAAAGCATGTTGCCTCTCAGAGCGATCCAGAGCTGAAAAAGGTTCTCCTCGATGTTGCAGCTACTCCGGTCAGCCCTGAACTGCTGCCGGCCAGCAGTGATGGAACCATCATGCAAGTGACCGAGGACATCGTCGGACCGTATGAATTGCACGACTTTTTTCTCTACCATGCCATCAGATGGGGTTTCGGTCCGCAAAAGGTCTATCGCTTGGCTTCCCTTGCCTTTGCCGGCGAGTATGATGATGCTTTCATACTTCGTTGGATGAAGACTTTCTATCGCCGCTTCTTCAGCCAACAGTTCAAGCGATCCTGTCTGCCGGACGGGCCGAAAATCGGCTCTCTCGCCCTCTCACCCCGTGGGGATTGGCGTATGAGCAGCGATGCTTCCTATACGCTTTGGAAGCGGGAACTCGATACTTTGTGAAGTTATAGCAAAATAGTACAAGAATTCAACAAAGAATTCCTCATTCTTTTGTAGTAATCGGTATTCGATTGCTGTTATAGAGATGAGGAGTAACTACACCACATGCGAAACAAGTCTCTGGCCGTGTTGGTCATCCTATGTGTTTTGCTTCCTGTCTCCGTTGGAGCAAGGAGCTTGTTGAACGTCAGTCTTGGGTTTGGAGCCGCCTACTCACCTGATGAAGGGACCGATTTCTCATTGGGCATGGAAAATCCGGATAATTGGTTGTTCGGTGGAGAGATCAGTGCCCGATTTGCCTTCATTCAGGCTCAGGCGATGATTTTCCCGATTGAGTGTACAAAGGATGAGTCAGGGGTGTTGATGATCGGCATGGGTTCTTTGAGCCTTCCAATTGTCGGTTCCTTGATTGCGCTGGAACTCGGTGCAGGTGTGGGCGTGACATACGTCCCGACCAATACAGCCGATTCACGTGCATATTATGCTTTGCCTCATGGAGCCAAGGCCGATGCCGAGGATATAACCTTCAGCGAAGCAGTTTGGGAGAGTCCGGTGTATCTGCAGGCGGGAATTGGAACCGAGATAGGTCCAATCGGCGTGAAACTGCGGTATTTGATGGAAAGTCAGGAGACAGTAGGTTCAGTTTTGGCTTCTGACGCATGGTGGGGCGCTTTTGCAATAGAAAAGGGAACTCTTTCCCTTGCGTTGGCATTAAAAATGTTCTAGATTTAGAACATAATCGCGTATATGACAGGAAAACTGGCAAAAAGGGGTACGATATGAAGAGAAAGTTTTTGGTAACATTGCTTGTCGTGTGTGTTTTGCTTCCTGCAGCCCTCAGTGCTGCAATCGTTGATTTGAGCCTTGGTGCTACTGCGCAGTACAACAAGAACCTTGGCCAAATCAAGACAGACATGGACAACGAGGATTTTTGGCCCGGTCTTGGGGATTTTAAAAACTACACCATCGGTGCCGATGTAAGAATCAAGCTTCTTATTGCCGAAGTCGATGTAGTTGGAACTTTTGCAAATACCACTGTCAGCGGTGTTGATTACACTGAGATTTCCGCCCTGACCACAGCCGGCATCTCCCTCGACCTGCTTGGGTTTGCTCGTCTTGGCTTTGGCTTGGGACCCCGCTTCCGTGTCTTGATTGACGACGCTGGTAAGGCCCAGGTAATTGCAAGCGACAATTCCACTGTAGGAACTTGGCAGAACTTTGGTGATGCTTTCATCAAATCCCCTGTTGCTTATCGTGCAACGGATGACATCAATCTCGGCCGACTGATGCTGGGCCTGAACTATACCCTTGATACGCTCTACACTTTTGAGAATGCACAGGAAGTGAACAAGCTCTTTGATGCCGATATGGACAATGGCAAATTCGGTGTCTCCCTGCTTTTCTCACTATTATAGAAATTGACCAATCATTTGCTCAGGCCCGGAGAAATCCGGGCCTGAGTTGCTTTTCCGCTTCGCCCAAGTGTGGTACATTTGCCTAGAGGAGTTCAGTCATGGCCAAGAAAGGATTTTTTCATGCATTCTTGTCGTCGATCACCGTTGCGATACTTTCGTTTTTCATTATGTACTTCTTCATCCCCAGCATGAGCATGCAGTTTCTCGGGGTGAGCTTTGCCTTGCGTAAGGGTTCGGTGAACGCCCAGGTCCTGACTGCCTTGGAGGCTGTGAAGGTGAATCCTGAGTTTTCGCAGGAAGCCTTCGATCGGCTTCAGTCACTGCTCTCGAGCCCTGAAGTCCAACAGCGGCTCAAGGATGCAGCAAAACAAGGACAGCAAGCCCTTGAGGATGCGGTGAAGAACGTGTCGGAAATGGCAAAATGAGTCAATTGGACGTTACATTTCTCGGAACTGGAACCAGCCACGGCATTCCCGTCATAGGGTGCAGCTGCCCTGTCTGCACCTCCTGCGACCCCCGCGATACACGCTATCGTGCAAGTATCCTGCTTCAGAGTGAGATTTTCAATATCTTGGTTGACACCTCTCCCGAGTTCAGGCTCCAGGCCCTGAGAGCAGGTTTGAAAAGTCTCGACGCTGTATTCTATACCCATGATCATGCCGATCACTTCAACGGGATTGATGACTTGAGGGTGTTTTGCAAAGATCACAGTCTGCCGGTATACTGTAAAGAGGATGTGGCCCTCGCAATTCAAAGTCGGTTCAGCTACGTTCTCAACGGTGATGATATCGCCGGGGGTATCCCGCATCTGGATTTAAGGATTCTCAAACCGTTTGAAGAGGTTGAAATCGGCAATTTCAAGGTAATGCCCATTCCAGTTCTGCATGGAAAGCGGGAGATATTTGCCTTTCGCATCGGCTCGTTCGCCTATGCGACCGACTGCAGTGAAGTACCAGAGCGGAGCCTGCCTTACTTTGAAGGGCTCGATGCCTTGGTGGTGGGAGCATTGCGCTATTGGCCCCATCCCACCCACTACAGTGTCTTTGAAGCGGTAGCCTTTGGGCGCAAGGTCGGGGCCAAACGGGTGTATTTCACTCATTTGAGCCATGGCCTGAGCCACGCTACGCTGTCTGCCGAGCTGCCCGAGGGATTTTCGGTGGCCTATGATATGCTGCATATAGCAGTAGGGAGTTGAATATGGACGAATTGTTTTCAAACCAGGACTTCGATCAGGAGAAACTTGCCTCTGAAGCCAAGGATCGGGTATTGTCCGTACCCCCCAAGCCGCAGGAACCTGCAGTTGCACCTCCAACCACACTCAGCAACCAGAAAAAATTGTACATCATTGATGGCTATGGCCTGATCTATCGTTCATTTTTCGGCTTTTTCGCCAATCCCATCAGGGATGCCCAAGGCAATAATGTATCGGCCGTCTACGGCTTTTTTTCCACCTTGCTCAAGCTCATTCGTGAGAACAACCCCGATTACCTGGTGGTGGCGATGGACAGCATGGGCCCGACGTTTCGTCACACCCTGTACGAGCCGTATAAAGCCAATCGTGATGCAGCTCCCGAAGAGCTGCACACCCAGGTTCCGCTCATCCAGGATATTCTGAAAGCCCTCAAGGTTCCCACCATAGAGATGCAGGGGTTTGAGGCGGATGATATCATCGCCACGCTCAGCGAGGAGGCAACACGCCATCAAATCGACACCATAATGTTTACCGGTGACAAGGACCTGCTGCAGCTGGTCGATGACCACACCTTCGCCCTCCGACCGGCAAAGAAGAACGAGAAGTTCTACCGTCTTATGGGATGCGCCGAAGTAGAGGAGGAGTATGGGATCAAGCCGTCGCAGATAGTCGATTATCTCTCCCTGCTCGGTGATTCGTCCGACAACGTCCCGGGTGTGAAGGGAATCGGGGAGAAGGGCGCTACAAAACTCCTGCAGCAATTCGGCTCCTTGGAAGGCATTTATGCAAATCTCAAGCTTATCGCTCCCGGCCTGCAGAAAAAGCTTGCCGAAGGTGAGGAGAACGCCAAGCTGAGCAAGCGTTTGGTTGAGTTGAAACGTGATCTCTTTACTGTCGATACCTTCGACACAGAGCAGTATCTGGTACGTGATGTCGACTACGATGCCGCTGTTCCGCTGTTTCAGGAAATCGGAATGCGCAGCATCATCAAGGAGCTTGGGAGAGCATCCAATGGGGATGCCTCCTCACCGATTCCTGCCAAGGCGGAGCCGAACGTCGAGCATGCAAAATCCTCGTATGAGGCTGTTACCGACCTGGCACAAGTCAAGCGTCTCTTTGATGAGGCTGTGAAGGCCACAGGAGTCATGGCTTTCGACCTCGAGACGACTGGTTTGGATGAGATGCTTGCACAGGTAATCGGCTTCTCCTTCTGTTGGGTTGAGGGTACGTCCTACTATGTGCCCCTCGTGCATGATGGCAAGGAGCTTATGGACAGACAGCAGGTTAGAGACCTGCTCGATTCATACTTCAGTACGGGAAAGCTTTCCTTGGTCGGGCAGAACATCAAATATGACTACAAGGTGCTTCACCAGTGGGGTGTCAAGGTAAAGAACATGGTGTTTGACACCATGGTGGCTGCCTGGTTGTTGGACAGTGCTTCAGTCTTCAATATGGACTATCTTGCCGACAAGTATTTGAACTATAAAACCGTTCGGTACAGCGACATCGTCCCCAAGGACAAGCTGCTCTCGGACATTCCGCTCGATCAGGCGGTCTTCTACGGCGCCGAGGATGCCGATATAACCTTCCGCCTCTACAAACTCTTTGCCGAGTTGCTTGCAGCACGCAACCTGCGTTCGCTGCTCGATGAGGTTGAGATGCCTTTGCTCCGAATCATTGCCGATATGGAGCTTGCAGGCATCTACCTGGAGCGCAAGCTCATCGAACCGCTTTCGGCGGAATTTGAAGGGCGGATTGAAGCAATACGCAACCAGATATTCACCATCTGCGGCCATGAATTCAATCTTAACTCACCACAGCAGTTGCAGGAGGTGCTCTTTGTTGAGCGGAACATCCCCACGGGCGCGAAAACCCGCTCGGGGTTCTCCACCTCCACCGATGTGCTGGAACCGCTGAGGGACAGCTATCCTGAAGTCGAACTGATTTTGCAGTATCGGATGCTCAACAAGCTGAAGACAACCTATATTGATAAACTGCCGTTGCAGATCAATGAGAAGACCCATAGGATTCATCCCTCGTTTGCCCAGACCGGCACTGAAACAGGAAGACTCTCCTGCAAGGACCCGAACCTGCAGAACATACCGGTCAGGACCGAGGAGGGAAGAAGAATCCGCTCGGCCTTCGTTCCCAAGGCCGGGCATCTCTTCCTCTCGGCCGACTACTCACAGATTGAGTTGGTGGTATTGGCCCATATGGCCGATGATCCAGGGTTGAAAGGGGCGTTTGCAGCCGGCATCGACGTTCACAGTTCGACTGCCAGCCTGATTTTCGATGTACCGCTTGATAAGGTGAGCGCTGAGCAGCGCAGGATTGCCAAGACGATCAACTTCGGGGTCATGTATGGTATGGGAACCCACAGCCTTGCGATGGACTTGAAGATTCCTCATTCCGAAGCGAAGCAGTTCATTGACCAGTACTTCGAGCGGTACAGTGCGGTGCGTTCCTTTGTGGAAGCAACCAAAACATCTTCTCAACAGATAGGGTCGGTCTCGACACTGCTCGGGCATGTTCGGACGATAACAGAAATCAACAGTCGCAGTGCGGTTGAACGGGCGAAGGCTGAACGCATAGCGGTCAATACCGTAATCCAAGGAAGTGCCGCCGATATCATGAAGCTTGCCATGCTTCGCAGCGACGCCATGCTCAGGGAGCACAAACTGGGGGCACGCCTGCTGCTGCAGATCCACGACGAACTCATCTTCGAAGTTCCTGAAGACGAAGTAGAGAAGACCAAGGCTGTTGTCCAGGAAGCGCTGGAGAAAGCTGTTACACTCAGTGTTCCGCTGCGTACAAGTATCGAGGTGGGGAGTAACTGGGGAGACATCCACTGATGCTGGTCATCGGGATCACAGGGAGGGCCTGTGCCGGCAAGAACGCCTATGCCTCGGTTTTCGCTTCATTCGGATTTCCAGTTGTGGATGTCGATACGTTGGGTCATGCTGCGCTTGAGCAAAGCAAAGAGGAGATTGTCCAAGCGTTTGGAAGCGGTATCTTGACCGATCATTCCATTGACCGGAAGAAACTGGGACAATTGGTGTTCTCCGATTCTTCCAAGCTCAAGATTCTGGAAAGTATTTCCCATCCAAAAATGGTTGAGGCCTGCAAGGGCCTTATTGACGAGGCCAGGCAGCAGGACAAGGCTGCAATCATCCTCAATGCCGCTCTGCTCGGCCGCATGGGTTTGGATGTGCTGTGCGACCACATCCTCTTCATCCAGGCTCCGTTGTTGGTTCGATATGGTAGGGCGAAAGGTCGTGAACGACTTACCTGGAAGAGATTTCTTGCCCGTGAGCGTGCACAGAAGGATATCAACGCAGTCTCACTTGCCGGAAAAATACCCGTGAAGATCTTGCACAATACCCGCTCAAGGACGTTAATTCATCGACAAGTCGCAACCTATTGTGCTACGATAGGATTATCGATTTCACCACAGCTTTGAAATCGTGGCAATATGAGGGTTTGAAATGAGTAAAGCGGTTCGGATCAATGTACTGGTCATCACCATTGTGGTGACATTGTTTGTATTCGCAGGACTGTGGTATATGCGTCCTGGTGTACCAAATGAGATCCTTGAGCAAGCAAGGCAGCGACAGACCGTACCCTTGATGGAAGTGCAGCCTCCTCCGATAAAGCCATCAGTGGAGCAGGTGTCAAACACTCAGGCTCTCGCCAAGGAACTTCTTCCAACCCTTGCAAAGGAACTGGAAGGGACGCTTGCAACTTCCATTCGCTCCCGGCTTTTGGCTGACCAATCGTTGGTATCAGAATTATCGAAGGCTGTTGAACCCCTGCTGGTCGAAACATTGCAATCACAACTTGAAACGTTCCGTCAGGAGATGGGGCGTTCCATGCTTAACGATCTCCAGGCTCTGAAAACCAGCCTTGAGACTGAAGCAGCCGCCTATGGAAGCCGAATACAGTCGGAACTTTCAGAGAGAATTGCAAACAACAAGGCCGAGCTTCTGAGTCTCCTGCCCCAGCTTGTCGACGCAAAGCTTCCCCAGGTAGTGGAGCAGGTGGTCGCACAGTTGGAGGCCAACAAGGAGAGCTATCTGGCCAGCATGCGGGAGAGTCTCGCACCTTCTTTGCAGGAATCGGACCTTCTTGTCCTGTACGACACCTATCGTGACCAGATCGTGCTCGACTTGGTACCATCCTTGCTTGACGGCATCGAGGAGACAGTCAGAACCGAAGTTAATGCATATGTAGCTGAAATGCCTCTTGTCAGGGTGCCGAAGGCCCCTACAATGAGCAGCCCATCGGTGAAGGTTGTGGCCCAACCTGAACCCATACCCGTTGTAGAAGCACCTCCCGCCCCGAAAGCCGAACCGATTCCTGCTCAGCCGATGGTTGTCCAGCCCAGGACAGAGCCTGTTCCTGTTGAACCCAAAACAGAGCTCGTTCCTGCTCAACCGGTGGTTGTAGAGCCCAAGGCCGAGCCTGTGCTCATACAACCGGTCGCTCCGTCAGTTCCCAAGACGGTTCAAACGACTGTAGTGGTGGAGGCCCCGCCTGTGCCGAAGCAAGGGCAGCCGATCATTACGGTTCCTGTCTTCGAGGAGAAGGAGACGATTGTGTTCCTGACTCCTGAAGAGTATGAGAAGCAGCGTCAGGAGATTCGGACCAAAGCCATCGAGGATGTTCTGAAGAGGATTGCTCCTTAGGATCTGGATAGGTTCTTATTTCACCGTCTACGGTCCTGAAGGACCACAGCCCGCAACCAGACTGCTCAGAAAGGTATCCTTGTATCAAGGGTACCTTTCCTCCACCTTGTGGGAGGTCGATGGCATACAGGGGCATGGCAAGCCCGCTCAGACGCTTTCTAAGCTCCGCCTCGATGGCAAGTCCTTCCTTCAGTGGAACCCGAAAGTGAGCCGTCCCCGATACCAGATCGCCTTGGAAGAGGTAATAGGGCTTGATGCGGTTGAAGACCAAGTTGTTGCACAGCTCTTCGAGCGTGGGGACATCGTCATTCACTCCCTTGAGGAGCACAGTCTGGTTCATGGCGGGAATCCCTGCATCCACGAACAAACGAATCGCTTCAATTGCCTGTGTTGTCAACTCGCGTGGATGGTTGAATTGTGTCATCAGATAAAACGGGGCGCTGTTGAACTGTTTGAGCATGGTGATCAGTTCGGCTGTGATCCGCATCGGATACGATGCAGGCATCCTTGTACAGAGGCGGATGATCAAGTCGGGCCGCTTGTCTCGGAATGCTCTGATCATAGCCTCGAGTGCTTGGTTCGAGAGAGTGAGAACATCGCCTCCGGTGAATAATATCTCCTTGACTTCAGGGTGAGCCTGAACGTAGGCAGCCGCCAGTCCTATCTGCTTCTCGTCTGCCGGACCCTGGAAGGTGCCGGTGAAACGCCTTCGGAAACAGTGGCGGCAGTGCAAAGGGCAGACATCGGTGGTCAAAAAGGCGACCCTGCTCTGATACCGGTGTATGAGGCGTTCGGTGACACTATGGTCGACTTCCGAAAGTGGATCGATATGTTCTTCGGCCAGCACCTGCTGTTCGCATTTGGTTGGAACAACCTGACGGCGGATGGGGTCAAGAGGGTCGTTCTTGTCGATAAGGTTGAAAAAATAGAAGGGTATTTTCAGAGGCAGGATGTTTGTATCATCAGTATCAAACATCTTCTCATCCTCGGTGAGCACCAGGTGGCGTCTCAGCTCCTCCTTGGATGTGATGATGGTTGGATCTTCTCGTTTTTGCATGAAGTTGGTGTACCCTAATCTCGGAATTTCGTCCAGAGCATAGTACAATGCTTATCGCATTGTATCAAAATCGTGGTACACTGGAAACAACTGCACGCACAAAGGAGTTGCTGTATGGCCAAAGCACAGAAACGAGGTCTGAAGGGGTACTACCTGACCACCTTCCTCATCGGGCTCGGATTCTTCACCATGGGATTGATGGATCCTCTGTATGACACCTATGTTCCGATTTTCCTGGCACGATTTGTCGAGTCGAAGGCCTTGATCGGCTCCATCATGACCTTTGACAATATGTTGGCCATATTTCTCATACCGGTGTTCAGTGCGATAAGCGACAGGACCCATACCAGAATCGGGCGCAGGATGCCGTTCATCGTCATCTGTCTGCCGGTCACAGCTGTTGCCTTCGGCCTGATACCCATCTCCGCCCTCTTCAGCCTTTGGCTGCTCATCGTCCTGGTCTTCGTACTCAATCTGTTCAAGCAGGCTGTAAGAGGACCCGTTGTAGCCCTCATGCCCGATATGATCCCCGGCGACCTTCGCAGTGAAGCAAACGGGGTCATCAATACCATGGGAGGCATCGCAACCATCGTCGGTACCGTCGGCTTGGCACGCTTGATGGATATTCCCATCAATTTGCCGGGCCTGGGACCTACAAAGGAAATCCTTGCATTCCCCATCTCATCGCTGCTCGTATTGCTGGCAGTCATCCTGCTCTTCCTTTTTGTGAAGGAAAAAAAGGCAGTCGAACATGCGCAAACGGAGAAGAAGGTTCCGATATTGTCATCCTTGAAAGTAATCTTCGGAGAGCAGGACAAGAGTGCACTCTTCATTTTGTTCTCCTTGTTGTTCTGGTTCATCGGCTATCAAGGAATATTGCCGTTTGTCGGTCTCTACTCAAAGGATATCCTTAAGACCAGCAGCGGAACGGCGAGTCTGGCTGCCGGGATGGTCGGTATTGCCTATGCAATCTTCGCCATTCCATCGGGAATTGTGGCCCATCGCATCGGAAGAAAAAAGACCATCCGCATCTCTCTTTCCGTTCTGGTGGTGCTTTTAGCGGGAATTTTCTTCCATGATCCGCTTACTGCACACCTCAGCGCGGCACTCCGCCAGTATACATTCTGGGCGCTTTTGTTCTGCTTCGGCATATTCTGGGTATCGGTGGTGACCAACAGTTTCCCGATGCTTTGGCAGATGTCCACCTACCAGACCGTGGGGATATATACCGGTCTGTATTACTTCTTCAGCCAGCTGGCCTCAATAATCTCACCTCCGATTACCGGAGCGTTCATCGATTTCTTTGGATTCAGGGCGATATTCCTCTATGGTTCGGTCTCCATGCTGGTTGCCTTCCTGTTGATGGGCAAGGTGACGCGTGGAGAGCCGGAGGATGATGCAACAGAGAACTAGAACGTGACAACACCCAGGTGCTCGAGCAGGATTTTCAGACCTATGAGTACGAGCATCACGCCGCCTGCGATACCTGCCTTGCTTTGCAGGCGGTTGCCGAATCGGTTTCCGATTGCCACCGCCAGCAAGCAGAGGATGAAGGTGACAATTCCGATCAGGGATACGGACAGAAGGATGTCGGTCTTAAGAAAAGCCAGTGTTATTCCCACCGCCAACGCATCGATGCTTGTGGCGATGGCCAGCAGCAGCAGTTCTTTCAGATCGAGTCGATCGACCGTTTGAATGGGACAGGAGGGATCTTCAGTAAGGGAGTCATACAACATTTTTGAGCCGATGACCGATAAAAGGATGAATGCAATCCAGTGGTCGACAGCGGTTATATACTGTTCAAATTGGATGCCCAGCGTCCATCCAAGCCGCGGCATCAAGGCCTGAAAAACACCGAAGAAGAGAGCGATCACGACGGCTTGGGCGTAGTTGATGCGCCTCATTCTCAATCCTTTGCACAAGGATACGGCAAAAGCATCCATGGCAAGGCCGGTGGCGACCAACAAGAGTTCTAGGATTCCCAAACCTGACTTCCCCCACAATTCATAGGGCTGAGTATAGGAGGTTTTGCAGGCTAGGACAAGATTGCAGGAAGAAAACATAAAATTCTGAATGTGTTGGAAATCCAACATACGTGTTTTGAATTATGACTTACAGTACGGTTGTAAGCAAAGACAAGGAGTATAAGAACGATGTTCAAGAATTTCAAGGCTGCCGAAGTGCACGCGTTTGCCGATCTGGTCCAGTATCAGGAAGGACAGGTGGTCAGTAAAACGTTTGCCCAGGACAAGCATCACAGCCTTACGTTGTTTGCTTTCGAGAAGGGGGAGGAGATCAGCACCCACGCCAGCGGCGGGGATGCCCTGGTCATCGCCTTGGATGGAGTAGGGGAAGTGACGATTGACGGCAAGAAGTTCACCTTGGGTGCCGGCGAATCGATTCTCATGCCCAGCAACGTCCCTCATGCCGTATATGCACCAGAACGTTTCAAGATGTTTCTGGTAGTCAGTTTCTAATATAATTCGTAAGGAGAAAAACGGATGGATAGCAAGATGTTCTGTTTCCAGTGTCAGGAAACCGCCCGGAATTTTGGATGCACCCAGGTCGGTGTTTGCGGCAAGCAGCCTGCAACCTCAAATTTGATGGATCTGATGATCTGGGTAACCAAAGGCCTGAGCCAGGTTGCCACCAGACTTCGTGCCGAGGGCAAGCAGATTGACAAGGATGTAAACCACATTGTCACCTACAATCTCTTCCAGACCATTACCAACGCCAACTTTGATGATGACAAGGTAGTGGAACGTATTCTGCTTACCATTGCTGCAAAGGAGCAATTGCTTGCTAAGCTTGCTGACAAGAATAATCTCAGTACTGCAGCCCTGTTCAATAACGCTGACGTTTCCACCTATGCAGAGCTTGCCAGGACGGTTGGAGTTCTCGCTGAGAGCAATGAGGATGTGCGCAGCCTCAAGGAGCTGATCACCTACGGTTTGAAGGGCGTTTGTGCATACACCAAGCATGCCAACAACTTGATCAATGAGAACGAAGAACTGGATGCTTTCATCCAGAAGGCTCTTTCTGACCTGCTTGAAGTCAAGAGCGTCGATGAGTTGGTGGCCCTTACCCTTGAGACCGGTAAATGGGGTGTTGCAGGCATGGCGCTGCTCGATACCGCCAATACCAGCACCTACGGTCATCCCGAGATCACCAAGGTCAAGCTTGGAGTCGGCAAGAACCCCGGCATCCTGATCAGCGGTCACGACCTCCGAGATCTGGAGATGCTGCTTGAGCAGACACAGGGAACCGGAGTCGATGTATACACACACTCCGAGATGCTTCCCGCCCACTACTATCCTGCTTTCAAGAAGTATCCAAACTTCTACGGCAACTACGGCAACGCGTGGTGGATGCAGAAGAAGGAGTTCGAATCCTTCAATGGTCCTATCTTGATGACCACCAACTGTATTGTTCCCCCGGCCGAGTCCTACAAGGCTCGCCTGTTCACCACCGGGGCCACCGGGTTCCCGGGCTGCAAGCATATTGCCGGCAACATCGGCGAGCAGAAGGACTTCAGCGAGATCATCGCCTTGGCAAAGACCTGCCCGGCTCCGACTCAGATCGAGGACGGGGAACTGGTCGGCGGTTTCGCCCACGAGCAGGTATTCGCCCTTGCCGACAAGGTTGTCGATGCTGTGAAGAGCGGTGCGATCAAGAAGTTCGTGGTCATGGGTGGTTGTGACGGCCGTTCCAAGAGCAGGGATTACTATACCGAATTTGCAAAGGCTCTGCCCAAGGACACCGTAATCCTCACTGCAGGGTGTGCCAAGTACAAGTACATCAAGCTCAACCTTGGTGACATCGGCGGCATCCCCCGTGTATTGGATGCCGGTCAGTGCAACGACTCCTATTCACTGGCACTCATCGCCCTGAAGCTGAAGGAAGTCTTCGGTTTGGATGACATCAACGATCTGCCGATCGCTTACAATATTGCCTGGTACGAGCAAAAGGCTGTTATAGTGCTGCTTGCACTGCTTTACCTTGGTGTGAAGAACATCCATCTCGGACCCACGTTGCCTGCATTCCTCTCTCCGAATGTAGCAAATGTGCTGGTTGAGAACTTCGGCATTGCTGGAATCAGCTCGGTAGAGGATGATCTGAAAGTCTTGGTTGGTTAATCGTTTGGTCTAGGTTTTGAAGGGAGCTCCCGGCGTGAGGGAGCTCTCTTCGTCTTATATGGGCTCTGTTCGCTCTAGAAATACCAACGTAGAGCGGCCCAGGCCAGCGAATTGGAAGCATAGGTTCCGAACGTCCCGTCCTTGTCTCCCAAGAATACATCCAGGCCGCCTTCCAAGAGTACGCCATTGCCAAAGTTGTACGAAATTGATGGACGCAGGAGTGCATTGAGTGGTTCGACTTCGATATAGGTGAACAGTCGTACTGTCAACTGCTCGTCGAAGAAGGTGTCCTGCATCCGAAAGGTGAATGTATGTGCAAATTCCTTGACTGGTTTCATCTGGGAAACCAGGGAAGCGGTGTGATCGTGGGTGTACACCATCAGGTACTGGGTTGACCATTGGGATCCCAACATGTTCCAATCGAGGCCGACCAAGGCTTGCACCTGGGTATGCTTTTCAATCGTGATCGGAGGGTTTTTGGATGTATCAAGGCTGTTCATCGGCTTGTCCAATGCCAACGCAGTCTCTCCCCTGAGTACGAGACCTCCCAAGGCCGTATTGAAGCTACCGCCAATAAAGCCATAGCGTTCATAGCTTTGTGAGATTTCCCGTGCGGAGGAAGTTGGAGCGGTTACCTCACTCGCCAAGGGTTCGTCAGTGAACACATAGCCTCCGTTTAGTTTCCAGCTTACGGCATTGCCGAAACGACCGAGGGAGAGAAAGAATTCACTGTTTTCGAGCGTCGTTGCGGGCATGCTCGGGGTTGTGAAGGTTACAGACGTAATCGCAGGCGGGAATGGAAGCGTAGGTGACTGCGCCCACATGGAGTTGGAAGCGGGTAGGGATGTTGGAATGAAATGAGTAACCCAGATGCCTTGCATCGTGTACGGCCCTGCATAATAGTCCACTTTGATGGCGGGCACCGC
>LSQX01140704.1_pt1 | contig 16550 bp, 10 predicted proteins | sample 654561 | NCBI WGS metagenome assembly LSQX01 (sample SAMN04489861, study PRJNA283612) | anaerobic digester metagenome | isolation source: 4 biogas reactors fed with cattle manure at either 37C or 55C with and... | place: Denmark: Kongens Lyngby | collected 2014 | reverse complement strand
GTATAAAAAATATTTCCGAAATTGTAGCTGATGAAAAAGATAATTATCCTGAAATAAATATTAGTGACTATTTCTTAACCAATCTTAGTTTTTCTTTGGATAATTCTAAAAAAGAGGGGATGGAAAAGTTTGTGAAGCTGGCAGCGGAACTGTTAAATTCAGGTAAATGAGACGAGTCATGCGCGCAAGCTATTTGATACCCTTGAAAACTTTAAATATTTGATTAAATTATATTCGATTGAAAATATAATATATGATAATAAAGCGTGAGTTACTTTTTCGGCAAAAAAGCTTATATTTTTTAGCTGTTTGTATATTTTTTATCTCTACAAGCTTTGTGGCTGTTGAGAATAATGAAGAAGTTCTTGTTTATAAATTTAATATAAAACAGGAAATTACAAGAGGAACATGGAGACAGACTCTCAAGGCTTTTGAAGAGGCTGACTCTTTGGGAGCAGATATTTTTTTGATCCATATGAACACATATGGTGGGGTGGTTTCGGATGCCGATTCAATAAGGACCAAAATATTACAAAGTTTAATTCCCGTATATGTTTTTATTGACAACAATGCCGCTTCTGCCGGCGCGCTTATTTCAATAGCTTGCGATAGTATCTATATGCGGCCGGGCGGGAGTATAGGGGCAGCAACGGTGGTTAATCAGACCGGGCAGGCAATGCCTGACAAGTATCAAAGTTATATGCGCTCTACTATGCGCTCTACTGCAGAGTTCCATGGTAAGGACACCATTGTTTCCGGCAAAGATACCATTGTCCGGTGGAGGCGTGATCCCCGCATTGCAGAGGCTATGGTAGATCCGTCGGTCTCTATTCCCAACCTGATTGATACCGGGAAAGTGCTCTCTTTTACACCTGTGGAAGCTATTGAATACGGGTATTGTGAAGGGATTGCAGAAAATATTACTGAAGTACTGAAACAGGCAGGTGTTGAACAATATAAAATAGTTGAATATCAGCCGACATGGATTGAGAAAATTATTGGTTTTTTGGTACATCCGGTATTTTCAGGCCTTTTAATTATGGCAATTATTGGAGGTATTTACTTTGAAATGCAAACCCCCGGGATCGGCTTTCCATTTGGCGTTGCACTGGTAGCAGCACTGCTCTATTTTGCTCCGCTTTATTTGGAGGGATTAGCGGAGAATTGGGAGATTATGGTTTTTGTTGCAGGTATAATACTTCTGGCTGTTGAGATAATTGCAATCCCGGGATTTGGAGTGACCGGCATATTGGGAATCATCTTTATTTTTGCCGGATTAGTATTGAGTCTTCTTGATAATGTCAGGTTTAATTTTGAACATATTAATGCTGCCAGGCTTGGAGTTGCTGTTATGACTGTAGTGATTGGAGTTTTTGGAGGATTTATACTTTCAATCTATTTGGGGAAAAAAATATTTACGGCCGGCACCGGCCCTTTTAAAAACCTTGCACTGAACACAGTTCAGAATATAGAGAATGGTTATCTGAATGTTGAGCTTTCGTTTTTAAGTTTAAAAGGTAAAAAAGGAAGAGCTGCAACTGTGCTCAGGCCGGCAGGGAAGGTTATTATTGATGATGAAATATATGATGCAGTTGCAGAAAATGGATTTATTGAGAAAGATGAGGAGGTTACGGTTGTAAGGACAGAAGCAGCACAAGTCTATGTTGAAAAGATTTGATTTCAGCATAGAACCTAAAAATCTTATTTTAGTATCTCCTTTTTACAGTTCGATTTGCAGCTCTTTTTGACCTGAAAACATTTGCAGTACACCATGAGCATGTCTGAAATAGTGCCCTCTCAGATCTTTGGAGTAATCATTCAGAATTTGAATTCCCACTCCGTTGAAGTCGCCGCATTTATAGAGTGCTCTTCCTAAAACCAGCTCCCTGAGAGAGCTGTTCCTGGTTGAAACATCATTTTTATCGGGTGGAGTCAGTTTTTTTGCTGTCTTGATGTCTTGCATTGTATGCCCTCTCATTCCGGGCATTTCAAGAATTTTAAACAGTGGTTCGGCTCCTTTCGGATCTCCAATTGTTTCCAAAGCAATGGAAATAGCCCTAAAATGTGAAAAATGGCTTTCCGGTGTCAGCTTTTCAGCCATTCGAATAATTGATGGCAAAGCTTCAACCTTTTTTGTTCTGCCTGCAGCAATAATTAAGCTGTCAAGGTAGCTGATACTTTTACCAAACTGCCCCATTCCCGTATAATGCCACCCTTCATCCCACTCTTCAAATGTGTCAATTGCCCTGATCAGCTCACTCCATCCGTCAGGCTTGCCAACCATACCCAGGATTCTTGCATACACTAATTTATCTTCTTCATTTCCGGTAAAATAAAATTTATCTGTTATGGCAGCAACGCCTTTTTCAATATCCCACAAAATAATTTCCAGTCCTTCGAGATTATTTACCACTAACTCTGCTGCTTCCTGAATTTTTTGATATGGAGGAGGATAATTATCCTGGTCTGTAAGCACATGCTCAGGAAGATTTTCCATTTCCACCAATCTTTTTTGTAGAGTTTTGATATTTATATTCCTGATCATCTGTTTGTTCATCGAAGCCATGGCAGCTGCCATACCAACGGCGTAACCCTGGTTTTGGAGACATGGCTGCATGCGTATTACAGGCATGGCATCTCTGTGGGCACTGGCACCCAAGCCGGTAACCACAATTCCTTCAAGGCCTTTGGGCAATAATGATCTGAAGGGAACAAAAGCCAGGACATCAATACCGCTATGTTCCGGTGGTTTAAGAGAAAAGAAAGGATCTTCAGTGAAGCCATGAGTGTCAAAGGAGCTTAGATGAGCAGATATAGTGTCAGGGTATGTACGTCCGTTATAAACATCGAGCACACTGATTGTAAAGTCGCCGGTCATTCTCCTTCTTTCACGGGTTTGTGGCATCTTCCCGATATCATATTGACCGTCAAATTTATCTTTTGCAACAATAAATGCCCGCCATACATCAAGCATATCTGAATCGTTGATAAAAGTCCAGTCAGTATTGTTATAGAAATCATCCGGATTTTTAAAAGGAAGCCCTGCTCCCTGTATTGCCACCGATAATCCGTCTGTATAACTGTATCCCGCTCCAGCAGCAATTGCTATGTCAGCACTGCCGGTAGAGTCGATCACAGTGTGTGCCAAAATGACTCCTTTTCCTTCAGGAGTGGCAACAACCACTCCCTTGACCCTGCCATTTTCTGAATAAGCACCAATTCCAAGCACGCCGAACCAAATTTCACCTCCGGCATCTCTTATCTCTTTTCTGAAATATTCAGTTTTCCAATCGAACACCCATTCAGAGAGCCGTCTCTTTTTTCTTGGATTACCGGGTGCCATATTATTAATTTCTTCATCAATAATTTCAGTATAACCTTTCCTGTAGCCGTGAAAATATTTTCCTATCATGCCTAAGGTGGTTGTGCCGCCCAATCCATGCAGATATTCCAGTACCACTGTTTTTGCTCCATTTTTGGCAGCTCCTGTTGCAGCGGGGGCCCCGGCTGTTCCTCCTCCCATTACCACTACATCGGCATTAGCAATGACAGGAAGGGTTGTCTCTTCAGCAATAATTTCTCCATGATTAAGAGAAGGCCTTAATCCTTCAAGTGTCTCAAAAACATCGCCTGTGAAAGTATACTTTTTACCGGCACTACATACTTTTAATTCTCCTGCCGGCATAGTTTCTCCTGCAACAGCTGCAGCCATTGCTCCGGTTCGCTCACCAATGCGTATAAGCTTGCCGGGCTGAAGCAGGTACTCTGCTGCTTCTTTACTGAGTGCTGCACTGCCGCTTAAAATAAAAATATTGTCAATTCCCCTGGGCCTGAATATATCCATACTTATATTATCAGGATCAACATTTGCTTTGTCATATTTTTTTTGCCCTTCAACCTTATCGGGAGGGTTTTGAAAAAGAAGGTCTGAGGATTCAACCTGGTTAGCATCCCAGGTTAGATCCCTTGCTATCTGCTCTGCATTTGCAAAAGACTGATAGCTGCCATCTTTCATATCTATCTGCAAAGTGTATTCAATAGCACTATACTTTATGTCGGTTTCAGAAAAAGCATCACCATGGGATTGGCCTGATGAGGCATATTTAACCTGTATGGGTTCCTGATGTTTTTTTGCCGACATATCCGGACCTTTTTTCAAATCATTGCCTACGACAGTAAATTTAAAAGTTTGTTTTCCTGAAGGGTATGCGGGAAACTTTGCACCGGCAAGGCGTGCCGCCAGTGCTCTTGGTGTTGCATCAATGACAGTTTTTGCTTTTATTGCCTGTCTTCCTGATCTGTTGGCAATTACAACACCTGCCGGAACTCCATTTTCATCTTTGATAATATCGGTGATATAGCATGAATATAAAAAATCTATATTGTTGTCAATAAGTTCATTATCGAGAGTTTTTTTAATATGCATCGGGGTGGGCAGCCCATTGGCGAAGATTTTTTTTCCAAGACCGGTATTTTGAACAGTCTGATCGTTTGTCCAGAGACGAAAAGTTCCGCACACATCCTCTCCAAGGTAAGGCTCCTGTGCTGCCAAGAAAACACGTGCACCGGCTGCGGATGCTTCCACGGCTGCGGCTACTGCTGCCAGGGAGCCACCAATTACAACAACATCAACATCATATGCAACGGGTATTTTTCGTTGCGATTGATAACAAAATTCAGGGTCAGCATTTTTAAGTGTTTGCGCCCATACTCCGGGTGTTAATAAAAACGCTGAACCTGCAGCTGTAGTTTTAACAAAATCGCGTCGTCTCATTTTCACTTAGGTTTAACTGTTAGTATCTGTCCTTTTTCAAGAAGGATATTTTTAAGTTTGTTATATTCCACATCCTGAATTGCCACATTTTCGTCAATTGCCAAGCATGCACCGGCAGCAGCTGATTGTCCTAATACCATAAAAACCGGTTCCATTCTTATTGACCCGTAAGCAATGTGGGATGCACTGACGCAAACAGGTACTAAAAGGTTGGTACATTCTCTTTTTTTAGGAATTATTGATCTGTAACTTATCGGGTATGGGGCTGCAACCGGAGCTTCAACATTACCTTCATTTTGTACATATCCGTTAGCATCAACATACCTTTGTATATGGTGGGAATCCATTCCATAAGCTGCAAGCCCGACAGGATCTTCGGCATTTTCATATCCTTCACAGTTCCTTTGAGTCATAACATAGTCACTAATCATTCGGCGTGCTTCTCTTATATATAACTGTTCCTGCCAACCGTCTTCACTTTCATATTCATCTTTACAGGTTCCCCATTTTGAAACAACGTCTCTTACTTTTTGAGGGATCCGGGGGTGGTATGCAAGTGTCCACATCAGTCCCTGTTGGTATTTACGGTGCGCCTGCACTATCTTTTCCCGTTGTGCATAATCACCTTCCGGGTAGTCATAGTTCTGACCGATAAAATCGGTTGAGAACCCCTTTTGGTTATTGGTATCTGTTTTTCTGTTGGGCATTGGAGTATTAATCCATGGCACTAAGGGATCGCCATATGAGTACATCTTTTCTATCGGACCCTCTGCAGCTTCATAATTTCTAAAGAGCAGTTCATATTCCAGCTCATTATAATCTTCCGGCTTAGTAAAGGGAATGCGGTTTTCAGGATGGTCAGTAAGAGTCATCCTGAAACAGTAAGCTTGTATTTTTTTATCTCCGCGACCATCGATTCCCGGTCCGCCTTTGGTAATGAAAGGCAGTAGTCCGCTTGCCGGATTACCTTTAATAATATACGGGTCTACACCATCAATAAAATTGTGATGCAGGTTATTTCTTGATACTCGTCCGTTAAGTGTAAGGCTCACCCTGTTTGCCTGTACGCCATTGAGCGACTCCCCGTATTCTTTATTCGACTCGCGACCAATGGTATAGCTTACGCCGGTTGCAGCCATAAGGTCACCCTCGTAGGTAGCATCTATGAACATTTTTCCTTTGAATCTGCGGCCGCTCAACATTACAATTTCTAAAATTTGGTTGTTATTTTTTATTACTCCCGACTTGCGGTTAAGTTTTTCTCCATAAACCAGATCGATATTTTCTTTTTTTATCATCTGTTTATATACAATGAGTGCAGCAGACGGCTCAAAAGTCCACATAGTCTCCTCCTGCGGGGTATTGCGACTTTGCCGGTACTCTTCCCCGGTTTGCCATTTCCAGTTTTTCGGATCATCATAATACTTTTTAATATTCCGGTAAAATTCATAAGAGATTCCGCCAATAGCTTGCTTATTTCCTATGTCGGTAGCTCCCAATCCGCCGGTTGTTAATCCGCCGATACGTTGTGTCGGCTCTATTAAAACGACCGACTTGCCCATACGTGAGCTTTGTATGGCAGCAGCAATACCTGACGAGGTGCCTCCGTATATCACAATATCATACTGGGCTGAGACCCGATGAAACAGCCCCGCCAGCAAGATCAGAGCACTAACTTTTAAAAGAGAAAAAGTACATTTATACATTTCAGACAGTTTAGAAATAAATAATCAGGTGATTCGTTTTTTTACAAATATAATAAACATGGCCAGTGCTGCAAGAGTGATAATGCCACCTGCAGAGTAGGAAATAAGTTTTGACAGGTGGAACCCTTCAGGGGCAAGAAACAGGTATGTTGTTGTTACATAGGTCATGAACAGTGCCGGTACCAGTGTTATAAAATAATTCTTTTTGTCATTAACCAAATATACCGTTATAGTCCATAATACAATAGCAGCAAGGGTTTGATTAGCCCATGCGAAATATCTCCAGATTATATCGAAATTAATTTGTGTAAGAAAAAAGCCTATTGCAAAAAGGGGTACACTTATAAGCAGTCTGTTTTTCATTGGTCCCTGCTTCAGGTTTAAAAAATCGGCTACAATTAATCTGGCGCTTCGAAATGCCGTATCACCCGATGTTATTGGTGCTGCAACAACTCCTAAAAGGGCAAGCACTGCTCCAAATTTTCCTAACAGTGAATTGGATATTTCATTAACCACCCATGCTGCATTACCCTGGTGTTCGTACATGATGTCATTCAGTTCACGTATACCTCCAAAAAAACTCATACTTATAGTAGCCCAGATCATAGCTACTATAGCTTCTGTAACCATAGCTCCGTAAAAAACTCTGCAACCAAGTTTTTCATTAGATATACATCTTGCCATAAGGGGCGATTGTGTGGCGTGAAAACCGGAAATTGCCCCGCAGGCAATAGTGATGAATAACATTGGGAAGATTGGAAAATTTCCGGGATCGTTGTGGAAGTTTTTGAGATTTCCGAAAGTAAGCTCAGGGATGTGGTATCCTTTTACAAAAAGTGCAGTGATTAAGCCAAATGCCATAAAAAAAAGAGCAAATCCAAAAACCGGATAAATACGTCCTATCAGCTTGTTAATAGGCAGAATAGTGGATAAAGCATAGTAAATAAAAACAATCCATACCCAGAAAGTCATAGATGTATAACCGGGTGTCAGTCCTGCCAGTATTTTAGCCGGACCCATTATGAACACTGCTCCAACCAGCACCATAAGGAATACGGTAAATATACGCATGAACTGTTTAGTAGAATTACCCATATAAATACCAACAATTTCAGTGATAGACAATCCACTGTGTTTAATTGACAGCATTCCGGAAAAATAGTCGTGTACAGCACCGGCAAAGACAGCACCCAGAACTATCCACAAATAAGCAACAGGTCCCCACATTGCTCCGGCAACTGCCCCGAAAATGGGACCGAGGCCGGCAATATTCAGGAACTGGATCAGAAATACCTTCCAGCAAGGCAAAACAATATAATCTACTCCATCGGCCATGGAAACAGCCGGAGTTGTGCGTTTAGGGTCTGCTCCAAAAACCCCTTCCAAATATTTGGCATATATGAAATACCCGCCTGTCAGTATGATTAAAGCAACTATTAAAGTAATCATAGGTCAGTTTTTTTTGTGATAAATATAACGGGTATTTTATAATTTGAAGAACTTTGATTACAGTTTTATTATTTGGAAGGGATAAATAGTATCAGTCCGTTAACTATAAAAGCGCAAATTATGATAATATTGCCTGTTACAGGATATGAAAAGAGATTGATAAGCTTGCCGGCCAAGGCTATAACTCCTCCACAGGCAATAGCAGTCATAACATATTTTTTAGAGGTATTAATATTGAGAAGGGCAGCAAGCACAGGTATAACAAAAGCTCCTGAGAAAAAGGCCAGGGAGGTAAGTAATGACTGCATAATTGATTTGACAAAAAGAGCCAGGATAATGCTTAAGGCTCCCATAATAATAATAATAAGACGGGTTACAGCAATAGACTTTTTATTGTCGGAATTACTGTAAATCAGTTCGCTTATTATAAGAGAAGAGTTTAAAAGAGTGGTATCGGCTGATGACATAACCGCAGAGAGCAGTGCAGCCAGAAACAGTCCGTAGGACCAGGGGGGCATTAGGGTATGTGCAAAAAGAAGTATCTCATGGTTTTCTGCATCACCTGAAAAAACTCCAATAAATGTCAGCATCAGAGAGACCGGCAAAAGCAAGATTGCTACAATTAAAACACTCCGGGTAGCTGTTTTTTCATCTTTTGCACAAAATATTCTGGAATATATATCAGGCCCTACGACAAAAGTTACCGAATAGGTAAGAATAAGGATTACCAGGTCTGTTACAGAGAAATGTTCATTAAAAAGAGCATCTGCTTTTAATTCGGGAATCTTGCTGCTATCAGGCGACATTAGTGCAAACAGTGTTAATACAACAACTCCGGCTATGATGAGAATTGCCTGTATCTTATCTGTTTTAAGAACACTTATTTGCCCGCCTGCTACTGTATAAACAATAAATACAATTCCGGTTATCAAAGCCGACCGGTAGTAATCAACAATCTCCAGACCGGCAATAATTTTGGCTCCTGCAATTATCTGTGCTGTTATAACTCCAATCCATGCTAAAGGTATTATCAATGCCGCCATAAAACGGGCATCTTTACCATAAAACCGTTCGATTAGCCCGGGAAGTGTGTATTTTCCATATCTGCTGACATATTTTGCCAGGGGGGTAAGTGCAAATAGCCCTAAAGAAGCAGATGTCAGGAACCATATTGCCGGCCAGCCACTGCTTTGGCCCAGCTCGATTGTTCCTAATATTGCAGAACCTCCCAATATTGTTGCAAGCAGGCTTAAGGTGACTGCGGTGAGAGAGGCTTTTTTACCCGCTACATAATAATCAGACGGAGTTTTAACCTTTAAACCCGGGTAAAATCCTGCAATGAGTATTACAATCAGATATATAACAACAATAAAAACAGGATCATTCATAAGCTGACATTTTTATGCCGGTAAATATCGGAAATTAATGAAAAAACCATGCAGTGCATTAGTAATCTCTTAGTATTAAAAAAAGCTTTTTTATCATACAAAAAAGGGGGAAAATAGTTAGTTTTGTCATTTGACGGTTTTTTTGCGTTAAAAAAGTTTAATTAAGCTATAATTTACATGACAAAAGTATATTTCTTTATTTTAATAACTGTTATAACCGCCGGTTGCTCATCACCGGAAAGCACCGGGTGGGTTAGCCTGTTTAACGGTAAAGACCTTTCAGGCTGGGAGCAGCTTAACGGAGAGGCAAAATTTGAGGTATCAGACGGGATGATAATTGGAACCACTGTCTTAAATACCCCAAATTCCTTTTTATGTACTGAAAAAAATTATTCTGACTTTATTCTTGAGATGGATCTGTTCGTTGAAGATAATATGAACTCCGGCATTCAGATAAGAAGTGAAAGTAAAAGTGATTATATGAATGGCCGGGTTCATGGGTACCAGTGTGAAGTAGATCCTTCGGAAAGGGCATGGAGTGCCGGAATTTATGACGAAGCCCGAAGGGGCTGGCTCTATCCGTTAGATTTGAATCCCGATGCCCGCGGTGCTTTTTTATTGGGGGAGTGGAACCATTATCGTATTGAATGTATTGGTAATTCAATAAAAACATGGCTTAACGGAATTCCCGCGGCTCATATTATTGATGATATGACACCTGAAGGCTTTATTGCACTTCAGGTTCATGGAATAGGAAATAGCAGGGAAAAGGAAGGGCAGCAGATTAAATGGAAAAATATAAGAATTAAAACGGATAATCTGATTCCTTCTCCTTCCGGAGGTATCTATATTGTTAACCTGATTCCCAACAATCTTAGCGATGCGGAACTAGAACAGGGATTTGAGCTTCTTTTTGATGGTAAATCGGCCGATAATTTTATTAGTGTAAACGGAGATGCCTTTCCTTCCCGGGGCTGGGAGGTAAAAGAGGGTACTCTTACAGTTCTGGGAAGCGGCGGGGACCCTGCATTAAAAGGAGGAGATATAATTACCGTAAAAGAGTATGGGGCATTTGAACTGAAGTTTGATTTTAACTTTACAGAGGGGGCAAACAGCGGTATTAAATATGGTTTAGGCAATAATGGACTTTCCATTGGACTTGAATATCAGATATTGGACGATAATAAACATCCTGATGCCAATAACGGGGTGGCGGGGAACCGCAAACTCGGATCATTATATGATCTTATACCGGCAGAAACTGTACCTCGCCATGTTAACGGTCCGGGGTCATGGAACAGAGGAAGGATAGTTGTTGAGCCGGATGGTACAGTAGAGCATTGGTTAAACGGGCGCAAGCTATTTGAATATAAAAGAGGAAATAATATTTTTAATGTATTGGTAGCACATAGCAAATTTACCGGACTTGAAGGATTTGGCATGGCCGAAAAAAGCCCGATACTGATTCAGGACCATAATGATACTGTACATTTCAGGAGTATTAAAATAAGAAAATTGTGATATAGATAGCGATAATGCAGGCTGCAAGAGAGAGAAAACTTGAGGATGGCAAACCGCAGCTACAAAAAAAAGCAGGTGGGGTTTAAGAGGTAACACCCCTTTATAAAAAATTGAAATTTAAGTATTTAATTTAATTATATACGAATGAAAAAACTTTTTTTAATTGCGATTTTATCGGTATTGTTCTTTTTTTCCGGATTTGCTCAGCCTGCAAAGTCATTGGTTCAGGTTGTTGTTACACCTGATGAAAATAGTTGGACCTATAAAAAAGGCAACAAGGCGGAGTTTCGTATAATGGTTTTGAAAAATAACGTGCCACTTGAAGATGCAGAGGTTAGCTACAGTATAAATCCTGAAAAAATGGCTCCATTGGATGAAGGCGTGGTGAGGTTAAAAAAAGGTTCGGCAACTGTTAAATCCGGTAAATTTGATGAAGCGGGATTTTTAAGGTGCCATGCATCTGTTACAGTTGACGGCAGAACCTATTCATCTTATGCTACGGCCGGGTTTTCGCCGGAAGAGATTAAACCGGCAACAAAGTTGCCTGATGACTTTGTGGAGTTTTGGGAAGACGGTAAGCGTGAACTTGCCAAAATACCGGTAAATGCTAAGATGACATTGATGCCCGAGAGATGCACTTCCAAAGCAGATGTTTATCATGTTAGATTAGATAATATAAAAGGAAGAATATATGGAATATTGTGCAAACCTAAAAAAGAGGGTAAATACCCTGCAATCCTGCATGTTCCCGGAGCCGGGATAAGACCTTATTATGGTGATGTGACTAATGCTGAAAATGGATTTATAACTTTTCAGATAGGGATACACGGAATTCCTGTTAATTTGGATCCTGTGGTTTATGAAGATTTGCGCTTAGGTGCTTTAAGCAATTATCAAACTTTTAATCTTGATGATAAGGATAACTATTTTTATAAGAGAGTCTACCTTGGATGTGTAAGAGCAGTTGATTTCATAGAGACGCTTTCCTGTTTTAATGGGAATGACATAGCTGTTACAGGTGGGAGCCAGGGAGGTGCATTATCGATTATCACTGCCGGACTTGATTCCCGAATTGATTATCTTGCTGCGTTTTATCCTGCTTTGTCTGACCTTACCGGTTATCTGTCGGGTAGGGCGGGAGGTTGGCCTCATATGTTTACTGATGCCTTTACAAATAAGCCTGAAAAAGTGGAAACATCTATGTATTATGATGTTGTTAATTTTGCAAGGTTTGTAAAAGTACCGGGCTGGTACAGTTGGGGGTATAACGACAATATTTGCCCTCCTACTTCCATGCATGCTGCGTATAATGTCATTACCGCTGAAAAAGAGCTGCATCTGTTTCAGGAAACACAACATTGGACATTTCCTGAACAGCAGGAGCTGAAAAATCAATGGCTTTTCAATAGGCTGAAAAAAGGAAAATGAATATTCCGGATACTTACTTTTTTGTCAGCTTCCTGTTTGTAATGTTGGATTGACAATTAGAAAAGGAAAATAGATATTCCGGTTATTTGCTGCATAATTCAGTGAGTACACCCATTGTTGCTTTAGGGTGGAGAAATCCGATATTTAGTCCTTCCGCCCCTTTTCTTCCTTTTTTATCAATCAGGCGGATCCCTTTTTCAGCAAGCTCACCAAGAGCTTTATCAACATTCTCAACCGCATAGGCAATATGATGAATTCCCACACCTCTTTTTTCTATGAATTTTGCAACCGGACTGTCCGGTGAGGCAGGCTCCAGAAGTTCAATTTTTGTCTGTCCGACCATGAAGAATGCAGTTTTAACCTGTTGATCAGGTATCTCTTCTCTTTTGTAGCATTTCAGTCCCAATATATTTTCATAAAAAGGTATCGCCTCGTCAAGGCTGTTAACAGCAATTCCAATATGTTCGATATGTGATATTTCCATTTTCAATAATTTTATAAAATGATAATTTTAATCATAATTTTTGTTTGCTGAACAATTTTAACAAAGAACTGTTTTTTTTATGTAAACAGATTTTTTAAATTTAGCAAAAATTAAATTCTCTACAGATATGTTAAAAGAAAGAGTACTAAAAGCTCTTAATGAGCAGATAAATGCAGAGCAATATTCAGCATTTCTTTATTTGTCGATGTCAGCCTGGTTTGAAAATCAGGGCCTCCCCGGTTTTGCAAACTGGATGTATGTGCAGTATCAGGAAGAATTAACCCATGCTAATAAGATTTTCAATTATATTAATGAAAGGGGAGGTAAGGTTGAACTGAAAAGTATTGATCAGATGCCGGTAGATTTTGAAAGTGTTAAAAGTGTGGCAGAGATGACTCTGGAGCATGAACGGCATGTGACAGCTCTTATTAACGGCCTTGTTGACATTACAATTGAAGAAAATGATCATGCCACCAAAAGTTTTTTAACCTGGTTTATAGATGAACAGGTTGAGGAAGAAGCTAATGCTACAGAGATACTTGATAATCTGAAACTGATTGAAGGCCAAAGTAAAGGTAACGGCCTGTTTATGATTGACAGAGAATTGCGTCAGCGCAAGTTTGTTGATGAAACTTAGGCAGAGTAATTTATAATATATAAACTATTTAAAGGCTGCCTTATAGCAGCCTTTTTTGTTCAAAAGATCAGGCATGGATAATTTGCAGGAAGCTATAAACCGTTTTCAGGAGTTAAAAGAGTTCTGCAGGGCAAATTGGGACCCAGCATCTATTGAAAAGCTTGATGAGGCGTACAGTTTTGCAAAGGCTGCAATGAGCAGTAAAAGATTCAAAACAGGAGAATATATTTTAAATCATTCTTTGGATGTAGCCTCAATAATTGCTATGGAGATAGGGTTGGAACCCGACTCGGTTATTGCAGGAATTTTACATAATATTATGTATGCCGGCATTGAACACCCTGTCTCTAAAGAGGAGATTGAAAAAAAATTTGGTGACAGTGTCTGTTCCATTTTGGAAGGAATGGCAAAGATAAATGCCCTTGGAACCGATACAGTTGATATTCATGCAGAAAACTACAGGAAACTTTTATTAGCTCTTGCAGGGGATGTCCGCGTTATTTTAATAAAAACAGCTGATCGTTTGCAGGTAATGAGAAACCTGGGTTTCTATGATATTGAAACAAGAAAAAGACTTGCTAATGAGACATCACATTTGTATGCACCTTTGGCTCACAGGTTAGGATTGTATTCTATTAATTCTGAACTGCTGGATCTTTGCCTGAAATATCAGAAGCCTGATGAGTACAGTTATATTATTGATAAATTGAATGAAAATGAATTAGAGAGATCTCTTTTTGTTGCTGAATTTGTAAAACCTGTGGAAAAGAACCTTAAAGAAAGAGGCTTTGATTTTTCCATGAAAGCCCGAACCAAATCAATCTACTCTATTTGGAATAAGATGAATAATAAAAAGGTCTCTTTCGATGAGGTTATGGATCTTTTTGCGATCAGAATAATATTAGATTCATTGCCTGCTAACGAGAAAGCTGATTGTTGGACAGTCTATTCCGTAGTAACCGAACAATATCAGGCAAATCCGGAAAGGTTACGCGACTGGATTACTATACCAAAATCGAACGGATATGAATCGCTGCATACAACAGTAATGGGACCAAAAGGAAAATGGGTTGAAGTGCAGATACGAACTAAGCGGATGGACGAGGTTGCAGAAAAAGGATTGGCCGCACACTGGAAATATAAGGGAGGGAAAGACAGTTCGGGATTTGATTTATGGCTGGCAGGAATAAGAGAGATTCTTGAAAATCCGGAGCTGAATATTGTTGATTTTATTGACCATTTCAGTCTTAATATATATAGTGAAGAGATTTTTGTTTTTACTCCGAAGGGTGATCTGAAAAAGATGCCTGCAGGATCCACTTTACTTGATTTTGCATATGAGATTCATTCGCACTTAGGAGACACATGTGTTGGAGGGAAGGTTAACGGCAAAAAAGTTACATTGAGATATAAACTTAAAAATGGTGATCAGGTATCAATCGAGACCTCTAATAATCAAAAGCCGAAAATCGATTGGCTGGATTTTGTGGTAACAACAAAAGCAAAAAGTAAAGTTAAAGCAAGCCTGAGTGATGAGAAAAAAAGAGTAGCCGCTCAGGGGCGCGAAATACTTGTCAGAAAATTTAAAAACTGGAAACTGGAACTAAATGATGAAGCGATAAGGAAAATATTGAAAAAATATGATTTTAAGCTTGCTTTAGACTTTTATTTTGAGCTGGGCAAAGGGAAAATTGATCCTCTTGATATTAAGCTTGCTTTTACCGAAAAAGCATCAGATGAGGAGTCTCCCCGTAAAATTGAAGAGCTTGTTCAGGAAAAACTAAAGAAAGAGCCTTCTTCAGATGATAAGGAGGATTTCTTAATTATTGATGACGATCTCAAAAATGTAAATTACAAATTGGCAAAATGTTGTAACCCTGTTTTTGGAGATTCAGTTTTTGGTTTTGTTACTGTAAGTCATGGGATAAAAATACACCGCAATACATGTCCCAATGCTATTCAGCTTAAAGAAAGGTTTCCATACAGGGTTGTAAAAGCTAAATGGAAAGAGACAACAACCCAGGGGGCTTTTGTTACAACACTATTTGTTTCCGGATCGGATGAGCCCGGACTATTAGCTGATATTTCCCATATAATAGTAAAAGATACAGGCGCACAGCTACGTTCGTTAAATATTAATTCGGAAAAAGGAAAATTCGACGGAATAATAAAGATTGCAGTCCATAATATCGGGCATTTAGATTTTTTGGTTCAGAAGATGAAAAAAGTAAAAGGGGTTGTATCGGTAACAAGAGGAGAAAAATGATATTTGCATTTCGATTAATCAAAGGGTAAAGGAATTGATGTTATTTAACTAAATTATATTCAGATGAACATATTATTAGCACCAAACTCAATGAAAGGAAGTGTGAGTGCATTTGAATTTGCTGACATAGCTGAACAGGCATTTAAAGATTGTTCTCCCTTATTTTCTGTTAAGAAAGTGCCGGTAGCTGATGGCGGTGATTATACCGGTGAAGTGTTGAGAAGGGCATTGAATGCCTCAAAAAAAGAGGTGTTGGTACCTGACCCTTTGGGAAGGGAAGTGAAAGCATATTATGGTATTTCGGGAAAAACTGCCATAATTGAGATGGCTGATGCTTCGGGTATTAAACTTTTAAGCAGTGATGAGCTTGATCCAATGAAAGCTTCAACATATGGAACCGGCAGGTTAGTTGTTGATGCTATTAACTCCGGATGTAGTGAGATACTTCTTGGTATCGGAGGAAGTGCAACTGTTGACGGTGGAAGCGGTATGCTTGAAGCCATGGGGTTTTCTCTGTTAGATAAAAACGGGCTTTCATTAAAAGGCAACGGAGGTAATCTTTTAAAAATAAGTTCCATTAAAAAGCCTGAAGTGCTGCCTGAGGTATCTTTTAAAATTATTTGTGATGTTGATAATCCTCTTACCGGCAAAAATGGAGCAGCAGAGGTATTTGGGCCGCAAAAAGGGGCCTCGCAAGAGGTGGTATCACTGTTAGATAAAGGTTTGAGTTATTGGGCAGGATTATTAGAGGCGGAGTGTGGAAAGTCGCTGGCAGTTATTAAAGGTGCAGGTGCTGCCGGAGGGATAGCCATTGCGCTAATGACATTTTTTGATGCAGCAATTATTCCCGGAGCAAGGTTTGTTTTATCTGTTTTGAACTTTGAGGAGTATGTCAGG
>LSQX01214512.1_pt1 | contig 16552 bp, 14 predicted proteins | sample 654561 | NCBI WGS metagenome assembly LSQX01 (sample SAMN04489861, study PRJNA283612) | anaerobic digester metagenome | isolation source: 4 biogas reactors fed with cattle manure at either 37C or 55C with and... | place: Denmark: Kongens Lyngby | collected 2014 | reverse complement strand
TTTCGGTAGAAATAGCTGTTCACCACATCCCGCCATTCCCTGGCATCCCTTATCTGGATCTCCAGCCTCTCTAGAACGGCGTCAAACCTTTTCTTGTCAATCTTTCCCTTAAGGCTGAGCCAGCGTGTTCGGAACTCCTCCGCCTCTTTTACTCCCTCAAAATGGGTGTCATAAATATGCTGGATCAGTGTTTTTTCCGATTTGAGCCTGTGTTTGTATTCCACCCGGTGGAAGAACAATAAAAGCTCCTCAGGGCATTTATTCATATCTTCAAACATCTCCGCATTGGGCTTATGATATCTTCCGGCAAAGCCGGTTCCTGTGGCAACAGTTCTGTCCACCCCTATTCCCAGCCAATCTGCACGGTGGTAGGTTCCCCATGCCGAATACTCGTAACCGTCCACGCTAGGGCCGTAATGATGGTTGGGGTTAACCATCCACCCAATACCTAGAGGGCTTGTATAGTGCTCATAGGTCTCCCAGGATTTTAAAAGAATTTTGCTGATGGTTTCAATAACCCCAGGATCATTGGAGAATGTAAGCCTCACCCATTCATCGGCGATGGCCTCGCTGGACAGGTCCGGATTCCAGACAAGACGTCCATAGCCATAGAGGTTGGCCTGAGCCAGAATATGCCCCGTCCAGTTGGCATTGTCTCCGATATTGGAGACGGCTGCAAAACCGCAATGCTTTTGGGGATATACCTTACCGCAAACCAAATTTTTAACCGTTGACCCCGGTCCATCGCACCAGGTTTCGAAATCCAGTACTTCCTTCCACTGGGGGATCAGAAAACATACATGTTTCTGCTGGCCCGTGTATTCCTGAGTGATCTGAAGCTCCAGAATCTGGTTCGTCCTTTTTAAGCCACCGAAGAGGGGCGACACCGGCTCCCGTACCTGGAAATCCATGGGCCCATTTTTAATCTGGAGTACCACATTGTCCTTAAATTCTCCGTCCAGGGGCATGAAATGGTCGTAGGCTGCGTTGGCACGGTCGGTTACCCTGTCTCTCCAATCCTGCTGGCAGTTATAGACGAAACAGCGCCAGATCACTATTCCGCCAAAGGGCTCAAGAGCCTTTGCCAGCATATTGGCACCACCAGTCCTGAACAGTCTCATCCAGAGGATCGGCCGTATTTAAACCTCCCAGATCAATTGGGCTGGAGTAGCTAATTGAAAGATACAGTCTGATACCGTAATTGCGGAAGATATCAGCCAGAAGTGCAACCTCCGGCAGGAGATCTTTTGTGATCAGACGGGTCTCCTGGTCATGGACATTCACGTTGTTTATGGAAACACCGTTAATGCCCACTGAAGCCAGAAGCCTTGCATAATCTTTAACCCTGCCTTTGTCAGATATGAACTGGTTATTTCTGAAGAATATTGAGTTACCTGCATAACCCCTTTCAATGCTCCCATCCATGTTATCCCAGTGATTAATCATGCGAATCCCTGCGGCAGGGTTCTCAATACGGCTAAGGGCATCCGGGCTCATCCCTGTCTGTAAGGAGCGCAGAAATGAAAATGTTCCATACAGGATACCCCTGTCGGTCTTTCCTGCGATGAGGATACCATCATTCTGACCCTTTATGATGAAGCCATCATTTCTGAGGGCTTCTACTTCCTTCTCCGGTATGGCCATATTCTCTCTGTCCACACCCAGAGCCAGTGCCCGGACATCGGCAGAGGCTGATAATATCCTGGGCTCAACTTCCAGAATGCCGCCAATACCCCTTTTCAACTCCTCAACCGCCGCATCCATGACAGCCGATTGTCCCATGACAACAACCTTCGAGCATATGGCTTGATATCGTTTTGCAACAGGATATTCCAGCCTGCGGTATGCCAGCCAGCAATCATAGGCCTTTTCTCTCTTTTGGTCTTTTTGTGGTTGGTGCATGGCTACTCCTCCCTGGGCCTTTATGGCCGCCCTTTAGGTGGCGGTTTCTTATTCCGCGTTAATATATTAATATACTACTGTGCCAATTATAGTATGACTTTCATCCATCTGACAACTATAAGGCTCGGATAAAGGAACTCCAATATTCTAAGATGCTGTGGTCAGCGGCAAGATCCGCCCATGTAAAAGTTTAACACCTTATTCTTGATATTTACCCTGTTATTCTTATTAGCGGCAAATAAAGCTTAAGTTATCCCCCCGAATGGGAAGCGCCATCCGGAAATCTACAGATGGTAATTAAGTACAGCAGGCCATGAATAGTAGAAAAGGAGTTCTTACAAATGCAGATGTGCCCTATTGATTCCGATCCCGCTGTAATAATGAAATATTGCAGCGGGTGGTACACAAATCAGGAATGATACTGTATAATGTTGGTGAAATAACTGCCCTGCCGGCAGCCGCCGCCATGATGGCTGTGGAGCATGGCTTAGGGTATGAATCTCAGGTCATAAAAACAGAGGAAGGCGGCAGACTATGCTTTGTTGTCTTCCTTTTTTGCTTATGGCAGGACAAAGACAGGACGATTCTAATCCTGCTGCTGTTGGGAATGATTGGTTCCCTATCAAGGAGGCTAATTATGAAGAAGACACCGTTATATGAAAATCATCTGAATCTTAGTGCCAAAATGATTGATTTTGGAGGCTGGCTGCTACCTGTGGAATACACCAAAATCATGGAGGAGCACAGGCAGGTTCGGGACGCCGCCGGACTATTTGATGTCTCTCATATGGGAGAGATCATCATCAGGGGAAGAGATGCGGGATCCTTCCTGCAGGAGCTTCTCACCAATGATATATCTAAAGCTGCCAACCACAAGGTTATCTATTCTCCCATCTGCTATGATAACGGTGGTGTTGTTGATGACCTGCTGATATATAAATTTTCTGACGATTATTATCTGCTGGTTGCCAATGCCTCCAATACGGACAAGGATTTTGACTGGATTAAAGAACATCTGAAAGGGGATGTGGAGGCAGTCAATGCCTCTCACTTATGGGGGCAGTTGGCCATGCAGGGGCCTCTCGCAGAGCCGATTCTGCAGGAGTGCACCGATTTTCCCTTAAGGGATATCCGTTTCTTCACCTTTGCCCCGGAGGTCATGGTCTCAGGTGTTAAGGCCATCATATCCAGAACGGGCTATACGGGAGAAGACGGCTTTGAGATCTATGTACCCGCAGAGAGGGTTTCCATGGTCTGGGAATCCCTCCTTGAAAAGGGTACCACAAAGGGTTTGGTGCCGGTAGGTTTGGGAGCAAGGGATACTTTGCGTTTTGAGGCTGCATTGCCATTATACGGCCACGAGCTGTCGCCTGAAATCACCCCCCTGGAAGCCGGACTGGATCACTTCGTGAAGCTGAACAAGGACAGCTTTATCGGAAAAGAGGCCTTGGTGCGACAGCACACCCAGGGTCTTCAGAGAAAGCTGGCTGGCTTTGAGATGGTGGGACGGGGTATTCCAAGACACGGTTATGATATCATGGATGATGCCAACAGGATCGGATTCGTAACCTCGGGCAGCCATTCCCCGACCCTTGGTAAGAACATAGGCATGGCTATGTTGGACATTGGTTATTGCCAGCCTGGAACCGAGTTCGATGTGATAATAAGGAATAGGCCTGTAAGGGCAAGAACTGTGGAACTTCCTTTCTACAGAAAGAAGTATAAGAAATAATCATGTCTTTGCAAAACCTTTAAATATAATCTTGCGGAGGTTGATCCCAATGAAAGTATTGGACGGACTTAAGTATTCAAAGGAACATGAATGGGTTAAAGTTGTAGATAACAGGGCTTACGTGGGCATAACCGATTATGCCCAGGATTCTCTGGGAGAGATCGTGTTTGTTGAATTGCCCGAAGCCGGTACCCATCTCGATGCAGGCGATGTATTAGGTGTTGTTGAGTCGGTGAAGGCCGCTTCCGATATCTATTCACCCCTGGAAGGAAAGGTGGTTGAGGTGAACGAAGCCCTGGCGGATGATCCGGCGCTACTTAACGAGGATCCCTATGAGAACTGGATAGCGGTTCTGGAGATTACCGATGACAGCTTTCTGGACGATCTCATGAACCCATCCGATTATGAGGCCTTTTGCGCCGGGGAGGAATAAGCATGTGGCGATACATCCCCAATACAGGGGAACAGCAACAGGAAATGCTTGAGGAAATCGGTGTATCCTGCGTTAACGAGCTCTTTACAGATATTCCCCAGAGTATCAGGCTCAACCGGGATCTGGATCTGCCCGAACCCCTTTCCGAAATGGAACTGATTGTGCATATGCGCCAGCTGGCAGATAAAAATGTATCTGCCGATGAATGTGCCTGCTTTCTGGGTGCCGGTGCCTATGACCATTATATTCCCAGCGTCATTCAGCATCTTGTCAGAAGACAGGAATTCTATACCGCCTACACGCCATACCAGCCTGAAATAAGCCAGGGAACACTTCAGGCAATTTTCGAGTACCAGACAATGATTTGCCGTCTCACCGGAATGGATGTTTCCAACGCATCCATGTATGACGGCGCCACAGCCGTTGCGGAAGCAGCGGCAATGGCCTGCCGTTCAACGGGACGAACTGATGTAATCGTGTCAAAAACAGTTCATCCCCAGAGCCGGGAGGTTCTTAAAACCTATTCCCGGTTTACAGGCAGACAGGTTGTTGAATGGGGTTATAAGGATGGCAGGCTGGATCTTGAAGAGCTTGAAAAACTCTTATCAGAAAACACAGCCGCCGTCATCGTTCAAAATCCAAATTTCTTTGGCCTGATAGAGGATTTAAGCGACCTGGCGGACATGGTTCACCAAAACCGTTCCCTTCTGATAGTCAGCTGCAACCCCATATCTCTTGCCCTGCTAAAACCTCCGGGCGACATGGGAGCCGACATCGTTGTGGGAGAAGGCCAGCCCCTTGGTAATCCACTGAGTTTCGGCGGTCCCTATCTGGGATTTATGGCTGCCAAGGAAAAGTTTATGAGAAGGATGCCCGGCAGGATTGTGGGCGAGACCCGTGACAAGGAAGGCAGAAGAGGATATGTGCTCACCATACAGACCAGAGAGCAGCACATCAGAAGAGAAAAGGCCACCTCAAACATTTGCAGCAATCAGGCTCTTAATGCACTTGCTGCAGCCATTTATTTGTCCACACTTGGAAAGAGCGGCCTTAAAAAGGTTGCTGCCCTCTGCTGCCAGAAGGCCTTTTATACCTATGATGAACTGCTGAAGACAGGTGCCTTTTCCCCTGTTTTCACCGGACCGTTTTTCAATGAATTCGCAGTTAGATACCAGCACCGGGATATAGGCCAGCTTAACAGCAAGCTTTTAAACCATGGTATCATTGGTGGATATCCTCTGGAAAGAGATTATCCCGAACTGGAGGGTGTATGGCTTGTAGCGGTCACAGAAAAACGGACAAGGAAAGAGATAGATAATTTTGTTGAAAGGGCGGGTAGTGTATGAATCAAGAGAATAAGGCTTTGATCTTTGAATTAAGCCAGCCCGGAAGAACCGCCTTTTCTCTGCCTGAATGCGATGTTCCTCAGGCAGAGCTGTCAGAACTCATACCGGAAGAACTCCTGCGTGATTCCCCACCTGATCTTCCCGAGGTCAGCGAAGTTGATCTGGTACGCCACTATACCCAGCTTTCCCAAAGGAATTATGGGGTGGACGCTGGATTCTACCCTCTGGGCTCCTGCACCATGAAATATAATCCCAAAGTCAATGAAGAGGTAGCGAGTTTAGGCGGATTTGTAAATGTCCATCCCTGTCAGGATGAAAAAACCGTACAGGGCTGTCTTGAACTTATCTGGAACACAGACCGGCTCCTTTCCGAGATAACGGGCATGGAACGATTTACCTTTCAGCCAGCAGCGGGAGCCCACGGAGAGATGACCGGGCTGATGATTATCAAGGCATGGCATGAAAGTCGTGGTGATCATGCCAGAAAGAAGATCATCATACCCGATTCGGCTCATGGCACCAATCCTGCTTCTGCAGCTATCACAGGGTTTGATGTGGTGGAAATTAAGTCAGATGAAAACGGCCTTGTCAGCCCCCATGAACTTGAAAAAGTCCTGGACAGTGAAACGGCGGGTCTAATGCTGACCAACCCCAATACTCTGGGACTGTTTGAAAAACACATCCCCGAAATTGCCCATATGGTTCACGAGGCAGGCGGTCTTCTTTATTATGATGGTGCTAACATGAATGCCATAATGGGAATTACAAGACCGGGAGACATGGGTTTTGATGTGGTTCACCTGAATCTCCACAAAACCTTCAGTACACCCCATGGCGGCGGAGGCCCCGGGGCAGGCCCTGTGGGAGTTATCAAAAAGCTGGTACCCTTTCTTCCATCACCCACTGTGGAATATAACGAAGAAGAGTTTTATGCAGATTACAGCAGACCCTATTCAATAGGCAGGGTCAAGTCCTTTTTCGGTAATTTCACAGTCGCGGTAAAGGCCTATGCCTACATCCTTACCATGGGCGCAAAGGGTCTTAAGCATGCTTCTGAAACCGCTGTGCTCAATGCCAACTATATCCTGGCTAAGCTGCGGGATGTTTACCACCTGCCCTATGACAGCCATTGTATGCATGAAGTGGTCTTTTCCGCCGAGAACCAGAAAAAGAATGGAGTATCCACACTGGATATCGCAAAACGACTTCTTGATTATGGTTTTCATCCTCCAACCATATATTTCCCCCTCATTGTGAAGGAAGCCATGATGATAGAACCCACCGAAACAGAGAGTAAAGAGACCCTTGACTCATTCATCCGGGCCATGGTGGATATAGCCGACGAGGCCAAAACAGATCCTGATCTGGTAAGAGGAGCACCGTATACCACAGTGGTCTCACGCCTGGACGAGGCTATGGCCGCAAGAAAGCCGACGGTTAAGTACCAGCCATTATGCGAATAATCGGATACATCTCTTGCTCATCCTGTAATTAAAAGAAAAGCAAGGTATCCTTGCTTTTCTTTCATTTTTGTTGCCTCATGAATAGTTTCGGGGGCACATTATAGAATTTACAGTAATATCTTGGCGTTTTGGTATATTAACACTCCGTTATTCCACATATTAATACTCATGCGTGTAATTGGTAAACCTTACTGCAGGCGTTTATGCATACAGCTGTAATCCTCTCAAAACAAGCATCCAGGCTTGTTTTCAAGCTGTTTAATGTATAAATATTCAACTTGAATGTGTATGGAAAACAACATATAATAAACGAGATAAGGTTATAATGTGCTTTTGCAGCAACCATTACGCGTGATTGACAGATTGTTGATATTATCCGTCAGGCCATGATGGAGTATACCGAAATAGTTATTAATTTATAGGTACGTTATGATGTTATTGCTCCAAACTGTTTTGGAGCAATTATCAGCCTTTACACATAAAAACGCAGACTTGTCTGTTATGGAATATAGATAGTTCTGTAAGTATTATACGCTTTGTATGGGATATTGTTGTGAACAGCATTGGATTGACAAACAGAAAGGTTTAGGAGTGATATTGTGGGGAGATATATTGCAAAGAGGGTTCTGATGGCAATTGTCACGATTTGGCTTGTTGCAACCATAACCTTCTTCTTAATGTTCCTGGTTCCCGGCGGTCCTTTCCTCGCGGAGAAATCACCGTCACCTGCAACCTTAGAAGCTCTGAATAAAAAGTATGGGCTTGATCAGCCGGTGATCGTGCAATACAAAAACTATATGCTCAATCTCGTGAAAGGGGAAATGGGCGAATCCATAAAACAGCGTGGACGAACTGTCAGCGGCATCATTTCCGATGGCTTCAAGGTTTCGGCCAGGGTCGGAGGCCTTGCCATACTCACTGCCATAGTTATCGGTGTGCCCCTTGGCTGTATTGCCGCCCTGAACAGGGGGAAATGGCTGGATAACCTGATCATGGTAATTGCCACGTGTGGAATAGCGGTGCCGGGATTTGTTGTTTCCACGGTGCTCATGTTGATTTTCAGTGTTAAACTCAATTTGTTGCCCACCTACGGGCTGAGTTCGTGGCGTCATTACATCATGCCTGTGATGGCTCTGGCTTTCTATCCCACAGCATATATTTCCCGCCTGATGCGGACCAGTATGCTGGATGTTATTGGTCAGGACTATATGAGAACGGCAAAGGCAAAGGGCCTTTCCCAGTTTAAAATGCTTTTCAAACACGCCCTTCGCAATGCCATATTGCCCGTTGTGACCTACCTTGGTCCCCTGATCGCCTATACATTGACGGGGAGCTTCGTCATTGAAAAGATTTTTACTATCCCCGGTCTTGGAAACGAATTCATTTCCTCCATTACCGGAAGGGATTACACCATGATTATGGGTACCACCATATTCCTGGCCTCCCTTGTAATATTCATGAACCTTGTGGTTGATATAGCTTATAAGATTATTGACCCCAGAATCAAGTTTAAGTAGAAAGGAAGGAATGAACAGACATGAATAATAAACATAAACCCTTCAGCATGCATCTGGACGTGTCAGATTTCCTTCCTGCCGATAAGGAAGAGAAACAGAGTCTTGTTATCATGCGCGAAAGCGTTGGCTTTTGGCGTGACGGGGCACGCCGTTTCAAGAAGAACAAGATAGCCATGACAAGCCTGGTTATCATAATTTTGATATTCATTTTCTCTTTTATACTGCCGTCCTTTTATCCCTATGCTTACGAGCAGCAGATACGGGGCAGCGAAAATCTGGCTCCCATGGAATACTCGCAAGCCGAGCTTGAGAGAATGGCGTCCGGGGAAAGCGTATTTCCTCACTTTCTCGGAACCGACTCCCTGGGTCGTGATATTACCGCCAGATTGATGATGGGTAGCCGTATTTCCTTGTTGGTAGGATTGGTTGCAAGCATTCTGGTTCTTATCATTGGCTCTTTGTATGGTTCCATTGCCGGTTATTTTGGCGGCAAGGTAGATATGATCATGATGAGAGTTGTTGATATAATCTACACGGTGCCCGATATACTCATCATTATTCTGCTCATGGTAACCTTGAAATATCCTTTACAGGATCTTGCCAACAATGTTCCAGGGTTTGCCTGGATCAACACCATAGGCATAGGACTTATATCTATATTCATCGTATTCTCACTGCTTTACTGGGTGGGAATGGCCAGAATTGTAAGAGGTCAGATTCTGACTCTTAAAGAACAGGAATATGTTACAGCGGCACGGGCGCTGGGGGCAAGCCACCGCAGGATAATAGGAAAGCACCTGCTTACCAACTGTATGGGTCCCCTGATTGTTACCACTACCCTTCAAATCCCGTCCGCTATCTTTACCGAAAGCTTCCTGAGCTTTATCGGTATAGGCGTTCAGGCTCCCATGCCAAGTCTTGGTTCCATGGCTGCCAATGCCATCGGTGGTATATACTCTTATCCCCACAGGCTTTTTGCGCCCGCCATCATGATAAGCCTTATTATCCTCTCATTTAACCTGCTGGGCGACGGGTTGAGAGATGCTTTCGACCCCAAGCTGAAGAATTGAGGTGATTAAATGAAAGAACCGCTATTGAATATACAGAATGAACGTTTGTCTTTCTTTACACCGGCAGGTGAGGTAAAGGCACTTAATGATGTTTCTATAAAGATGGAACAGGGCGATGTACTTGGCATAGTCGGAGAAAGCGGAAGCGGAAAAAGTGTAACCGCTTATTCCATTATGGGTCTGATAGAGCACAACGGAAAGATCATCGGCGGAACCATAGACTTCAACGGTCACCGCGTCAATGACATGTCCGAGAAGGAAATGCAGAAGATGCGCGGCAATGAAGTGAGCATTATCTTCCAGGATCCCATGACAAGCCTGAATCCGGTATTCACCGTTGGTAATCAGATCAGGGAAGTAATTATGCTTCACACCAACAAAAACAAGAAGGAAGCCCAGGAACGTGCCGAAGAACTTTTAACCCTTGTGGGAATCAATGAACCTAAAAAGAGGCTGAAGCAATATCCTCACGAATTGTCAGGAGGCATGCGTCAAAGGGTAATGATTGCCATGGCTCTTGCATGTGAGCCTAAGCTTCTCATAGCCGATGAGCCCACAACAGCCCTTGACGTTACCATTCAGGCTCAGATACTGGAGCTCATGATGGAACTTCGCTCCAAGATCGACATGTCCATCATCCTGATCACACATGATCTGGGCATTGTCGCAAATATGTGCGAGAAGATAGCTGTTATGTACGCAGGAAAGATTGTTGAATTTGGTACAACAGACGATATATTCTACAACCCGAAGCATGAGTATACCAGGGGGCTCCTGCGCAGCATCCCGGTTCTCACCGACAGGGAGCATAAGAAACTGGTCCCTATTGAAGGAACACCCGTGGATCTGCTCAACCCGCCCAAGGGCTGTCCCTTTGCTCCGCGCTGCGACAGCTGTATGAAGATATGCTTGCGTCAGATGCCTGAGTACACATACATCAGCGACCAGCACTACAGCGCATGCTGGCTGTTGCAGAAAGAAGCTTATATGCAAGGCGGTGATAACAAATGAGCCAAAAACTTGTTGAGGTAAAGAACCTGAAACAGTATTTCCATGCAGGCGGTACTGTTTTTAAACCAAAATTTATTAAAGCCGTTGACGATGTCAGTCTGTACATCAATAAGGGTGAAACCCTGGGGCTGGTGGGTGAAAGCGGATGTGGCAAGACCACCTTTGGAAGAACTGTTCTTCGCCTTTATGAGCCTACTTCCGGTAAGATTTATTTTGATGGCGAGGACATTACTAATGTCAACATGCTTCCATACCGCAGAAGGATGCAGATAGTCTTTCAGGATCCCTATGCAAGCCTTAATCCGAGAATGACTGTGGGCGACATCGTGGGAGAAGCAATTGACATCCATAAGCTTGCGCCCGACAAGAAGACACGTCGTGATAAAATTATCGCCATGTTGGAGCGTGTTGGCCTCAACAGCGAACACGCCAACAGATATCCCCATGAATTCTCAGGGGGACAGCGCCAGCGTATTGGTATTGCAAGGGCACTGGCCGTTGATCCGGAGTTCATAGTATGCGACGAGCCCGTATCAGCCCTCGATGTGTCCATACAGGCTCAGGTGGTTAATATGTTTGAGGAACTTCAGGAGGAGATGGGCCTGACCTATCTGTTCATCGCCCATGACCTGAGCGTTGTTAAACACATCAGTCACCGCATAGGTGTTATGTATCTGGGCAAGCTTGTGGAGTTGGCCGACAATAATGAGCTGATTTTCCACAGTGTGCACCCATATACCAAATCTCTTATTTCGGCCATTCCGGTTCCCGATCCGGCTCAAAGCCGTACGAGGAAGCGGATTATACTGGAAGGCGATGTTCCCAGCCCGTTGAATCCGCCCAGCGGATGCCGGTTCAGAACACGCTGCAGATATGCGACCAAGCTATGTGAGGAACAGGAACCAGAGTTCAGAGAGGTATCGCCCGGTCATTTCGCAGCCTGCCACCACCTGGACAAGGTTGAATAAACTATAATTAAGAAAATGACGTCTTCAGGGCAATGTATTTCCATTGCCTCTGGAGCGTTATAATAATAAGACCGTACAAGAAGTACGGATATATTATGGAGGGAGAAAAATGAAAACAAGAAAGATTGCTTTATTGACAGCAATTATCATGGTATTCGTGATGGTTCTGTCCGCATGCGGCAATAATGCCGGGGCAAAAGACACTCTGCCTGTTAACGTGGGTTCAGATCCTGATACCATTGATCCTGCTCTCAACTCGGCAGTTGATGGCGCTACAATGATCATCCACGCATTCGAGGGGCTCTATACCCTTGATAAGGATGGGGTACCCATCCCTGGCCAGGCTTTGGATTGCAAAATATCCGATGACGGCACGGTTTACACCTTTACCCTTCGTGACGGTCTGAAATGGAGCGATGGAAAAGCCCTGACAGCTCACGATTTCGTTTATTCATGGAATCGTGCCATTTCCCCTGAAACAGCAGCAGACTATGCCTACATGTTTGAGGTAATTGATGGCTACGATGAAGGAAAACTTAATGTAACCGCACCCGACGACAAGACTCTTGTGGTTACCCTTAAGAACAGAATTCCTTACTTCCTTGAGCTGACTGCATTCCCCACCTTCTCACCTGTCCGTCAGGACATCGTTGAAGCTCATGGGGACGCCTGGGCAACCAAACCCGATACCTATATCGGAAATGGTCCTTACAAGGTAACCGAGTGGGTTCCCGGTTCTCATATAACCATGACAAAGAATAAGAACTACTGGAATTACAAGGCACTTGGCATGGAAAACATCAAGTTCGTGCTCATGGACGATCCCGGTGCACAGCTCACAGCTTTCACCCAGGGCGAAATCCTCTTTACAGATGATATGCCCAACGATGAAATCGATGCATGGAGAGAAAAGCCTGAGTTTAACATTGAAGGACAACTGGGTACTTACTATGTTTCATTCAATACTCAGAAAGAGCATCTGAATAATCCGAAGGTACGCGAGGCCATGATCCTGGCTATCGACCGCGATTTTATCTGCAGAGAAATAGGTAAAGCCGGTCAGGTGCCTGCAGGTGCCTTTGTACCCATCGGACTTAGCGATGCCGATCCTACTAAGGAATTCCGCGATGTAGGCGGTAACTACTATGATCCATACGATTATGAGGGTAATCTTGAAAAGGCTAAGAAGGCTCTTGCCGATGCCGGATATCCCAATGGCGAGGGGCTGCCTACTTTTGAGTACCTCTATAATCCTGAAAGCTCTGCTCACATGGCTATAGGCGAGGCTCTCCAGGATATGTGGGGCAAGATTGGTATTAAGGTCAACCTGGTATCCCAGGAATGGGCAACCTTCCTGAACACCAGAAAGAATGGCGATTACGACATAGCTCGTAACGGATGGCTGGGTGACTATAATGATCCTATTTCTTTCCTTGATATGTGGATTACCGGCAGCGGTAACAACGACGCTCAGTGGTCTAATCCTGAATATGATGCACTGATCTCTCAGATCAAGTCTGAGACCGATACAGAAAAACGTTTTGAGCTCATGCATAAGGCTGAGGACATCATCTTCGCAGAGAGCATGCTCTGCCCCATCTATTACTATGTAGACATCTTCCTGATCAATCAGAAGGTTGAAAACTTCTGGTCCTCACCCCTGGGCTACAAATACTTCATGTATGCCACAGTACAGGAATAAGGATCTGGCAAAGACCAAAAGAGGTGACTGTACGTCACCTCTTTTTTTATCCTTCTTCTATATGATTTGTTTCTGTCACAGGATATGATGCCTACTTATTGACAGGCGTCAACACATCTTTTCCAAGCCACTTTCTGAGAACCTCCGGAACAATCACACTGCCATCTTCCTGCTGATACTGTTCAACAATCGCGGGCAGTACCCTGCTGGTGGCAAGCCCTGAAGCATTGAGGGTATGGACAAATTCAGTCTTTTTGCTGCCCTTTCTCTTGAACCGGATATTACCTCTACGTGCCTGATAATCATAGGCATTGGAGCAGGAACTTACCTCTTTATAATCGTTCATGCTTGGAATCCAAACCTCGATATCAAAGGTTTTTCCCATAGAAGCACTGCAATCTGCTGCAGCCAGCTTGGACACCCGATAATGCAGCCCAAGCCCTGCCACAAGCCGTTCAGCCTTATCGATGAGCTCTTCGAGAGCCTTTTCGGAGTCTTCAGGAAGGGTGTACTGGAACATCTCCACCTTGTTGAATTGATGACCTCTGATCATTCCCCTTTCCTCTGCCCTGTAGCTTCCCGCCTCCTTCCTGTAGCAGGGTGTATAGGCAAAGTATTTCTTAGGCAACTCATCATCCCTCAGGATCTCATCCCGGTGAACATTTATAAGTGCTGTTTCGGCAGTTGGAAGAATGAACTGCATCCTCTCGTTTACCTCACTGGTTTCCAGTCTGAAAACATCCTCAGAGAACTTTGGAAATTGCCCTGCAGTATACCCACATTGATAATTGAGGATATGGGGCGGTAATATAAACTGATAGCCGTCTTTGACATGCTCACTTATGAAATAGTTCAACAGAGCCCATTCAAGCAAGGCGCCATCCCCTGTATACAACCAGAACCCGTTGCCCCCCAGCTTTACACCCCTCTCATAATCGATGAGCCCCAGGGAATTAACAAGATCAACATGGTTCTTTGGCGTAAAGGCAAAATTAGGTTTTTCCCCAAAAATCCTTACTACCTGATTGTTTTCCTTTCCGCCGGCAACCACATCATCGGCAGGAAGGTTAGGCAGGGCGGCCGCGAAATCATTGATTTCACCCTCTACCTTTCTGAGATCATCTTCAAGCGTTTTGACCTTATCAGAAATCTCTTTCATCTCGTTCAATAAGCCCGAGATATCCTTCCCTTCTCTCTTAAGAACGGGTATCTCCGAAGATACTTTATTCTTTTTTGCCTTCAGGGCTTCGGACTCAGTGATGAGAGACCTTCTTTTCTGATCCCAATCAAGGAATTCTGTAAAATCCACATCAACAAGCCTTTTGGCCAAAGCCTTCTTTATTCTTTCGGGATCATTTCGTATTTCGTTAATATCAAGCATATGTGCTTCTCCTTTCTGATTTGCATTATGTCTTATGCGTTAGTGAGAGCCTTAGCTAGAGCCTCTTTTTCCTCTGTTGAAAGTTCTTTGTCTACTGGCTGGCCTTTTTTGATCTGCTTAGCGTAAACATAGGAATTTTCTCTGGAGTATATTCCTGTGATGACAAGACCATCATGATTGTCATCCAGAGCTGCGATGGAAAAACTCATATTATTGCCTATATTGTCAAAAGCGTTGTATGTCACCATGCCTGTATTTCTGAGGCAAGAGGGCAGCTTTTGCTCTATAGCGCTTAATCGCTTCTCGATATTGTTTGACAGATTCTGTTTTATATTCTCCAATTCCTCTGCGTATGAAACCATCAGGTCCTCAACATTTTTATCACTCAGTCCCCTAATAAGCATACGGTATTTTTTTATCGCTGAATTCAACCTGAAATGATCCATAATAATTAGAATAAAGCTCAAGATACCCAAACCGGCACCGGCATATATGAAATACTGCTCCATAGTTTCCTCCATAAAACAGAATTTTCGATCGACCCGAAATAACGGCTCTATTGCCCTTTCTGATCAATTATTGCTTCTGATAATGATAATATATTACCTGACACCTGAAAACTGATTCAGGACAAAATCAGGAGGTTATTTATTTACCAATATTTAACAACATATCGATAATTCTGTCAAATTCGTCTTTTGAGTAGTATTCTATGACAATCCTGCCCTTATCCTTCCTGCGGTGAAGATCTATCTTGGTTCCGAATATGGTTCGCAGATCCTCCACAAGATGTGTCATTTCGAAATCCTCTGGTTTTTGTCGCGGCTTCTTTGCCAATGTTTTTTTTCCTTCCTGAGCCGCCAGCTTTTCAGCCTCCCTCACGTTCAAGCCTTTATTAATAATCAGATCTGCTAATTCTTTCTGCTTCTTCTGATCATCAACCGAAACCAGAGTACGGGCATGGCCGCTTGTAAGCCTTCCATCTGCCAGCATGTCTTGGATTTCTTTCGCCAGGGTAAGCAGACGGACAGAATTTGCTATGGAAGCCCGGCTTTTGCCAACCAGTTTTGACACCTCTTCCTGTGTCATATTGTAATCATCCATCAGCTTTTTATAGGCTTCTGCTTCTTCTATCGGGTTGAGATCTTCCCTCTGAAGGTTCTCAATCAGGGCTATCTCCATAACCTGTCTGGAAGACAGATCTTTTACCACCACCGGTATGGTCTTAAGTCCTGCAAGCTTTGATGCGCGCCACCGTCTTTCGCCCGCAACGATTACATATCTAGATCCTTCCTGCTTCACAATTATGGGCTGTACTACACCGTGTTCTTTTATCGACTCTGCCAGTGCCTGAAGCCTTTCCTGATCAAACACCTTTCTTGGCTGTCCTGCATTTGGCTCCACTTCATTAATCTTTACCTCGAAAACACTTTCACGAGGGTTTTCCAAAGTGTTCGCAGAACTGATAAGTGCATCCAGGCCTCTGCCTAATCCCTTTCTCATTTTCACCCTGCCCTTTCCTTGTTGATTATTCTAATATTCCTCCGAACATTCAATAACCTCTTCAGCCAGATCCATATAACACTCAGCTCCCTTGGATTTTTCATCATACAGAATGATGGGAAGTCCATAGCTGGGTGCTTCGCTAAGGCGGACATTCCTTGGAATAATGGTTCGGTAAACCTTGTTACCAAAATATTTCTTTACCTCATCCACAACCTGAATGGACAGATTTGTTCTGGCATCAAACATGGTAAGAACAACGCCCTCCACCCTCAGATTCCTGTTCAGATGTTTTTGCACGATTTTAACTGTATTCATCAGCTGGCTTAATCCTTCGAGAGCGTAGTATTCGCATTGTATGGGAACTAAAATGGTGTCGGCAGCAGTGAGGGAATTAACTGTAAGAAGGCCCAATGATGGCGGGCAATCGATCATAATGAAATCAAATTTATTTTTTATGTCTTCCAGGGCTGCTTTGAGTCTCATTTCCCTTGATATCACAGACACCAGTTCAACTTCAGCAC